>Ga0247815_10000627_pt1 | contig 27693 bp, 26 predicted proteins | sample UWRJL194509B1_FD_181014 | JGI IMG/M metagenome (GOLD analysis project Ga0247815, IMG submission 181014) | Plant litter microbial communities from Arlington Agricultural Research Station in Wisconsin, United States - UWRJ-L194-509B-1 | ecosystem: Environmental > Terrestrial > Plant litter >...
GATCTCGGGCTCCACTACTCCAACGCCCATTCCGCCTCCCCTCTCGGCAGAGGCTTCCTCTCATACAATCAACGGGTGGCGATGACCGAGAACCGTTCCCCCCTGCCTTCGTGGGAGGGACTCTGGGTTCTTGACCACGGCATGGCGGGAGTGATCAAGTTCGAACGCTTGGCGGCGTCCTTGACCGGCGACTACGGGTTTATCGCTTCCTCGGACGACACCCACCTCTATTTCGCGGAAATTGATCCGAATCTCAAGTCCGACACTCGGGACGAAGTGGATATTCCCGTCGAGTGGGACTTTACCACGGGGCAATTCCTTCTATCAGGAGTGGACAAGCTCTCCCAAATCTCCGGAGCCCGATTGTCCGGAGTTTTTGAATCCGGCTGCGCTCGTCTGAAAGTTTCGATCCGCACCGACCGGGAACCCGAATGGTCCGTTTGGAAGGATGAACCGGTATGCACCAAGCCTGCCGAGGGGGGCGAGATCATCCGCAACGTGCTCCTAGGGGCACCCGCGCTGACCTACAAGGAATTCTCGTGGGCGCAGTTCAGGATCGAAGGAAGAGGTCACGCCGAGATCACCGAATTCTCTATCGACTTCTCCGAGACCGTCGTCAAGAATGCACAGGGTTACTGCGCGGCAAGAGGTTTGGAGATCCCGGACTACTTCCGCTACAACAACGAGCCACCTTCGACACGATGGGAATGACCACCATAGGGCTGCAACCGACTACCGTCATGCAGGCGGGTCCCTGGGTCGCGTCCGCGATGAACCTCGAATGGCCGAAAGACCGGACGAGTGTTCTGGAATACATCAACAAGATCCGCAATCTCTGGTACAACTCCTACGCCCAGTACAAGCTCTTCGACAACGTCTTCCACTGCATCTGTCCTGGCAGTTTCCCGCTTGAGTGCGGGCGGGGATGCAGTGGAGCCGCCGCGTGTTACCAAGCGGTCACGATCCCTCCGGACGTGGCGTCGGTGGAGGCCGCATGGGCTTCCGGAGACCCGCTCAAGATCCGTTCCCGTTGGCGGGAAGCGCAAGTCGGGGTTGATACCCAAGCGCTTCCCCGCGTGGAGATCACCAAAATGGGGGAGACATTCGTCACGGAGAGGGACCTGAAACGGTTCTCGATTTTGCAGGTGTACACCGAACGTGAAGAGGACAACGACAAGAAGATGCTGGTCCAGATCATCACGGATGACCGGCAGACGATCACCCTTGAATTCAAGTTGAACGGTGACGGTTGGACCAAGTCCACCAAGTGGGCTCGCAAGATCCTGAGCGTCGTCCTCCCCCCGGATCTCAAAGGGGCAGTTACCTTGGCACAGGATGACGGCTACGAACTGTCGGTCTACGAACCTTCCGACAAGGTCCCCCACTACACTCGCTACCGGATTGCCGCTTCTTGTTGTCCGGCCTCGGTGCTGATCCAAGGAACCAAGAAGTTCGTCGATGTGTACTTCGACCACGACTTGGTGGAGATTGGGGACCGTCTCATCATCGAAGCAGGTGCTCGGTATTTCAAATTCGGAGAGCGATCCAACGATCCTCGGGATCTTTCCCGCGCCCAGACGGACATCTCCACGATGGGTCAGTTGATCGAAGGACTCGCATCCCGTCACCGGGGCAACGCGGTCCAAGACCAGAACCCTTTCCGCGGCAGCGGTAATACCCGTAAATCAGGACTCCCCGGATACTCATGGCGCTAGCACCCCTCATTCCAGTTCCTCAAGGTCTTTTGGAAATCGTCAAACCGATCATCCAATTGAGGCTCGCGGAATCCAACTTGGAGAAACGTTCCTCAGTGGAGAACGTCTTCGAGAAGCTTGTCGCGGGATACAAGAACCATGACAAAGCGGTCTACGTGGATTCCGTGGACGACCCGAAGCATTGTCTGATCCTTGGCTTGTACGAGGCCATTGTTAGCGACGAAAGGACGGCGGCGGTGCATCTGATCTGGTCTCATCCCTCTGTTCGGGGGGACATCGCGTATGTCCGCCTGATGATGGAGACCACCGTATTCTACGCCAAGGCGCACGAGGCGGTCGCCATTCTCGGGTCTTCCTGGATCTACGGAGGGGCCGAATCGACCAACGCCATTTGGGAGCGGTTCGGGTTCGTCCCGCAAGCGAATATGTACGTGAAACTTCTCAAAGACTGAAACCATGGGCGACGTAGGAGCAGCAGCCGGAGCAGCCATTTTCGCGGCCTCGAATATTTTTTCGTGGGGCCAAGCGCTTCTTGTGCCCGCGTTGCAGGCTGCCGCGAACATCAAGATTCTGGATAAGCAGAACGACATGTACAACGACTCGCTCAAAACCGGGCGGGCGATGATCGATGTCGCGGTCAACAACTACGTCAATGGCGTCGAGAGCCTTTTGCCTTCCTACGCCAGCGTCTTTCCGGACATCCCGGATGTGGCTGAATATGTCCCGGTCGATCCGGCATGGCAGCAAGAGGCCACCATCCGAAACAACTACTACTCCCTTTGCAAGACGGACGAGTATATCCGGGCGGTCAACCACCTCCATCGGCAGCATGACCTCGTCCGAGCCGTGGCGCTCGACCCCCGGTTCCTGGCGAACTTGGACATCGCTTCGGTGACGATCCAGGATCTCATGACCGGGAAGCTTCCGATCGGAGACCTGATGGAGACTTTTACCGACTGCGCCGAACGGGCCGCTGCTACGGGTCGGATCGGCAACGTCAAGCTCACCCTCGCCCGAGACATAGGGCTCTCCAAACTACGGGCACAGGCTTTCGGGCGGCGGGAGTGGCGGGACCACCTCTCCAGTCTAAACCAGGACGTTTCCCCGATCGGCCGACAGGTCAATGTCATGTCGATGGCCACCAGTCCCGCCGAGAACATCGCGCTTGCTTTGACACAAACTCAACTGATCCAGAACTCCCTTCAGAACAAGAACAACGCTCTGGCCCAGAAAGACCCCTATCTTCTCGCCCAACTCCAGACCCGTCTTGAACGACTGGTGTTCAAGCTTCAGTTGGAGGCGAGCAAGGGGAACATGATCAACACCCACGTCCCCAACTACGCCGCGATCCTGAAACCCCAGATAGACGCCGTGTTCGATAAAATCGGAACCGGGGTTGGGGCGGGGCTTCCTTCCGCTTCCTCCAACAACTTCTACGGCCCGCCGCCCAACCAATCGGGATCTTACGTTGCATCCAACCCCTCGGCCAAGCAGAGCGAAGGTAGCCGCCAAGCAGCCCAACAGGCTTCTCAAGCCCAACAGCAGAATAACTCCTTCCTTTCATACTTCGGATTCTGATGCTTGTCGCTCCGTCCATCCCTACGCCCGATTTCGGGAAACTTTCTTCCGCGAAAGTTTTCAATGAATGGGTTGTGCCAATGGCCAACCGCATCCTCCCCCGGCCTGACGATACCGAAGAGATCCTGGCGAGCCAACGGCAGGTCAACCGGAATTCCGGCCTGCCCCAAGGGCTCGATCAGCCTCCTCCGCAATATACCTCCCCGACCGATCCACGAGCGATATACGCTCCTCCGCAGACCCCCGTGGCTGCGCCGCAGCAACTTCGGCAACCGCAACAGACGGCCCCAACCGATCCTCAAGAGCCCCTTGGTGCCCGCGCGCCGGGAGACCCTACCGCTGCGGATCTTACTTCTTTCGTGAAGGGCTTCGAAGGATTCAACCAGAACCCTTACAATGACTACAACCAGACCTCGATCGGCTACGGCACCCGTGCCCGGGCAGGCGAAAGGTCTATTTCACCCTTGGTGGCCGAGCAGCGTTTGGAAGAGGAACTTGACACCCACCGCCAGCGGGTTCAGGCGCTCAACACCCGTGCGGGCTACGAATTCTCCGATAACCAGATCGACGCGTTGACCTCGTTCGATTACAACACCGGCAGGTTGGAGCAACTCACCGCCAACGGAACCCGCGACATCGCTACCATCGGGCAGAAAATTAACCTCTACAACAAAGCCGATGGCGAAGTGCTACGAGGGTTAACCCGTCGTCGTCGAGCCGAATCGTTGCTTTTCACCCGAGGATACTGACATGGCCATCTCTCCCGTCCAAATCTACCAGCAGCCGCAGAGCTTCGGTCTCCAATCCATCTTCGGGGACGGACGCAACGTGCTCACCAACGTCCTCCAGAACGCCATTCAACTTGGCCGGGACGCGGCGAACAACCAAGGTCAACAGGAGCGGGACTTTCTCCAGGAACGTGCCCGGGACGAGGCCATGCGTCAACGTCGCGGAGAGTTCGCGACCGAACAGGCCCTTCGAACGGCGGCATTCGCCCGCAACGCGTTCGAGTCCGATCGATCGTTCACCGCAGGACAGGAGCAGTTCAACATCACCCGCGCCGACCGACTTACCGATCAAGCGAGGGACGACGTTTTCCGGCAGCAGCAGCTCGACGCCACAATCGCCAACACCAACTTCGACAACGCGATTGCGGGGCAGAACCTTGCGATCGACCAGCAGCAGTTGGACGCCACCTTGCGCAAAGATGCCCGCCAGACGGCAGCGGAGGATCAGGCACGTCTTCAACGGGACGCCGGGCTGCGGGACATCAACAGTCTCCTCGGCCGCGCGGAATCGTCTGTCGCGTCCCCGGAAGGCTCCGAGCAGGCGATCACCGATGCCCGCAACATCTTCCGCCAGAATATCCAGACCAACCCTCAGGTATCCGAAGGTCAACGGACGATGATCGCCCGGCAGGTCGGTCTCGGGCCTGCGGGAACCGCCGCTCCCAGGGACGCGAACGGCCTCACGCCCTATCAAGGCATGCAGCTTGAACGGAGCCAGCAGACCGACGCCCAGAAGCAGGCGGAGACCGAAGCCAAGCGGTTGGTGGCCAACCCTGATGCCTTCCGAACAGGTGCGGCCAATCCGGAGTCTCCTGAGAAGGTGGATGATCGCTTCGCCTATGAAGCGGGAGTCGCGCTCACCTACCCGGACAAGAACGCCTACGTTGTCGCCGGGGGAGCAGACCTGTCGGCTAAAGACCGAGCCGCCAGAGCGAGGTTTTACGATCTGGTGCGCCGTAACAGCGCCCCGGCATCCGCCTCTCCTAATCCAGACTTGATTGGGGGATACCTTAACGGCATCCTTGGCGGATCGAATGGCCAGTAACCTTCCACCGCTTGCCGATCTCACGTCCAATGAGCGCTTCCGTGCTCTCCCGTTGGAGCAGAAGAACACGGTCCTCAACGACTGGTTCGGCAAAGCGGAAGCGATTGATCCGACCGCCCGGCAGATCCGCCCTTTGACTCTCACGATCACCGGCCTGGAGCATGAAGCGGAGCGGGAAACCCCGGCCATCCGTTCCCAACTGGAGGCGGAAAGGGGGGCTTACATCAACGCTTTCCGGCAGGCTCGTGAAGGACTCCCGCAAGAGGAGGTTCTCGCGACATTCAACAAGTCGCTTGAGGACGCAAGGAGTTCACAAAAAATTGAACGGGCCAAACGGTTGGCCGATCTCGATATCGCGACCGAGTATGCAGGCCTTGAGTTGAACGCTGGAAACGCGGTCAGCGAAGCTCTCGGTTCCGCCGCTGGTTTCTCCCCGATCCTCGAACGTCGTGCCGAGATCGAGAACATCACGGGTCTCAATGGCGAACAGCTAAACGCTCTCGCGCAGGAAGCTCAAGTGGTCAACGGACGTGGCCCGGCCCCGGCCAACGTCGATTCCCAAGGCGAGATCCATCCGAACGTGGATCAGCTCCTCACCAACAAGGAGGGCGTCCGTCAGGCGATCGTAGGTCTGAAGGATGCCCCGGAGAACGCCCGCAAACGGGCTCTCCAGAATCTCGACGCCGCCGAAGAACGTCTTCTTGAAGCGACCGCCAACACGATGGCCAACGCGGAGATCATTGTTCCGACCCTTGACACCCGGGGTCAAGCTGAAGGGATGCGCGGCGGGCGAACCGAGATTCTCGGAGACCGGATCAACCGGCGAGCACTGGAGATCGAGAAAGGTCGCTCGGATTCTCCTGGCGTCTCCGAAGATGGTGTTTACCGGATGCGGGACATCTCCTCCGAGGCGATGACGCAAGCCCGGAGGGACATCATCGGGGAAGCGGTTCAGAACGAAGCCAATCGGAATTTCCTCACCCGGGGACTCAGGGACTTGTTTACCGATCTGCGCGGAGTCATCAATCTCGCCACCGGTGACGATTCGGAACGGTTAGACGCCGACCGTGCGCTTGCCCAGGTTGGCCGGGCGATCGACAACCCAGGAATGCTGGAAGGTTTTGGCGAAGGCCTCGTCAGACTGGTCCCGCAGATCCTCCTCACCCGGGGCATCGGTACTGGAGCGGGCCTCGCTACCGGGCTCGGAGCCCGTGCTTTCGGAGTTGCCGAACAGGCGGCTACGACCGCAGCCACTCGCGCCGCAACCGGAGCGGCGATCGGTTTCGGAGGTCTCCAGTCGGCCAGCGGCGCGGTTGAGGCAGCCCGTCAGGCGGGCCTCTCCGACGAAGAGCAGTTGCAGGCCGGAGTGATGGCCTTCCTCGTCACTTCGGGCGTGGCTGCCGGATTCCAGCGTCTCGGCTTGGGGGGCGTGGAGAGCTTCCAGAACCGCATGCTTGCTTCCCGCAAGGAGCTTGCCGGTGCGCTGGCTCGGGGAGGATTCGGAGAGTTCGCGGAGGAGAGCACGGACGAGATCATCAACGCGTTCACCTCCGGAGCCATCGCTAACCCGGACGCCGATCTGCGGGACATCGCCGCCCATGCTTTCCAAGCGGGATTGTATGGCGCGATCTTCGGGGCAGGCACCGCCGCGACACAGGTTCGCATCGCCCCCCGCAACGCTCCTACGGCGAGCATGAGCGATGCCGAACTGAAGGCCGCTGCTGACGCCCGGTTGGTGGCCGAACGCCTTCTTCCGACGAACGTCTCCGAAGGAGAGCAACGCCGTGCCGACATCGCGGCCGTCGATCCCGCAACGGAAACGCCTATTCCAAATCCCGACCCCGTTTTGGAAAACGGAAGTCCTCAAATACAATCCGATGAGTCCAACCTACCTCAAAGCGACGTGCCAGATGTGCGGGTGCTCGAACCCTCCGGTGACAATGGGCAGCCAACCGTCGATCCCGAACCCACCGATCGTCAAACTGACGGGGCTGTCGAAACCCAAGGCACGCTGACCGACGACCGGTCTTTCAGCGACCGGGGCCTTCTCCCGCCCGATCCGACTTTCACGCCGGAAGAGCGGGCCGCGTACACCGCTCGTCTACAATCCCAACTCGATAATCAAAATGCACCCCAACCCGCGGGATTGGTTGTGCAAGAAGCCGAACCCGCCGAAGTAACCGATGCCCCTACCGAGAATCAGCCGCCAACAGATACGAGCGTTCCGGAAAGCCCGGGACAATCCGCTGACGATTCAGGACCTGTTGCGGTCCAAACCGCCGACCCCCCTCAACCCGGAGAGCCAATCCCACCCCAAACCCGGGAACTCACCCAAAATGACGTTGCCCGAATCAACCGGCTAACGCAAGCGATCGCGTCCGATCCGCAGGTCCAGGACGTGGTGCGAAACGCCATCACGGATGAGGCGATCAGGAACCCAGACCAATCGGACGCGTTCTTCCGACGGATTGGGCAACGGGCCGCGTCCTCGCGCCGGGATCTATCGGCATCCGAGCGCCGTGCCCGAGCGGAGGGGAACGTCGCCTCGCTGCAAGCCGAGACCGAGGTGGGGACCGTCGAGGACGCGGTTGCCGCGCCACCGGTGGAAGCTCCGAACACCGACCTCGCGACCCGAACCCGTGAAGCGATAGGCCGGTTGAATGCCCGCGAGCAGGCGGCGATCAACGGTCAGCTTGAAGGTCGAACCGATGCCGAGATCGCCGCCGAACTTGGGACGACTCCTTCCGCCGTCGCCGTGGCCCGCAACCGGGCGTTAGAGAAACTGCGCCGGGACACCACTCTCCGCGAGGCCGAGGAGACCGATTACGTCGAACGCGAATCTGTTCCTTCCGAGACCGACCAACAGCTTGTCACCACTCTCCAGAACTCTTTTCGGGCTCTCGGGCAACGGGGCGCACGGATCGCGGACCGCCTCCAGGTCTCGACCGCCCGCTCCCGCAAGATCGATGCCGCCCGCAAGGTTGGCGAGTTCCTCAAGGTCCGGGTGGTGGTAGTGGACAACCTCCCGTCTCGCGCCAACGGGGTGTTCAACGCCCAAACTCCCGGAACCGTCTTCATCTCATCCAAGACCTCCCGCCCGGAGTTCATGGTGACGATCCACGAGGCCTTGCACGCCTTCCGGCAGTCCGATCCGACCGGCTACGACACCCTTCTCTCCGAGGTCGCGCCCGATCTGGAGGCGTTCCTGCAAGCCCGTCCGGACTACTCCCCCCTCGGACGTTCCGCGCTCGCGGAGGAGTTCCTTGCCGACTTCCTGGCGGACCGGTTGACCGACCAAGGATTCGTCGATTCGCTGGCCGAACGTTCCCGGATCGCCTTCGAGTCGTTCGCCCGGTTGCTGCGGGGGCTCATCAAGCGGCTTCTGGACGGCCGTCAAGGCACCGAGGCGTTCGTTGCCGATCTCCGACGGGCGGATGCCGCGTTGGCCGACGCGCTCCTCAAGATCCGTCTGCGGGAAGGACCTAGCCGGACGGAGTCGACCGGCCTACGGTTCGAAACCCGCAACCCCCAGATCGCGGGGGACTTCGACCCGGAGCAGGTCTACAACGTCACGTCGTTCACCGAGGCTTCACAGATCCTCGAACGCAATTACTTCAACTGGAAAGAGCAACCGGTCGATGCCGACGGCATCCGAGGTGCCGAGAGCTTCCTGGTAAATCTCACCGATCCCGAGTTCATCCAAGCGTTCCAGACCCGTTTGGTGAACACTTCCGAGACGATCGACACCTACACCAAGGCGGCGATCGCGGCGGGTGTCGGCCGGGATGCCTTCTGGGCCTACACGGCGAGGCTTTCGGACACCAACAAGGCCGAGGCACTACGCTTGGTGAAGCTCGGCCGGGCACTCTCAAGCGAGATCCGCACCATTACCGACGGCCGGTTGAACTCAAGTGACCTCGGGTTGCTCCTCCGCTCCTTCGGCCAGACGACCGGCGGCGGCAGTGTGGGCGAACTCTTCGAAGTGGAGTTCGAAGGCCGGGAGCGGAACCTCAAGGATACGTATGACGAGGCAACGTTGAAGCTAATCCGCGATGTGGACCTCTCGGTGCCCCGGACGATCGAGGATGGTCCAACGATCAGCGCCCAACAGCGTGAAACCAACTCGACCCTCCGTGAAGGCTACGAGGGGGCGGTGCTGTCTCTCGACCCGGAACTGGCCCGACAGCTTCAGGAGTCGGAGAACCGCTCCTGGCGCGTCTTGGAGCGGGTCGTAACGCTCCTCGACGGCCTCGCCCGTGCCAACCTCTCGTTCGAGACGCCGTTCAACCGCTTCCGCGAACTGGTCAACACCAAGACCAATCTGGACGAAGCCTTGGACATCGTCGAGCAACTGGTCACCGACTTCGAGGCACGGATGAACCCGCAGCAGCGCGATGCCGTCGATGCCGCACGCCGCGAAGGCAAGGAGTCCGTCCGTCAGCGGGAGAACGCCACAGGCCGGTCGAAGACCAAGAACGTCATCGACATCCTCGGCAAGCGTTTCGTGGGGGCCGTCAACCGGTTCGACAATGCCAACCAGACCAAGGAGGACGACAACCGCAAAGCGTTCCAAGATCTGCTTTCACAGGAACTTGGGCCTTCCGAGTTCACGGAGGCATACGTCGCCCTTGGCGGAACGGCCGAAGTGGCGAGCGAGGTTTATGACGCGGTCCTCAAGCGCGATGCGCGTCGGGCCGAACGTGCGACTGCCGCTGAAACCAAACGACAGGAGCGTCTCGCGCAACGTGCGGAACGGGCTACTGAGAAGGCTGAGACCGAACGGCTCAACGCCGAAGGCCGGATTCAATCGATCATCTCCAACCTCGGAGAGCCCGGCCGCACCGCCGCTCGGCCGACCGCGCAGAACGACACCTTCCAGAAAGCTTTCAACCGATTCATCAACCTCAAGAACGCTTCGGTCGATTCGGCCGAGTTCGAGGCCCAGCTTCGCCAGTTCATCGATGCGAACGGCAACCCGGTGCTTACCGAGGACCAAGTGCAGGAAATCTCCGTTCGTGCCGTTGTCGCTCGCAAGGAAGCTCTCGCCGCCCGGGCATCGCAGCTTGAGGCCCAACGGGAGCAGGCGTTACTCCGCGACCGGCAACGGGAACTGCGGAAGGTCGAGTCGTGGTTCGTGAAGCCTCAACAGCGGGACGCCGCCAAGCGGACTCTCAACCAGATCATCGAGGGAGAGTTCATCAACAACCCGAACCGGCGCATCCAGACGCAGGCCGAACAGATCGAGTTCGCGAAGGAGATCCTCACCGAGTTGACGGACCTCTCGCCCGCCGACATCGACAAGCTGGCTCCCCGGATGGTCAAGGATCTGGTCAACAAGACCGAGGAAGCGATCTTCAAAGCGGTCAAGCCGTTCTTGACCAAGCTGGTCTCCGGCCGCGTTACTGCCGACGCCCTTTCCAAGGCGATCCGGTTGAACGCTCTCGACCCCTCGAAAGACTTTCTTACCAGTGTTGCGGCGCTCAACGGGTGGGACGGACTCACGACGGACGAGTCGCTGCGGCTTCTCGAACTGGAGCGGAAGGTCAATCTCGTTGACCGCACCTCCGCTCCCGGAGTGAGGATTCTCAACCAGCAGGCCCGCATCATCTTCGCTTCCTCCGGTGTCAGCCCGGGCACGAAGGACCTGATGAACAGCTACCTGATGGGGTCGATGTATGGTGCCCTGTCCACGCAGTTGATCGGCATCACGGCTATCGCCTACCAAGCGGGCTCCCTGGCGTTGCGGGAAAGGGCCTACGCCATTTTCCGCAACGGATTCAACATCCCGGGAGCTATCCGGGAAATGGCCGAATACAACAAGGCTTCCGACGCCGGTCGGCGTGCGGCGCTCAACGCCTACATCGTCACGCTCCGAAGCGGTGTCAGCCCGATCCAACAGCTTCAGGCCGGGCAGGAAGTCGAAGGCGGCGACGGCTCGGTCTACGTGGATGCGCTCACCCGGAAATACGATCTGGAGACCAAGAAGCTGGTGGACATGGCCGAACGGATCGCCGCCAACCCCGGATCGATCCCCCGTGCCGAATGGAAGCGGTTCCAGTCGCAGTTCTTCCGCTACATCGTCACCTCGCAACGGTTCTCCCTGCGCTCTCTGACCGCCATCGACGCGTTCGCCACTACCTGGTTGGCCGAGACCAAAGCCCGCATGCTCACCTACCGGGCAGCGCAGGACAATGGCATCAACAGCCAGCAGTATGACGCCATCACGGAGGAGGCGATGCAAAACGCCGAGTCACATCGCAACTTCCTGCGCGATGTGGTGAAGCTGACGGACGAGCGCGAGATCAACCTGGAGGTGTTCAACCGAGTCAACGGCGCTATCGTCCAAGGTCTGCTGGACGTGGGGGTGAACACCTCCAACTTCCGCAAGGAGGCGATCTCCGACATCCGTGCGCGAATCGGCACCGGTGAGACCTCGCAAAGGACGCTGATTGGTTACACGACGAACACGATCACCAACTTCATCCGCAAGATCCCGGTCCTTCCGTTGTCCGGTCTTCTCCCCGCGGTGCGGACGACCGGCAACATCATGGACGAGATGCTGTGGGACGCTCCCGGTATCGGTCTTGCCCGGGTCTTCAAGGCCACCCGGCTCAAGAAATCCGACCCGGTCCGTTTCAAGGAGACCTTCCCGAACATCATCGCGGACTGGCAGCTTCGTGAACGCCGCACCCGGGCGGTCGTCTCTCTGGCAACGTCGACCGGTCTGTTCTTCCTCCTCCGTGCCAACGCCGAGAAACCGGACGACGAGAAATGGTTCTGGTACACCGGACCCTACCCCGCCGTCGATCCTGCCGAGCGTGCCCGCTACAACCGCAACCTTCAGGAACGGGGATGGCAGGCGAACATGCTCATCATCGGTTCGAAGGAGTTCCAAACCCGGATCTCAATGGGACGGGGAGCGTTCGAAAGCTTGGGCGTGCCGCTGCTGATCGCACGGATGCTCTCCGACGCAACCGACAGTTCCGGAGCCGAATTGCAGGATCTCGCCAACACGACTGTTGGATTGGCGACCGTCCTCGTCCCTGGATACTCCCAGCTTACCAGCGTCAACAACGCATCCGAGAGCGGTCGAGGCATCACCAACCGGGTTGCGCAGGAGACGCTCAAGTTCATCCCGTTCAGCGGGGCGATCCGGACTCCCCGTCGGTTCGTCCCGGCATCCATTGACAAGAAAGCCTCCACGGCCTTCTGGAACGTGGTCGACCCATACTATGCCGACCGGGATGCCGACGGCGCGGTCTACTTCAAGAACGTGCTGGGCGAAACCGTCAAGGAGGAGACCAACCCGTTGCGGTGGATCGCGGCGGCAGGTATCCCGATGTCCTTCCGTATCGAGAACTGGAACACCGGTGCCCGTGACCCTAAGAAAGCGGCGATCATGAAGGACTTCGTTGAGAAAGGCTACGATGGTGGCCGTCACGACATCGACGCCTTCAAAGCCAAGTTGGAGAAGGCCAAGGTACCCTACACGACCGGCACCCGCTCCCGGTTCGAGAGCACTCGTGCGGCCGAGTTTGTGCGGCTCTACACGGCGGAACGGGAGAAGATGATCCGGTCGAGGAACTACGCTAATGCGGTCGGCGGGCTGTGGTCCCGGGCAACTCGGCGGGGCTACTCGGCGGTTGGGGTCAAGGACGACTGAGCCAAGGCTCGATCGCCGGATGGAACATCACGTCCGCCGAGCACTCGAACCCGCAGACCGTGGAGGAGACCTTCACCGGATCTTGGAAGGTCCGCTTCGACAGGTTGACCTGCGGGATGTTCCGGTAGCCGTCGCAGTAGCCTTTGCGCTTATACCCCATGCGGGTATTGGGCTCTTCCTTGACCAGTTGACGGAGAGGCTGCTGCCGTGCTTCCAGGTCGATCAACCAATGCGGCAAGACGAGAAGGGTTCCGATCGTCCCTGCCATCTTGCGCCAGATGTCCGCGATCGTCTCTGTCTTCGTGCAATTGTGAATCGCGACCACGTAGACCAACGGGACACCGCAATCCCGGTCCTTGGCCCGACGCCATTCGTAGATCGGGAGCGAGCTTCCCCGGCGCAGGGACTTGATCTCGACGAACGTCTGCGAGGGTTTGTGATGCGCGTCGAAGACGATGTCGTGGCTGCCGCTATTCGGGATGTCCGTCAGCCCGAGGAGGCCGGTGACGATCTGCTCGACAACTTGGCCGTAGCGCGTGCGGGCCTCGCCGGGATGCTCGATGCGTTTGTCCGGGACAACGTCGAGCAGGTTCGGTTGCCAGTGGGTAGGTGGTGGTTTGATGGTCACAGTAAAAGGTCGTTCGGGGTGCACCGGAGGGCTTCGCACAATTTCATCAAATTTCGAAGACACGGAGATCTTCGCCCCGTCTCAAAATGACTGATAGCCGCCGGTTTCAGGCCCTCCCTCTTAGCCACGTCTTCTTGGGCTAATCCGCGCATTTCTCGTAAAGAGCCAAGCTTCGCGGCAAACAGACAATCGAAATGGTAATTTTTCATGATCTCATTAGTTGAAGGGCTTTGAGGGCTTGCATTAGACCGGATTGCTCGTTGCTCTTGGCGCGAAGAGCTTCGCAGACGACATCGTCGTAGGTGTCCGAGACGATCAATCGGTAGACGATCGACTCGCTCTTCTGACCGGTCCGGACGATCCGGGCATTGGTCTGGAGGTAGGTCTCGTTGCTCCAAGTCAACGTGTGCCAGATGGCGATACGTCCACCGAGCTGGAGGCCGTCGATTCCATGGCTCATGCTCTGAGGCTGGCAGACCATCATCGGGATCTTCCCTTGCTGCCAGTCGGGGATCAGCTTCTCGTGGAACTTCACCGCTTCGGGAAACTCGGCAAGCACCCGGTCCATCTCGTGCCGGTACGCGACCAACACCAACAGAGCCTCGGTCTTGTGTTTTTCCCGAAGTTTCCGGAGGGCCTTCAGCTTGGCGTCATGGACGACCTGGACGTTCTTGTTCTCGTCGTAGACCGCGCCACCGGTGATCTGGAGGAGCTTCCCGGCCAGCACGGCGGCGTTCAGCGCCACCACGTCACCCTTCTCCAGTTCCAGCAGAAGCTCCTTCTCCATCTTCCTGTAGAGCTTGGAGGCGTCGGGCGGCAGCGTCACCGCTATGTCCTCGGTCGTGCATGTGGGCACGTCGAGGTAGTCCTCCCCGAGCATCACGAGGGCCAGGTCCGCGATCTTGGAGTCGATTTTCTTCTTGGCCCCTTCGCGCAAAGTGAACTTGTAGCCCATGTAGTCGCTCTCGAAATAGATGTCCCGGTATGAACTGAAGGTGCGGCCGAGGCGTGCTCCATCATCCAGGAGGCGGATCTGCGCGAACAGGTCGAGGTAATTGTTGGCCACCGGGGTGCCTGTGAGGCCGACCCGACGTTTGAAGAAATCGTTGTAGACCTTGAGCGAGTTCACGCGCTTGCCGCTGGGATCTTTAGCCAAACTGATTTCGTCCCAAACGATCATGTCCACCGGGATCGTCTTTCGGCCCTTGATGAACCGCTCGACGAAACCTTTCGACTTCTGTTTCTTGGTTCCTAGGCCCTTGCACTCGCCGCACCCTTCACCCTTGCACTTCCGGCATTTCACATTGGCCTCCCGGCTGGCCAGCATCTCGTAGTTGATCAGGTAAATGTCGGCGGAACCTTCCTCCCACATCCGTGCCCCCTCTTCGGTCCGCATGTTGGCCACCTTCATCCAGGACGAGTGCTGCCAGCGGGCGACCTGCTGGGGCCACGTGATCAGGCTCACGCGCAGCGGGGCGACCACCAGCACGCCTTTGATCTCGCCGTCCAGCATCAATTGATCGATCGCCTTGAGCGTGACGACCGTTTTTCCCAAACCGGGCGAGCAGAAGAGCGCGGCGTGCTTTTTCTCCACCAACCAGTCCTCCATCCGGGGCTGGTAGTGCATCGGGACGTAGGCCTCGCTCATAGCTTGAACCATTGGGTGAGCAAAGCTTTGGCGTCTTGAACGTTATCCGCCCATCCGGCATCGAATCCGTCTTGAATCCGCTCCTTGATGAACCGGTGTTGCAGGGGGTTCGGTTGCTCGTTTTCGGCCTTCAGTTCCAGGAAAACGGCTTTCCCTGCCTTCATGAAAAGGCGATCGGCTTTTCCTCGGGCTCCTTGACCGTTCAGCTTGAGCGTGGAGATCCCTTTGGACGCGGCCCAATTTTTAATGGCTTTCTCGATGTCGGCCTCTCTCATGCTCAGAATTGCTTCCCTCCGGCGATCCGGCGGGCTTCGTGTTTGTGGTCTTCCCGAATGGCGTTGAAAGCCATCTTCTCGTCGAAGGCTCCTTGCAGGTCATACCCGAATCCGGCGGCATAGTCCAAGATTCGGATAACGGCATCTGCGAGTTCTACTTCCGCCATCTTCCGGTGCGGAAGTTTGTCGTCCATTAGATCCTTTCGTTCACCTTCAAGGCATTCAGAAATCTCTGAATGGATGAGAGCAAGAAGCTCCCCTTTGTTACGCTTCAAGGGAGCGCCCGTTTCTACATCTTGCCACCATTTGATGTTTGCGGCATGGACGGTTTGAGACAGTTCGTTGAGGTTCATATGTGTTAGGGTAAAATTTCCTTGTAGCAGCCGCACTTGTCACAGGTGACCTCGCCAGTCTTGTGCTTCACCCAATGATGGGCGCTGCAATGCAGGAGAGCGGATACTTTTTTCAAAACGTCGAGGGTCAACTGGCTTTGAGGCACAAGTTGAAACGGATTGTGTTGTTCGTTGTCGAGTAGGCAGATCATCACTTCTTGTAGTAGGGGATTCGGTCGGCTTCAGCGGCGAGAGGAAAGTCCTTCGGCATCCAAGATGGTATCGTGCAGAAAGCGTCAAGATACCCTTGGAGATCGCCATCCTCAGAGATGGCCTCATCGTGGATGATCGAGAAAATGTTATAGCCCCGCTTCTCGGCTTCCAGACATCCATGGAGCATCACGTCTCGGGCGGTGCCCTGAACCGATGACTGGAAGAGATCTCCGGCGTATGTCGACACCCTGCCCCAACCGGCATGACCTTTGATCGCTCCGTAGAAACTGATCTCGTCGGTCTCCCACTCACGCTTCTCGCCAGTGTCGAAGTCGACATGCCGCTTAATCTTCCGCTCCACCTTAGGGGCGGGATAGATGAGTTGCCGACCTGACGGCAAACGCATTATGAGACGGTCGAACGGCGATTTCTTGGAGCAGGCGAACGCGACCTTATCGTTCACCTCGAACCATTGGCCGGGCTCGTTGATCGCATCGATCGCAGCCCGCTCGAAAGCTTTCCATGTCGACGGGAACTCGGGTTTGGTGCCGCGGAAGGTCTTTACGGTCTCCAAGGCGATCTTCTTGCTGATAGGCATCCCCCAGGTAGCGCAGGTCTCGAAGAACGTTTTCGGTCCAACCTGAAAGCAGAGACTCAAGATCCCGATCTTCGCGACAAACCGCTGGTCTTTGGTCACATCCTTGATGCCTACTCCGAAGATCTTCGACGCCAGTTCCTTGTAGGCGTCCCGCTTCTCTCTGTAGAGATCCAAGTCAGCATCACATCCGGCGATCCATGAACCTACCCGGCTCTCGATGTTTGCCAGGTCGAGATCCAGCAGCTCGCCGCTCTCCGGCTGAACAAAATTCCGCACACAGGACGCGCAGGTCTCGTGGATGCTTCCGTAGAACATCTTCAAGAGATCTCGATCGGTCTTGGCACAGATGTCCGCGTAGGCGGCGTCCGGTTCGTCGATGGTTGGCTTCTTGGCGTTCTGCAACTGCGGCCCGTGTGATGTCCAGCGGCCGGTGCGTTGGGCACCATGGAAGGTGAACAAACCCCGCATCCGGCCGTCCGGGCATGCGGTCTCCAGCATGGCCGGAATCTTCTTTACGGCGGCGAAAGACATCGAGGCTCGGAGCGACAGCGCCTTTCTAGCTTCTTCCGCCAGTTCAAGTTTTGGACGAAGTTCAACATGAACTCCACGTGAAGATTCAGTCACATAATACTCGCTAGGCAGGCGTACAGGAGAACTCTCCTCAAGTGCCTTTTCCATCGTGGCAGCTTGCATGTTGTCTTCCTCATAGCCTCTACACTTCATCCATGTCAAAAACTTGGCGGTCTGGGTGGGTTGGAGCCCGGTGATCGCTTCGAACTGTTGACGCAGGTCTTCGCCTTCCAGTTCAATAACCTCCTTGGCATGGGTCAAAGCGTCCCGGTTGATGGGAACGCCCCGGTGGTTCATCCGAAGATCAAACTGAAATCCTTCAAGCTCGAAACCCTCAAGCTCGAATTTCCGAAGCTTGCGTCGAACGTCGTTCTCAACCTCCACATCCTTCGAGCAGTAGGCGATCATCCCCTCCCACGCTTGCCGGACGGTCATTTCCTCGCCTCCCACCTTCACCGTCCAGTCCCACGGGATCGGTGATTCCAAAAGCGGAGAGGTGACTTTCATCTTCTCCTTACCTTTCGTAAGCGTCACCTCCTTGGTGAGATCCGAGAATATTCGGATGAGATCCTTCCCCGCTTTGTCCTTGTCCTGGACTCCGAGGATCTGAGCGGCACCCGCAAGGGACGCCGGGATGGCCGCTCTCAGCGTCATCACCCGGGTGCATCTCCATTGCTCGATGGCAGGGGGCTCAAGGCCGATGTCCTCCAGCATCCGGTAAAAGCTGACCGCGCACTCGAACATGGCGTTGAACGCGTAGATCAGGGCTCCGCTCCCGATCGCTTCCTTGAGCATCTGGAAAGCACCCTTCTGTCTCCGAAGGTAGTCCCACACAAGCGGCGGTTCACCGTTCTTCGAAATGGCGAACATCAGAATCCTCGTGGACGGGTCGGAGCTATACCGGTAAGCGCCTAGCCGGATGTCGCATTTCGACATCGTTTCGTAGTCAAATCCGTAAGTGTCGTCGGGCATGGTGTCTACCCCGAAGGCCCCATGCCGCCGTGAAGCAGCATGGGGCGTTTCTCTCAGGCAGTGCCGGGCGATCAGCCGAGTTCGTCGTCCTCGTCTTCGTCATCCACGACGGACAGCACCTCAGCGGCTTTCACCTTCGGAGCACCGAACTTCTCGCCTTCCTTGACGAACTGAACAACTTCCAGCGAAGCGTTGATGCGCTTGCCGAACTTGTTGTCCTGCCACCAGAGGCGGACGACTCCGTTGACATAGTCCCCGGACTCGGGCTTGCCGTCTTCTTCCGCGAGCGGAACGGACGGGTCCCGGTCGACGACCTGCGGGCGCTTGGCATTGGCGGCGGACAGGAACAGGTGACCGGCGAAGCCGTCATAGTCCTTCTCGTCTCCATCCCGGAGGCAGATCTTGTCCGGAGGCAGCTTCTTGCCCTTGTTCTTCTCCTTCAGGATCTCGTCGATCGCGGCGTTGACGGCCGCGATCTGTTTCTTGTCCTTCTCCTTGTCCAAGAGGAAGTTTGCGCTGAAGCGCGGTTCCCCTTCGTTGACGGACTTTGCCCGGAAAATCTGGGCGAAGGAGAGACGGACCTTGGTCAATACGATTTGCATATTCTCTGTTTCTTTGGTTCTCGGTTTCACAATGCGGGCTGTTTGACTGGCCGACCGCTGCGCCTTCGTGTGGTGTGAAAATGGAATCAGTCCAACCCATCCTCGTCAACCGTAAGGTCCGGCAAAGCGTGGATCGCGGGCTCGATCGCCGGGCGTTTGTCAGTGGCGGGAGCCAGCACCGGCCGTGCCTCCGACCTGGCGACCAGATCGTTCACCCGCTCGATGAACTTCTCCGGCACGTTGCCCTTGGCCTCCAGCAGCGGGAGAAGCTGCGTCGGCGACTTGAGCGTCCGGTTCGAGCGTTCCTCCAGCTTCAGGAAGCGGGAGACGCGACGTTCGACCTCGTCCTCGTCCGTCCACTTGCGGTTACCCTCTCGGCCCATGACGACCTTGAGCCCTTCGATCGACTCGCCGCCGTTGACGACCCGGTCGCTCAGATACTCCTCAACGTCATCGAGCCATGCACGGATGGCCTTGGACTTGTGATAGATGTTGGCGAGCGTCTGATCACCCACGCATCCAATATACCCGAGATCCATTGCCATGTTGCCGACCAGCACCCGTTCGCCGACCGGCAATTTCTTCTCTTCCTTCGTGAGATCCGGCAGTAGCGCCAGCAGGTCGATCCCGCCCACGTCGTGGAACGGTTCCGCGAGATCGGCCATCCGTGCTTCACAGAACGCCTTGGCCGGGCAGAACTTGCAAGCGTCCTCGGAAGGCTCGAACTTAGGCTCGAACTCGGAGTCGCCATGGATGATCCGAACCGCGTCCTCGATGTGCTCGCAGAACATCTCCAGATCGCGGAGGGCGATCACCCAAGTCTTCACCGGCTCGTCTCCCCGGTAGCGGGGTTGAACGATCCCGAGGTCAACGACCGTGTCCGGACCAAACTCGTAAAGACCATCCTCCTGGAGAGAGCGGACGAACGAGAGGGCGTAGATGGCAAGCTGGGTGTTGTCCTCGGCATGCACCTCGACCCCGGCCCCGTACTTGAGATCCCGGATGATGACGAGACCCTCGGTGACCAAGGCGAAATCGACGGTGCCGGTGGGGCGTTCCATCACCTTCTTACCGTCGCGTTCCTTCTCGACCTCGTCCGGCTCATAGAACAGCGGAACCTCGATCTCGACGAACGACTCGGCACGAGGATGCTCGATCTTCAAGTCCATACAGTGCCGGACGTACCGGTAGACCGGGTGGAAGGCGACCGGGAGGTCCGCGTAACAGATGGTGTTCTCCAGGTATTTTTGCGCCCAATCGTGGGCCTCGGTGCCCTCGTCCGAGTAGACGCTGGAGCCGTCACCCCGGATGCGGGAGGAGTTCTCCTCGATGTAGCCGATGGACGCGGTGCAAGTGGTCCACCGCTTGCTGGACGACGGCGAGAGCCGGGCGTGTGCGTTGTAGGAGCCGGACATGGGAATCAGAGTTTCAGGAGTTCGGCGTAGAAGGAGTCGGTCTGGTTGTCCTCCAAGGAAGAGACGTTTCCGACCGAGAAGCGTTCGAGCAACGACCGGACCGCCGGTTTGTTGGTCGCACCGTCGGCCTGGTAGAGTTCCCGAATCTTGGAGCGAATCATCTCGCGATCCGCCTTCGGAAGATCGGCAGCGGGCTTCACCGGTTCGGGCTCCGGCTCAAGGGCCGGTGCGGGTTCCTCGACAACCGGTGCGGGCGTCTCCTTGGGCGCTTTCTCCTTCTTGGTCTTCTCGGCCTTCGGAGTCTCGACAGGGGCCAGCGGCAGTTCCGGGTGTCCTGCGGCCATATCCACAATGAGTGGAAGCTGGCGAACGTTCTGCTGTTGCAGAACTTGCGTTTGTTCCTCGATCGCGGTGGCGTTCCGGTTGATGGCTTCCGTCAGTTTGATAATCAGGTCTTCAAGCATGGTGGTAGTGTGTTGGTGGTTGGAATTAGAACATGCGATCGATGATCGTCATGAGGTAGGTGGCGTCGACGGGTTTCGGGTCGCCACCTTCTTCGAGCTGCTTTTCCTTCAGCCGGTCAATCACCTGCATGAAGTAGAACGCGTCAACACCAGTGAGCTGGTCCTTGAGGACCTCGATGTTGAGGAGATCCAGAGCGTTGAGCTGGACGCACATTTTGAGGATCTGTCCGGCGTTTATATGCCAGCCCCGCGCCACGAACTTGCGGATGCGGATGATGCTGCAAAGCGGGTAAAGCGAGCCGACGTAGCGGAGTTCCTTGGTGATGATCGCCTCAAGCGCGGCGGCGGGGAGAACCAGCTCGCCATCCCAAGATGACCAATAGCAGGTGCAGTGGATGAAATCGTAGAACTTGTGGATCACCTCCGGCTCCCCGATGAACCGGAGGACGAGCTGTACCCCGTTGGATAGAGTGATGGCGTTGGCCGAAAGGAACACCGGACGATACTTCGGCTTCTCGTCATCGACGACGGTTGCTGGAACCTCATCCGCCTTTTCGAGCTGCCCTTCGAACGAACCTCCACCTTCCATCTCCGCTTTGACGGCAGAGAATTGTTGGTCAACATGCCCCTCGCCCACCTCGTCCGGCTGGGCTTCGAAATACTGATACTCGTCGGTTCCGCCCTCCTGAACGATTCCGGCAGACTTGACGACGATCCGGACGCCGTGTTCATCGTCCTCCACATAGATCGGAATCTCTTGGCCGGGTTCCGGGGAACCCTCGTCCATCTTGTGGCGGTTGGAAGTGTTCAGCTTGAACTTGGTGACGTAGTATTCCGCGATAGCGCGGGCCGCTTCAGAGGTGCGGAAATACACGTCATAGTCGTTCACTTGCTCGTTGAGCAGCATCGAGACGATACTGCCTCCGGTAACGATGACGTTTCTCTGTGCGACTTCCTGGAGTTTCTCATCCTCGATCGATTTGATCCAGTCGTTGATTTTCCACCGCAGGTTGCTCTTGATCGTTTTTGCTTTCATGACAGGCGTAGCTTTCTCGAATTCAGGAAAAGAGTCAATCCATTTCTTTGGATTTTTTCTTACGTTCCCGGAGGATTTCTTCCGCAGGGCCGAATGTCTCGTCATACCGGTCCGGGTGAACCCAGATCTGAGACCGGTAGGTGTCGATCATGAACCGCTTGCCGTCGGAGTAGGGAATGAAGCCCATGTCCCGGAGGAACTTGCCCGGAGGATGGTTGTTCGCCTGCTGCGGCTGCGTCCGGTATTCGACATCCGCCATCCAGATGACGTCATCCGCGATGGTCGAGTAATCCTCGTCTTGGATCAGATCCTCGATCCGCTCCAGCAAGCGGTTCTTGGAAGAGGAGATCGTGAGTTCCAGATATTTGGTCCGGGGGGCCACCTGCATCGGGAACTGGCTGTCAATCGTATGCTTAAGCATCCAATGTCGCAATGAAGCTCCCCCGGAGCCCTTCAATCGTTCAAGCTCATTGAAATGCCCGGAGGCATGGAGAGCCGCCATCTGGTCGGAGTTCTGGAGAGGGGACTCGATGACAAAATACCGGCGGCTGGACTCCTTGAGGTGCAACTGGTCCTTGTAGTTGGTGAACGCCAGGTAGTTGGATAGGTTCGGATGGGTGGCAGCGGACGTGTTGCGCTTGTTGATCGCGATCTGGTCGTCGGTGATCGCGTCCTTCATCTGGTTGGTGGTCTGCTCCCGACTGGCCCCTTGGAAGAAAAGCTCTTCGAGAACCAGCAGCACCGCGCCGATCCGCCAGTCGTTCCATTGCGATTGAACCATCGACGGGCTGACCACCCGGAGATTCGATTGGCCGATCACCGACTCCATGATCCGGGCGAGGAACCCTTTCCCCGCGCCTTCCCCGGACTGGATCACCGGAGCCCATTTGATTTTGACGCCGGGGTGCTGGACTTGCATGCAGAGGAAATCGAGAAAGATGTCCTGATATTCGGGTTCACGGATCAGCTTCTTGATATGACCGACCAACAGCTTCCCCGCTTCCTTCGATCCTGTTGAGACCGCAAGCGGAACGGTGGACTGCCGGTAGGTGTTGAGGAACTCGCGCCCCTCGAACTCGAAGTATGGCTCCCCGTCGCCGTGCCGTGGATCATAGCTGGTGCCGCCGACCCGTTTGATGTTGCGGATGTTGAGGGCGTAGAGCCGTGGCAGCATGATCGGCCGTCCGGGCAGCCCGGCGTCCGGGTCCCCGGCCTTGGGCATGAGCTGAACCGAAAAGGTGTTGTCGAACGCCTCCGGGCTCAAGGTCTCGCCGTTGATGACGTTCATGAACTCGTTGTCGGTGTAGACGTAGCAGAAGGGGATCAACCAGTCCGGTAACGAGCCTTCGTCCTCCTTGTCACGTTTCCCACGCTTGGCCGCGTTGATCTGCTTCTGGATCGAAGGTTTGGAGGGTGCCTCCCCGAGCTGTGCCAGACGCTTGTGGAGTTGCCCGAGGAACGAGTTCTCGGTCATCGCGGTGGTGAACGGCATCGCCGCGATCCGCTCCGGGCCTTCGCTCATCATGGTGTCGAAGTCCTTCTCGCCTTCAAGCCACTCCTGGAAGGTCTTCTTAAGCTGGATCTCCAGTTTCTTCGCGGACCAACCGCTCTCGATCGCCAGATGGAAAAGGGAGCGGACGGTGACCGGGTTGCGGCCGGTGGCGTAGGGTTTGAAGGACTTCCACTTCGCCCACGTCTCCTTGTCGCCTTTGTACTTCGACTCCGATTTGGAAGACCAGAGGTCGAACATCTCGTAGGCCTCGCGGGCATGCTCCTCGTCGGTGAACTGGTGCCGGAGTGCCGCCGCGACCGTGTACCACTTCCGGTAGTCGCAATCGGGTGAGATCGCATCAAGGGCTTCCCGAACGTCCGAAGGCTCCAGGTCCGGTACCGGCAGGAACGCGATACCGGTTCCTTGCGGAGCCGAGTCGGTGTAGGCGTAGAACCGTTCGTCTGCCTCCTCGTCCGGAGTGGACGGCAGGTCGAACTCGTCCATGTCCTTGCCGTTGGTCCTGGAGGCGAGGATCGCGTCGAACGCATCGCCCTGGAACTTGACCGGGCGATACATCGGCTGGGCCAACACGTTGCTCTCGATCACGCCCTTCCACGGGGCCACGACACCTAGGAGGTTGGCAACGTGCCGGACAAACTCCTTGTGCCGGGCGACAGAGCACTCTGCCAGGGAGACGATCACCCGCACCCGGGGGCGATCCGAGGTGTGGCGGGCGGTGGTGTGGAGGATGAAGTTGTAGGGGTGGAGGTGTTCCGCCACCGTCTCCGGATCGGAGAAAAAGTCGGCCGGGTAGTCCGGGTTACCGGAGCTCGGAGGATCAAAGTCGAGGCAGACGAGGTTCAGCTTGTCCGCGTTGGCGCTACAACGTTGCTCGGCCGTGAAGGAGCAAGCGCAGAGGTAGGGACCATCCTTGACGACGTTCTGGGTGTCCTCGTCATAGGAGAAAAACTCCTGGCGGGTGCACGGAAGGACGACCGGCGCGTTGTAGTAACGCTCGACCAGGTCCTTGAAGGTCCCGGCATGTAGCTTGCGGACGGGGCTGCCGTCCTTGACCCGGGCGGCACCGAAGTAGGATCGTGGTCTCATACGGTTTCGGAGTAAGCTTTCACGAACTCCGCGACTTTTTGCGGGACAATTGCATTGCCGTAGCCCCGCAGGAGTCCCACACGGCCGGATATCCCATGAGCCAGCGGGAATGTGCCGGATTCAACGCGCCGCGCTTTTCCGTCCGCGCAGGGGAGGATGTCGAAGCGGCTCCAAGCGCCAGTGTCACCTCGCAATTCAGAGGGAGACTGTTCCGGTGGAACTGGGAAGGACCGGCGTTGTTCGCGCTGTCCTGGACCGTGGGGGTCGCCCAACCCGCGAGGGGCAACGCGCCCTGAACCTGATCCTCCAGTCTCGAATTTCCGTCTGCTGAACGGGTCGGGTTCCCACATCCCCCGTTGTTCCCCACCCGGGGCGTCCCCCATCCCGCCAACTCCACCGTCTTCCTCGACGAATCGGTATTCCCGGCCTCGTTCTTGCCATCCCTCGCTGATGTCCCTGCCATCGGTGTCGGCCACCCAGCAAAGACGCTGCCGGATGTGGGGACTTCCGACGAGAACGGGTTCCCAAGAGGCCTTGTCGCCACGCACAATACATCCTTCGGCTTCCTCGCCGATGCACGCAGCGCACAGATCTGCCGCCCCGCAGGCGTAACCCTCACTTTCCAAGTCAGCGAATACTCCATCGAGCCACGACAATGCAGCTTTGCTTGCAACCTGCTCGCCAAAGACGACTGGAGGACGGCACTTCTGGATGAGGCGGAACCAGACGGGCCAGAGATGGCGGGGGTCTGCGGTTCCGAGCCCGAGTCCAGCGCCCGAGAAAGGTTGGCAAGGGCAGCTGCCAGTCCAGACATGGCGGTTTGGAGACCACCCGGCGAGTTGAAGAGCGAGACTCCATCCGGCGATACCGGCGAAGAAGTGGCATTGGGTATATCCATGAAGGTCTTGGGGGGTAACGTCCGCGATGCTTCTCCGGTCAACGTGGCCGGAGGGTATATGGCCGCCTAGAATAAGTTGTTCGATCCACGCGGCAGCCTTGGGGTCGAACTCGTTGTAGTAATTCACGTTTCGTCCTCGATGAAGGATTTCCCGCCTGTGAGGTAGCTGTAGACCCGTTCCGCGTGGTCGAGGTCATACTGGCCCCGCGAGGACTTGCTGTTGATCCAACGCCACAGCGGGTCGTAGGGCACCCCGGCCTTCTGGGCGATCGAGGTAAGGGGCTCCCAGGTGTCGTCGAGGAGCTTTCGCAGGCGTTCGGAGGCGGTCATTTAGATGATTTCAATTTCGCTATTTCAGCTTCCATTTTCTGGAATCTAGCATGCAGAAATTCGATTTCCTCAGAACGAACTTGCTCCGCTTGGAGGGCATACACGGCTACTCCCTTAAGGATTCGCCCCATTTCAGCTAACCGGATCTCCGAATCCTCCGGAAGTCGATCAGCCTCGTGAGTCAAAAGGACGATATCGGTTAGCAGACTCCCAACGGTCTTGGCTTTCTCTTTTGTAGCTTTCATTTGCTTTCAAGGTAGTCGGCCACACGCCGGAGTTCTTCCGCGATCCGCGCGTTCGTGTCGCCCTTCGTCAGCGCGATCCGGGTGGCGTAGCCCCGGCCCTTCTGGCCGAAGTTGAGGTAGATCGTGACGGGACCGGTGTCCTCCGATTTATCGACAAAGGCGTTGCGGAACTGGTTGCGTTGGAGGGGTTCACTCATGGCTCAGAGTCCTTTCGCTTTGTTGATTGCGGCAGTTATCCGAGAAAATCGAAGTGCCAGCTCTTCGGGCGGAATCCCTGCTTCATTCGAAAATTCAAACATCCCTTTAGGCATGTCTTTTCTGGGACCCCTATAGATGTTCCCCATCTCGCTAAGGGGTCTGGCCTCGATAGGTTCCCAGCCGTACAACTCCTCGATCAGCTTGGTGGATTCCCCAAGTGCTTCGAGAAGGTCCGGCGCGGCGGCCATCAGTTTGCCATTGGCGATATTTTCGGTTTTATCCCTCGAAGAGGAGTGTCCCAGCCAAGCTAAATCCCTGCTTTCGTCCGAATGGATACGGACTCCGTAAGGGCAGACTTCCGCGTGCCATTCTCCCGGTGTGTGCTTTGCGTTCATGACCTTTCGACGTTCTCCGTTCATCCCCTCCGGGTCAATCTCTATTTCTCGAACTCACGAATTTATTTTTGAACTTGCAAACTCCTACCCTCCTCCCGGATGCTCTCCGGCGTCATGTTCGAGTCCGGTTTTTACGAGCGAACGAAGTGCAGGAAGGCAAGTCACCTGTGTCCTGTCAAGGGTTGTCGGAAACACCGGACAGAGGGTAGGCGCGTCTGCATCATGCACTACATGCGGTGGTGGCGCTTCTCGAATCCGGACAAGGCGGCGTTCTACAACCTCAAAGGGCATGCCCGGGATAGGAAGATCCCCTTCACTTTGACCTACGACGAATTCTTGGATCTTTACGTCTCGGTGGCCGCGTTCGACGGCATCCCGTCCTTCGACAGGATCGATGCATGCCGGGGTTACGAGAACGGCAACGTGGCCGTGGTGTCGATCGGCGATAACGTGGCCAAAGGCAACCGGGAACGGAAACTCCCGGAACACGTTCAGGAGATGATCCGACGTGCCCGGGAGAGTGCTGAGGAAGATCCGTTTTAGGCTTCCTCACTGGGATCTACCAGATCCTCTACGTATTTTGACCGGAGGTGGATGATAGCGGAGGCTAGATCCGAAAGTCTCTCGTTCTCCAACGAGAGTTCGGCTTCCTTGATTTGGATGTTGTTCCGGAGCGTGTCCCGGATGACTTCGAGTTCGGTGATGGCGTGTTTCATTTAGGATAAAGAGCTACTATGGTTAGGAAAATAAAAGTGATTAATGCGGAACACAAAAACAGAATGAACCTCCGGATCTTCGGAGCGTTTTCGATCCACCAAATGGCTTTCTCCAGATCCTCAATCTTCTCGTCCTCAAGAATCTGCCCTGCAATGAATGCGCTCAGACTCTCAACCGTCGGGAATGAACTGATCCAAGGTCTATTGAAACACTTCTCGGTCAACTCCTTCTCCAGTAACTCAATGGCGTGTTTCATTTGGCGAAAAATATGAAGGTTAATACAACGAGGATGAACAGCAGCGCAATCGCGCCGAACTTGATGAGCGCCGAGATCTGGTCTTCCAGGTTCTCCATTCGGTCATCGAGCGACTCGATCGAGGCTACAACGTCAAGGTCGGGCTCGTCCGAATCGTTGCAGTGATTGCACCGGTCGAAGCCGGTTTCCTGGACGTAGCCTGCAATACAGTGTGGGCACTTGCTCATGGCTTTGTGGGCGGGCGATTATCGATCAACGTTCCGTGCTTGCGGGCATCGAGGACGATCGCACAACCTGCGGCGACATGGCCTAGGTGGTGCGCTCCGGACTCGGGATCAATGTCCTCGCCGTCGATGAGAGCGTCGATATGGCGCTTCATAGCTCCGAGGTAGGTCTGAATCTCGACCTGGTTGTCCCGCCAGTTCCAAGGGCCGTATTTCCCGGCACCGAGAGCGAGGGCCTTGGCCACTTCGGTATTGAGGACCGGCGGGATCAACTGGAGCTGTGGCTTCT
>Ga0247815_10000628_pt1 | contig 27676 bp, 34 predicted proteins | sample UWRJL194509B1_FD_181014 | JGI IMG/M metagenome (GOLD analysis project Ga0247815, IMG submission 181014) | Plant litter microbial communities from Arlington Agricultural Research Station in Wisconsin, United States - UWRJ-L194-509B-1 | ecosystem: Environmental > Terrestrial > Plant litter >...
GATTGCATTGCAGTACACGGGTAGCGCATTGGTGAACCGCGTTGAGATGTATCGACGTATGCCACATTGGAACTCGCACTCGCGAGACATCATCGAGAATCTGCGTCGATTCTACACCAACTCGATGCTAGGTACGTCCTTTAATTTAACTTCTCCGCTTCTCTTCGCCCTAGTCTCTCATCACTCGTCCTCCAGATGCGGATAAGCAAGCCGCCATCGACGTCTTCCTTGGTCTACAAAACACGCCCCGTCGTACTCTTCCATCTCGCCGTGCCGACTACGCCAATTGGTACGACCCGGCAAACTTAAACCTCCAGTTCTCTGTGGAGAATTGCACAAAGAGGCTGCAGATGTTTGTCGAAGGCGAGGCGGACGTATGGGCCGAGTATTACAGGCCGTCCGCATTCACACCTTTGGGTAAACACTTTGCATTTGGGATGAACAGTACGAGTAAGCTATTTGGGTGAGCTTGGTGCAGGCGTGGGTTGGTTTTGGTCTGATGATGAGTTGGATGAACAGGAAGGCGCCAAGTGACACGATTGTCAGCCCGTTCATGCCGCGGGAGATCCAGCCCCGGTACTTCTCTTCTTTAGAAGGAGGTTGAGAATCGCGATTATTGATATGAGAGCAGGCTTATGGACGGTGTAAGGCGGTTCATCGGCCAGTCACCAGCGGCATCGCCTATGTCCAAGGTCAAGCGAGGCAGTCGCGCGTTCAATAACCATAGGAGGTATTCACTCGTCCTTCGCTCCCACTCCGGCGAAAACTGACCCATTGATACTTTACAGCAGCCGGTTGACGGCGGCGTCGGTGATCCCTGGACCAGAGAGCGTCGCGAGTACCGACGATTTCAGAGATGATGGCGACTTCAGTGAAAGCGACGGAGATGGCGAGGACGGCGGGTATCTCAACAGCGCGCAGGTTGTGAGAAAGCTGATGCGGCCAAGGGTTGAGGAGTGGGAGAAAGAAGAGTATCTCAAGTGAGTAGTTCAGGCTAATCACCTACACGCTCATGACATTCACATTCTTCGTCGCACCATCTTCGCTTTTCATCACTTCCAACCTTTCCCCGCCTTCCGCAGCACGGTCAAGCACAATCATCTGCTCCTCCAAGCACCGGACGACTATGGTGTCTCTGCTGCGGACAGGCAGATTTATGAGTATGACCGGCGGCCTCTATTCGTCACGCGACCCGAAGACGAAGAGACCTGGGAGCGGTACGTCGAGAACGAAGCAGACGTCAGCCAGGACAAAGCATACTATCAGAGCTGGGTCGCTAATGGTGCAGGCTACGTGGCGTGGAGATAATGATACGACATGAATCCGAGATGACAAGATTGATGAACTTTTTCTAATTGCTTGTATGCAATGATGTTGCCTGTAACTCAAATTGAGAGCAGAAATTCACAGCGCATGTATTATGAATTATGATGAACATTAGAACGATGCATCAGAAAGCAAGGGAAGAGGGCATCTAGAAATATTGTGGACGGGACACGATAGGATTGGACGAATTGAACGGCGGGTAGCAGACCTACACATCACCGTCATCGCCCTCAGAGTCCGATTCTTCGCCACAATCTGCGTCCACAAGGATCTTGGTGATGTCGTGAATAGTAATGACACCATTCTGAATCCAATCACCAAGGCAGAGGAGAGCACGCGCGGACTCGGCCGATACGCTACCACGGCGGTGATCAAGAAGGTCTCGACCACGGCTGAAGAGGCGCTCGACGTCTGCTGAGCTTGCTGCATACAGATTTCAGTAAACGTCCACGAAGCTACAGTGTATGCACGTACCAGGGGTAGAGAGATAATCAAACGCCATCCTTGAGAGCCGCGGGAATATGTGGGCGCGTCGCTGCCACCACTCGAGAGGGCAAAATTGATCCCCGATCATGACAATATGGCGCGGGGCTGCTAGATATTGCGAGAATTCGTCGTCCCAGTCAAGAGTATCATCGTCGCCGCCGAGTGTCGCAAGGATGTTATCAAATTGGTTTGCGCTGGCCCGAGCCTTGGCATCCAAGTCAGAAACACTGACACTTTGGCAGTATCGCCGCACACAGCGCTACTTACCTGGTTGCGCTCGTCCACCTGCAATACGCCGAATCGTGCGTAATTTGCCTCCCACCGCTTGCGTGTGATTTGAAGCGCCTCGATTTGCCGGATGGGAAACCACCTGAGTTGCTGCATGTACCACTGCTTCAAGCATGGGTGGAGGACTACGCGGTGCACAATTAACCAACAATTGAACAAAAATCACGAAAGTGTGGGACTTACTCATAGCAATGCGATACGCGTCTGCAGTGTCGGTGAGACCGTAGTATTTGTTCATTGTGCTTCTAGCTTGGCTAGCGGCCATGCGAACGGCAGGGTGGTATGTGACGTCACGGCTAGCCTCCGTCAACACTTCTTCCATCTTGTCCATGACCGGAATAACTTCGGCAAGCTGGGGCGTCCTGCATGCGAATTTGAGTGTTGCATCGTCAAAGACCTGAGGAAGCAAATGAGATAGTCAGTGCGCAACGACAAGCGTGAATGTTGAAGCCCAAGTCGACGTGAACATGCAGCTACGGTCACTCGCACACGCGAGTGAAGTGCGAGAGTCGATACAATACGTGCCAATTGCTCTCTTCCTCTTTATCCATTCCGTGTTTCCTTTCCTGCTGGCTGCTGTACTCGCAGTTCCACGTCAAAACCAGGCGGTGCACGTAGAACGGTACATGGCAATGGCAATGGCAGCAACGGTGTGACACAACAGCACCTGGCTCTTCGGTCCTCCCAAGACTCTCAACACAAACGCGACAGTACAAAGGGACATACCTTCATCAGGTCCCGCAAGTTTTCTAGCGCGTCCCACTGCTCCTCCTTAATCTCATACTGCCTCAATAGTTTGTTTCGGCAAACCTCGTTGACGACGGACTTGTAAGCAAGCGCACGGTCCAACATGCGTTTCGTTGAACCCCAACGCGTCCGCACGTCACAGAGCGGGCGTAATTTCTCCATCCCGAGTCGATCGCATGCGGCAGTCCAAAGGACATCAGCCTTGGTTGGCGAGTTCTTGATGGTATATGAGAGTTTGCGGATCTGAGGTTCGGGATCCCACGGCGTAGCCACGTTCAATACCACCCGATCACCACAAATCACCCAAGTTCGCGTCAACAAGCAAAGGTGGTCCATCAGCATTATGTCAGGCACTCGTGGTTATTTACGCACCTTGGATATGCTATCACGCATCGGTTCGACTTGTTGACGCAGCTCTTCTTTTTCTTCCTCGCTCATCCCCTCGAACGTCCCGCCGAGCGCGACTTCAATATCATCGTCAGCAGGTCGCTCCTGATTATCGTCAATTTCGTCATCAACAAATGCTTTCTTCAATTTGGATATGTCATCGCCCATCTGTTCGAGGTCTCCGATAGCCTCGTTGACTGCCTTGGTTAGCTCCTGGGGCGTGGCGTCGAACATCTTCATGGCGCGCTGTGCCGCTATATTCACGACATGGTCCATGCAGCGAATGCGCGCCTTCATGCCTCCAAATACGCCTGGCATGAGGATTGCAAGCTCTTTGGCTAACACGTCGTTGTTCGATGCGCTGTCCATGGTGATGTTCAGGAGCTGCTTTGGTGTTAGTGCATCTCGGGGCATGAAACCTGGTCGCTTCCACACCTTGTCGCTGATCTCGAAGTATTCCAAGACCTTGAAGAGTCGTGCTGCAAGGTAGAGGCCGGTGTGCGACTGGATAGAGGTGAGTGCATATTCAGTTGTGATGCATGGATGCACGTACTGCGCGCGCTTCAAACACATCGAGAGTGTGAGAGACGGCTTTGCCATTTTCTTCGTAATGCACAGCGATGGCAAGCATAGGTATACCGTTTGGACTGGTCCACGAGTCGCATGTGAGGTTCAATCGGCTCTTGAGAGTCTGTAATGTAGTAAGTTTGATGACAACTCTCGTCCGGACAAACTCACACTCAATTTGCGCCGTAGTTTCTTTCGGCTACCTTGCCACGCTGTGATGACATCCTTTGAGACACGACGGCGGTCTGGAATCACGTGCGAGGGCCGCCCCGTCTTCATCATTTCGATAAACTCGGGGTCTTCCACGATCACATACGGTCGACCTGCTCGGGCGCACCAGGACACACAACGCGAGCTGTAATCCGTGACGAGTCAGAACATTCCAGCGTATGCTTCGTTATTCATACGCACCGAACCTCGTGCGGGACATGGTTTTGGTCCGAGAATGCGAATGGCTTCTCACCGGTTCCGAACAAATGCTCCAGCTTGGCCTGTGTCGCACGCTTGCCCATTCTCGCTGGTCCGCGCTTCTTTGTCCCGATGACCTCGTTGTATTTTTCCTCTCCCCAGCAGGAGATAATATGGTTTCTGAGGCGTCCTGTTGAGGTATTGTTGGCCTTGTTATCGTGCCTCTGCCGGCGCTTGGTCGCCGTCGGATTCTTGCACTCGGGGTTTATGCACTTGAACATCAGGCAGATACGGCCATCATCGCAGAGTTCAATAGTCGGTTTTTCAAACAGTGCATATAGCGTTGAGTTGGAATTTTGCATGCACGAGTCTTTGTGGCGGTTAGTTCGCGTTGCCGAGGATGCCACGGCACTCATTCGCTCACCTCGGACCTTGTCGAGCTGTTCCTGGTTCATGCCGATCCATGGATTGGGCGGAGGCACCTTTTTATGTACAGAGACGGCTGGTTCTTCATCTGAGACGTCCTCGGGGGTGGTTGAGTCGCCGCTTGCCGACAGTACGCCACGCCCGTTGGTGCGCTGCCGCTTTGGAGTGCTGTCGGTGGGATATTGTTTAGCCTTGCGCTTTTGGGAGCGGCCGGGCTGCTGCGACATGAATGATGCGAGATGGTAAGAGCAGAAAGGGATTTTTTTTCACGCTGTGCGGCCGTCGAAATGGATAAAAGGGGGCTGTCGGAACTGGCGGACGTCGTGTTGCTTGAGAGCAGGAGCTCCAACAAACTGGAGTGAGAAGCAGCCCCTTGCTATGTTCCTAAATCGCACAGGGAGGCATTCCTGATGTACTCTTAGATCTGAGTTCTCGGATTCAGTCGGTTGTCGTTCAAAATTGCCTGCGACTCCCAAAGCGAGTTGTAACCTCGGCTCGGTCGGTGCCGCAGGCATTCAAGCGCATTGCTGTGCAGTCGTTTCAGCCAGAATCCCGTCACACGCTATCGGAAATTCCGGTTTGTCACTAATGAGACTCACTGATTTATACGGAAAGGGTACTTTTTCATCAGTAGCTACACATGCCAGATATACAGCGAATGGTACCCCCCCCCCCTCCCTGGAGGCTGTGATCAAGAAGAACGTAAGCGACGGATGTGGCGCACGAACCCCCACGCTCCTTGCTGTCACGGAGGCCTTGCCCGGTGTGACGTGCGACGTTCTGAATTACGACAAGACGCGCTCTGTTCTGGACGGTGGGCTAAAGCTAGCAAGGTCAAGACAGGAAGCGCATGCTAGCGGTCAAATCGACATCGTCCTTGTTAAGGAGACGATGGCCATCCCTAGCGTGCTATCCGACTGTCGTCGTGCAGTTGAGATATAATGCCAGAGGGCGGAGTGCGATGTCGTCGACCTGACGCCGGAGCGTCTCCGACCTACATCAGCAAAACGTGAAATGCGGCAAACCTACATGTTAAAGTCTCAAGGGTCTGCATGCAATAAAGCAGTGCTAAAAGGGTTGAGATCGCCCTGGATCTGCCGGACTTGCCTCTCATGGTTTCTACCGGTCGCCAAGGTCTCAATCCTGTTATTCCGGTGTGAGACATCAATGTGCCGGTCTAAGACGCTACGAAGGGCCTGCATCATGCTCTCTATGTGCGAATGCAGCTCAGATATGTCTCTAGCGGTCCGCCACGCTGGTTAACAGGTAAAGTGTGCAGCTGACTGGTGTCCAAACTGGCAGCCCACCTTTGTAATGCGACGAATAAATCACTACAGGCATTTCAAGCCTCAGCTTGCACTAATAATCTCGACCATGCTGTTAGCAGCTCGATACGATCAGGGTACAAGTGTCACGTGACCTATGTTCATTGCGCGTATCCTTCGAGTTAAGTATGCACAGTTCTTCCACAATTACGAGCAGCATTATTTACTTAGATTTTCCAAGTGCTTGGGGTTTTTTCAATTCGTGTGGGACATGTCAATGAGCGAAGTGAATGCAGTTGGAACGGATCCAATTTTCAAGTCCGCACTCGGCTAGCTCTCCTTTCAACTTCGCGTCGTCCGCTCGTTCCCCAAGGGCAGCAGCCCACTCCACTCAAATCAGCGGCGTTTTCTCTTGCTCCAGAGTGTAAGTAAGTTTTTGACCCACATTATACCGCTACGCGCTGACGCGTTGTCCACTATTCTTGTGCGTCCCAGTCAAGGCCGGCTACATTGCTCTGTATGTAGACTCGCTGTATCACACTCTTCAGCATTCTTTCCTCTGGATATGCACCCACTGGGTCTCGCACAGGTGCATAGTCTGTTCAACTGTTCTTCCTCGCTTGCCTGCCTCGCATGTCGGCCCTCTCCCCTGTGCGACATCCCTTCCCACGGTGGTTAATTCCTGGCCCCTCTGCTGCTTTGTACATGGTGGTCACATCCCGCCGAGCTGTGTTCCTTCTGTCTGATTAGCCACTCTTTAGGATACTCTTGTGGCCTGCCATCGCTGCCCTCGCACCCGTCCTGTACATCGCTTGCGGCAGTTAATAACTTTTCCTGTCGATGTTTATCCTGTACATCACTGTGTATTGGTGCTTATATGACTGCTTTGTGTCCACATTTCTGTCCACACCAGAAAGAGCAACCAATGGGACCCGCAAACCCTGCCAATTTGAGACAACTTTTGGACCTCTGACTAAAGTTAAAGACTATGGGGACCTGCAGCGTGCAAGAAACCAGTTCTCCGACCGAGTCCGACCGCCCTCTTGACGCTCGCTTCATGGGTGGAGCAGGTTTGGAGGTCTTCTCGGGCGTAAGCGTTGCGACAGCTCCCGAGCATCTCCGCGTTTTGCTGATGACTACACGTCCGCGTTTGATTGAGAACATACTTTCGTTTCTCCACTAGCTGTAGCCAGGAAGATGACAGCGGGCGCCGGAGCGTAGTTGACTGCAGGCTACTACTTAGTACAGACTTCATGCAAACTTCTCGTCACACAACGGGGAGGGCGGTATTTTCCGTCCCGGAATACTTTGATCGCGGCCTGAAGGTATTCCTTCGGTATTATCTGTATTACAAACGGCTCTAATGCCCATTACAAATTTTGTAGTGTCAGGGATACTGAAGGAATACCTTCAGGCGGCGATCAAAGTATTCCGGGACGGAAAATACCGCTCTCCCCGTTGTGTCACCGCATCTACGACTTCTGCGATGAGCACTCCATCACCCCCGCACTGTTAGAACTGCCTACATGCCCACAAAGCAACACGGTTTTCTCAGAACTGCAGCATTGATGGTCCTCATTGTCTAGAAGTACATCGCTCGAGACCAACGATGCTCGTATTGTTAGGCCATCGGAGTTGCATACAGCTCCCGAAGCGAGTTCGCACCTCAGATCAACTGGCCCCACGATTGATCACTTAAGCAGGCCATGGCACGAGGAAATCTCAGTGTCGCGCCTTTGCTTTGCTGCTCGAGCTTTCAAGTTCCAGTCAAAATGCCCACTCCCCCACCAGCGCGCGCTATCGATAACGCCGCCGCTATCACCACTCGAACCCTCAATGAGCTCTGCGGGTGGAGCAATAGCTTTTTTATCGGCAGCTACGCGTGCCGAATGTACAGCGAGAAGGTGCCACCGTTTCAGCGGAAAATCCGACCTCCTCTGGTGAGATAGCTTGCCGTCCACGTGAATTGCTTGTATTGATGCTGTGAAATACTAATCACAGGACCTTGATATAGTGGTTAAGACTCCAGAAGGGTGGGATCAGGAAGAGCTCAAACGACGCATGGTGGCATACAACGCCGCTTTCTTTACCGTCGCCGCAGTTACGCCTGGAGCGACATACCGCGTGCTAAAGTACTGCGAAGACCCCGCGACGCGTGCGATCCTCACAGCTGGGAAAAAGCCGGCCAAAGTCAAAGGCATAAAGCCCGTGGTGGTGATCAAAATCGACGTCCTCATCGCCAACGAGTCGCTGAACATTCCCGGCGTGCCGGCTAACCGCATTCGCACAGTCAGCAGCCTACCAATGTGTCCTCTTTCGCATCTTGTATTGTTGAGGCTCCAGGGCTGGGACGATAGAAGGACGGCGGAGTTGGCGCATCATCGCGCGAAGGGTCAGCGCGATGTGGTTGATTTGACAAACCGCCTCCTACCTTATGCCTCCACATTTGATTGGAAATATGTGGCAGGATCTGCGCTTGCTGAATCCGGGACGATGATGGCGGACGCTGACGCGTACTTGCCTGCCGAGTTCATGCAGACGTCTCGTCGCCGAATTCGCGACTTTTGCAAAGAGTTTCCTGAGACGATAACGATGTGGATCCAGCTTGGAGCTGTAGTTAAGGCTTAAAACTACATACCATGCGCGTTGATTTCGAGGAAACACAATGTTGGAACTCGAGTTGTACGCTAGCAGGAACTTTCATCTGGCGTTTGCCGAAACTCCGCTCCTCCTCCTCCTCTTCCCTTGTACAGCGCCAGATTTACAGCTTCATCTCGATAATCTTTACGCGCATGCTTGTTTATGACAGTGGAGTCATCCTTAGCTCGGCGCCTATGTGTGCATGGTCCGTGAGCCGATTTAGACCACGATCGAGATGAAATCGTGTCGGCCTTCACCTGCACCGAATGTTATCGGCGGCCGTTTGTTTCGGCAGTGGGTCACTCTGCCGATGCATTGTCATGCATACCGTCACCACTCTATCCTTGGCTGGCACGCCCAGGCCGATTGCTTCCCTCTTTGGTACCTTGGCGCCCCTTAACCAGCATGCAAATGCAGTAGGTTCAACGTACGGGCGGCGCCAAGTTTGATACCCGGTCATCGCATTTGATTTTGTGCTCAATTGCAAGTCCAACGAGTATGCGTATCGATCGTGTCTGACATGCGCACACTCCGAGATGCCGACCCGGGCGTCGGATGTTCGGAGCTAAATCTCGATTTGGAGCTTGTGCCTGTCCCACGGGCCGGCGGCGTGCACGACCCGCTCAGCGATGACGAAGCGCGCCACATGCCGAGGATTCCCGCCTCCGACAAATTCTCCGTCGTGCAAACCCTGGCTCTCTCTCACGATCTCACGACCCACGCCCCGACCGCTTTTTTTTTTCTCACTGGCAAGACGCACTGCGTTGAAGCCGCATGCCACAACCCTCTCTTCACCCTCTCAAGAGCCGCATACCGCGTGTTGAACACACGACCTACTCTCTGCCTCCTACCACTCGCCAGCTATGATGGCTTTTCAGTCCCATCTGAACGTACCATCGTCGGGCTTGTTGAAGCCCGACCAGGACCTAGCGTCCATTCTCGACCCGTCATATCGCACTGGGTCGCGCCAGCGCCAGCGCGGTTCATCTGCCAGCTCGTGCACGGGCGTAGATGGTACCGCGTCGTGTCCATCGACTATGCACCTTCCTGGCATACCAGCCTCGGATGCCAGCGCACATGACCCAGAATTCAGGCCATTCATGACTCCTTTGACTACCAGTACCGGCAGTAGTACGACCCGGCCGCGTATAACGCATATCAGCTCGAGTCTCTACTACGGCCCTCCGCAGTCTGCCCCACCTTCTCCTGGTCATCTGCACCCGCTACGAATTGGCGCATCATCATCAGCCGGCGGTACTGTCGACATATTTGTGCCGCCGACCAAGGAACAGCGCGAGGCCGCGCGGCAACAGTTGACCCCAAGCCTGCATGCCGCGCTTGAGGCAACCGAGAAACGGGCTGCCCGACGCCGGGCGCATACTCACAGCAATGGAGGACATGGGCACAAGCATCGGTCCAGATGGCTCCGACGACGTGCTCATAGCGAGCCGATGAGCGCACTGGAGGAGTCACCTATAACAGCGACTAACGCAATCCCACCGATACCTCCTATCCCTCCTCAGTCTCGACCACAAGTGCCGCCAACCACAGATTCCGGCTCAACAGTCGCCACGGATGACAGTGCACCTGGCACGCCCAGCGATGGCAGCGGTGACGACGATGTGGCCCTTGACTCCGGGTACAGCTACGCGTCTCACGGGTTCCGGCAGCGCGTGGCCAGTATCTCACTCAAAGTCGACTTTGCTCTCTTCCGCGCCAAAAAGCGAGTAAAGCAGACTGTCGGGATGGAATAGTCTGCCACACTCTGGGCCTGATCCTCCAGCGTAGCGGAAGAAAGCGCCGACGACAAACATGTACCCATACCAACAACTGTACTACCACCAGTACCACCACCCAGCGCAACAGCCGACGATCAGCTTCCACTCCGCTCCCATCATGATCATGACTATCCTGCGGCATTCGCACGTCGGCGTCGGCGAACACGGTGGCGCATGACGCATGCTGCACCAGCCCTCTCCGCTCCCGCGCTGCGCGCTCCGAATCATCACCGTTTCTGGCTCCGAACAGTGCTTATCTCTGAATCACTCATCTCCGAACCCTCGATGTATGTATTATTCTGGTTCACGGTTGCGTGCTTGCACGTCCTCGACATTGCCTGCGTGCCGGCACCTTCCTGTCTCGTCATGTATTAGTGAACTGGTTCCGTATCTTGCTGTATCAATACACGGCTTCGCTGGACAGAATCTGTACTTGGGACTCATGACGCCTTGCCGAGATGTTAGGTTATAAAGAGTCCTGCAGTTGAAGGTTGGCCACCATACGACGCGCTCACACCAAGCAGTTGGACGCACCTCGTAAATCTTCTGTAGCTTCCGAGTTCGTCTCTCGGCTCGTTTCTCCCGGTCATCGTCCCACTTGCAGAGCGTCTCGTCGTCGGCCCGGAGCATCACCCCCGTACGAGCCGACGGTCTGCGGACCACGCGCCACAGCGTCGACGCATATGGCCACTGTGCCTCCCACAGTAGCTGACGCTCAATCTCAGCCCTCACTTGCTGAAACTCGAAAACTTCGGCTACACCGAACGCTGTACGAGCGAATGGTCTCGCGTTGTCAGGCCGGTGGTTGGGTTTTCGCTTGTGGCGGTAAAAGATCTCGCCCGTCTCAGCATTGATCTTGGGAACCCACACAACGCCCGCTTGAGTTATGAAGTTCGTGAATGAGCCGCCGATGAGGAATTCGACGGCTTGTGAGGATGTGGTTTGGTCGAGACCATCTAGGAGTGTGTCGAGCCCGGTGTGAAAGGAGCTGTACTTGGGGCTCTGGTAGAGCGCGTCGAGTTGCTCGAGTGCGACCTCGTCTCGGGTGAGCGTTTCAATGCTTGAGAGTTTTCTTGTGAGTGGCATATTGTGGTTGGACGTGGGCAAAGCTTGGTCGAATTGCCGCGTAGCGATGTGGCGTGTGCTCGTCGTGCCGACTTCCTCATATCCCTCACGTCTTAATCGACCTGATCCCTCACTCACTGAGTCCTCTAATTTGAGTCTCTGTTATTGATAGATTTGGTCAACGTGAATGCAGTGAGAGTGAGCTCGATGTTGACGGACCTCTGGTTCAGCGTTTACTTGCAATGCCGAGAGCTCTTCACGAGAGATAAAGATGCCAGCCATGCTTCGCAGTAGACTTGAGCGGAGTGAAGGGTGGGCCAAGCGAGCCGGTTTTCGAAGCTCCACGCGTGTCTCCGGGGCTTTATACCGCGAAGAAGTACAACAGACCTACGACCACTCACCGCGATCAAACCAAGCAATTGAAATACTTCGCGTCAGGCCCTTATCAGAGCATTTCGTAAGCCTATTTGACTGCAATAGTGGGGATGACACGAATAAGGTGGCGCTTGTGTCAATTGATCCGGTCTACGGATGAAGACGGCATTGTGGCGGATGAGGTGACCGGTTAGACTTGGACGTGGGTTGTCGCAGAAGGTTTCAGTGTAGCCGCCTCGGCTATAGCAATGTGGAATAAACCATCAGAGGAGCACTGCTCGCATGTCCCGCCGCTGGGGCTGGCGTGGCAAGTGTTGAAAACGAGAGGTTTAGAGTCACCGTGACTCCAAGTCCTTGACACCAAGTCGAAATACACGCTTCTAATGAATTATTAACTTCAATAACACCCATACAGCGTTGCTGATAGTATCGGAAGAGATTCGCGTTGGTCATGAGATTCCGCGCATCAAAAGTGCACAATTGAACAAGTCGAATAGGCGGCAATCGTGCCCCACCGCATCCTATTGCAGCTGATTGCCGGCATCAATTTGCTCTGGTCGGGTGACCGAGGTCCCCGATACGCATGCCAACCGCGTGCTCAACGCGAGGATGGACTGCCTCAAGCCCAACCCTGCGCCATGTGATTTCGTTTCTGGAAGAGGGCACACAAGTGCCCGCTCGCCATATAGCTTGTGAAAGAGTTTGGAAGGTGTGACATGGTTTAGTTCAGCATATTAGCAGGACAAGCCAGGGCAAAGCAACCTGGTTGAGCCCGGCACCGTTTCACGCTGTGACGCCGTTGTGACAGCCAGATTTTCTGCGTTGGATGAACGGTTCGATAAGTGACACTGCTATAAAATATATTTTGGGTATGCGGGAATACGTCCAAATATTTCGCGTGAAATAATCCGAACTTGATTCGGGGGTTGGATCGATGACTGTCGCGCCAAATCCGGTCCCTAGATTCTAGGTCCGCTGTGGCACGCTTGCCCTCCTCCGCCTCGCTTTTAACCGCCATCGAGCAACCTCCGCGACGACAAGGTCTGTTGGCAATTGAAAGGGTTCGGGGAAGAACACAATCCGAAGGCCACAATCTTATTCGCGGGTGCAATAAAGTTCTTGGTCAATAAAAACACGCGGGAAACATGGTTTCCAGCGACGCTCTGCTCACGTTCAAGGAGCGTCACAATCTCACTACTCAATTGCACTTGGCGCTTCAGAGCGCTTTGGAACGTGCAAATAGGTGCGACAAGTCAATACATTCGGCTTCCTCGGATGCTCGACGCCAGACTACACAGTGTCACTAACCTGTTCTACAGCGAGAGTTACGATGTGGTTCAAAAGGTCGTGAGCGAGTTGCAAAAGGTTTTTGACTCTGCGATGCGCTCAATTTTGAACGAGCACGCACCACCTGGCGGCCCACCACAGGCTGCCCCGTTTGTCGCGCCAGTCGCATCTGCCCCACCACAACATGCTCCCCAACCCATGATCGTTCCATCTACAGCTGGATTGCATACTGCAGGCTCATATGGACCTACTGCTGCGGTCCAGGGGCAAAATGCCAGCGCCTATACTCATCAACCGCCACCCCGACACCCGCCAACTCCAGATCATAGGTCGAGCAGTGTGTCAGATATATCATTGCCTTCAACCTCATCGACAACATCCACAGCTGTTGATTATAATCAGCTGTCTTCTCGGGTTCCAGGTCTTCCGTTTCCGCTGTCCGAGGAAACCATGGCGGCTGTCCGCTCACTGCAGCTGACATTGCAAGACCCAGGCAACAAACCAAGCGCAGAACCCATTCGTCCTCCAGCAGCTCCTCGTCTACAGACACCGACAACTGTTGAACGAATCGCAAGAATCAAGCTCGAGTCACCTATTGGTCAGGCATCTGCTCCCCTTGCGAACGGTTCGCCCATCTCCATAACCCGCCGACCCCGCGCCGCACTCGCCGGCGTTCGCAAACCCGCGAGCGTTACATCCCTGAGCGACGAAACGCTTCTTCGCATATTTTCCTTCCTTGCACCGCCTCAACGCCGGCTCCGGTATGGGCAAGCAACCTTTAGTCATCTCGTCCGCGCGTCCCATGTGTGCGGCGTTTGGCGCAACATAATCGTTACGTCGCCGCGACTTTGGACTCATTTGCGCGAGCTCACTAGTGGCGAACTCGACGCACTTGACATTCTCCTTGACCGGAGTTCGCCTGAGCGCACCGTTTCACTCGAGCTGGACTTTATCCACTCTCGCGACGGGGGCCGCGCGGACTTCCGCCGAATCTCCAGCGCAGTTGTTCGTCACATGGGGCGCATACAATCGTTCTCGCTCGTGCTGAATGGTGGTCGCATGGCAGCTTGGCACTCTCTCCTTCCAGTAGTCAATACCGCAGCGCCATCACTCGATACGCTCAACATCTTTTTCGCATTTCAGCCGGGCATGGATGCCACGATTAGCCTTTCGTCTTTGATATTCGCTGGACACGCGCCCCGTCTGGTTGAGCTGTCACTTCACTTGCATCTTATGCCAACCAACGCGCCCCCAGAGGCTTTTGCAGGCGTTCTCAGCTTCACGGCGTTGGATGACAGTAAACACCCTCGCGAGGCGGATATGCGACGTGTGATGGACGCCTGCCCAAACCTCACCAGCGTTACTCTACCTGCACCTCTCGCCGACGCCCCGTTGAACGACGGCCAGCGCGACAGCAAAGATACATATCGTCGTTTGGAGAGACACTACGGCGGCTCACGGAGGATCAAGGAATTCACTGTGACCGACTGGGGTGAAAGGAGGCGCGACAGCGAGCGTGACACCAAGTCAGGATCCGGAGGGCATTCGGGTGCCATTCGGCTCGTTGTTCCAACACTTCAACTCTTCCAACACATCGACATGCCCACGGTTCATGTCGTCTGTCCCACTGCTGACACATTCCGCTTCGTCACCCGGCGCATGGCAATGGTGCGGCATTATGCTTTCATTCCGGATTGCGGGCACACCGGCTCGTTCGGCGCGGAGATTGGTGGCGGTGGTCCGAGCAATAGCGGTGCACGCTTTGAGAGTGGACATGGCTCTGGCGCAAATGCATTGATGGGTGACGCTGGCCTCGCCTCACGCAACCCGCAGTCAGATGACGCACAGCTCGTCCTCGTCGACAGGGAGAACCGCGCCCGCATCTTCAGCCGCTGCAGTCCAGCGTTCTGGGTCCTGTCGCTCAAGCGCACCGAAGTCTTCCGCGACCTCGTCAGCCTTTGCGTCACAAATATGATGGACATCGTCGACTGGCGGGAGCTGTGGGCGACGCCAGTTCCGCGTCTCGAGTCGCTCACGATATTAGTGCTGCCGGCCGGCTTGGTGCGGGACGACCATTGGACCTCAGTGTTCGACGTCGGGCGTGAGCGTGGGCGGTGGAAGGTTCCGGCCCTGAGGAGGTTGAAGATCAGCGCGCGTGAACCACTTATCGAGATCCGTGGTTTATCGGAGGCGGTTGAGTCAAGGCGTGTACATGCGACGAGCCTGTTGGCACTGTTGCGACATGGAATGGAGATTGGCGGGCGAGGGCTGCTGGAGGAGCTGGTGCTCGATGGAGTCCGGTTCATTGAACAAAACGCCGGGCCGGAGGTGGCAGACGTGCGGCGTAGCGTTGGGAAACTTGTGTTGCGCCGTTGACGTGGCGTCGCCAAAGTATGTGATATTCCTCTGGCTGTCTTTCACCATTTCTCTCTTGCGAACGATAACTTCTTGACTCGTTGTGAGTTGTTCCTTGGTATCTCAAGATGTTGCCGCACTGCATGTGTTACATAACCACCAATGCAGGCATCATCTGTTCTTTTTCTGCAGGCTGCCACGCAAATCCATGATACGTCGGAACAAGCGGCCATCTTAAATTCTTAATGGTGATCCTGGTGCGCCGCACTTCGCCCACGCCAAGTCGAGACCGACCGCTTTCCCTCGCCCGAATCGATGAGCTGGCGGTGGGACGTCATCCTGGGCTCCTCGCCGCAAACGCGGGTATAAAGAGCATCAGGACAGCTGAGCGCCCTCCCGCCCCTGGCTCACGTCTTGCTTCGGGTGGCCAAAAACTGTCCACAGTATGCAGTTCACCCTTGGACGGACCTCTCTCCTGGCTCTGGTTATTGCCTTTCCAGCGCATAGTGCAGCCTTTCCAACCAAAACAGTGACTACGACGCCGGTGTTCACGACACGCACAACGACATCCACCAGTGGCACAAGCACGACCACGCGTACGTGCACGACTACTACCCCGGGAGTTCCTAGCGGCTGCTGGGTCGATCCAAGGAGCTGCTACGTTATCTGTCCTTAGAGCAGTTGGACTCTCAGGTATGCACCTGGCATTCAAGAGGGTGATGGGATGTCGATGCTGACGGTCATGTTTCAGGCATTGGTCGTCAGTAGTAGATGACGGTGCAGATGCCACTAGCCCGCAGGCTGGCATCTCTCCGATCCATGGCCGAGTCCCGTCCGAACCCCGATGTGATGAGCTGGCAACTGCTCAAGAGACTTCTCAATAAAGATCTACAGGCCAGGACTATGTTTCCCATTCTTTGTCCACATACCCATCACAGCTTGAAATGCGACTTCAGTGTCTTACGCTGGCGTCAGCGCTTGCGCTGGTATTGACCGCCTCTGCTCTGAACTTACCACCAACTCCAACAAAAACGAACACATTGACGCCGACCACGAGGACAACTACCACACACACAACCAGCCTCTCACCGACATCAACAACCAACGGAACGCCGACGAGTTCGACTAGTACTCGTCAGTGCACGACTCCCTATTCCATCCCGAGTGGATGCTGGTGGGATGGGAGAGTTTGCTTAATGGCCTGCACGTGAAGCAAGATATCGTTACTGTAAAAACCGCGGTGAGCTCGGATGAGGAGGAGAGCTGGTGCGCAGGAGCTAAACATGCTCGTGCAGATGTAGCCTGTGGCGATTGAGTGACCGACGATCAATGAAAGAGAATAATATCAGATGCTGATGTTCCACCGAAGCCATTTCGTATTCTACAATGAGAATGGAAGCGATATGCCAATCTTCTTCAGAGACGAACCTGCAGTGAGTGGATCGTGTGCAAGCAGCACGGTGTCAACGCTGAACGGTTTCACGTAGTTGAAGCTTTCTATCTCAGTCCATACTCATGAATGAGAAGAGATCTCCTGAATTTGTGTTTCGGAAGAAATCAAAATACATCTGCTTACGTGGACAGTTTGATCGAAGTGCAATGCCCATGTCGAACGAGAAATGCACGCTGCAGCCTGACGCTGAAGTCTTTGCGTAAAAGGAGTGCGTTTCTGCTTTTCAGCCCTTAGTTTGAGCTTCCATGGATCTAGATCTTTGACGCACAGGAGGAGAGATCATCCCTTGTGGCTCCTGTGGCACAAAAACTCTCCACAGTTTGGAAGTCGAACGGGGACAGATTGCTCAGTCAGTCCGCGTATAAAAGCCCCAGTCACCACGGGTTTCCGCCAGGCCACTCAGTCAGGTCTCTCCCGGACGAGTACGAGTTCCCACCATGATTCGCATGACCATCTTTACGCTCATCTCAGCTACAATGCTGGCAGCTGCTTCCCCGGTACCAGTGCCCCCTGGACCTATTTGCCAACTTCCTCCAGATGTGCCAGATGGATGCATATTTGTCTCTGCTGGCTGTTACTACTGGTGCCCATCATGAGCGCCGGTCACGGTGGTGAGGCCTCAAACGTACGTTCATGTTCTCATTTTATATCTAATAGCATTCCCGCTGACTATAGAGCCTCGAACTAGTCTGCAGTACCATCTTTTGGCACTGCGAGCGGCGGCGTCTTGGAGAAGAAAAGAACCAGTTGGCGAATTACAGTCTAACAGTAAAAGAGTCATGTCGTCACGGTCTAGCCTGCACCCCACTGCAACCCCAATGTCACTTTTTCGCAGTCCTAGCATATCATCAGCTTTGCGCATCTGAATGCGTGCGAGAACAACAGGTTTTACAAGCGGAGACGAAACCAGAGCGTCAAATTCATGAAACTCCGACATGCTTCCTCTGCCTCCCACTATGACTTACTCGTGGTAACAACATGGACCTCAGCATTTGCGCACCCGCTCAAGACTATTTCTTCGTCCGGCTTCCGGACGGCACGCACTACAGTTGCGCGCGGTGTTTTGCACGGAACCTGGATTCACCAACACATCTCAGAGCAGGTGTTAAAAGATCTGAACAGGCGTAAACAATGTACACCCCCTCCAGCCTGAATTTCGACCCCAAAATATCTTGACCATTGATTTTCGGGGTATTTGCCTGTGATAGGGCATATATGCGGCAACTCGTGTTCCTCGGCTCTCGGTTAGGTCGGTACACTCATATCACACATATCCCAGCACCTGCCAGTCGCACGAACCTCATCCGAGATACTGCCGACAGCCAGCATGTCCGTCCGCGCCGCCTCGTGCACACGCCTGATTGGGAGGGTGATGGGCGGACTGCAAACATCTCTTATCGTTTGACATCTTCGCGGCACGGCCTCGACGGCCAGCACGTCTACGCCGCGCAACACGCCGCGCGTAGTGGGTGGGACTTGGACTCCACGCCACGCGATGCGACGTCGGCGGCCGATTGACCGGCGCACTACTGAGTCTGGTCGGGGTCAGACATGTGCGCTTGCGGGCCGGATCCCGTTCGAGATCCTCCTCACAATCTTCGCACACCTTCAACCATCCGCACCAGACATTGACCACAATGCCTCGGCTGCTCGCGCATTTGTATCAAGTGTCGCGTCAACCCCCATGGTTTGCAGGCATTGGCGCGCCGCTGGAACTGAAGCGCTTTACCGCTTCGTCGACCTCACCTTCGCATCTGAACGTGCCTGCGCAAGGTTTCTGAAAACCATCACCAGGCTGCCCCATCTTCCTGGTCTTGTTCACGGTGTTGCTTTTCCGCGACTGCAGATGTCCAGCTCGGAGGCTACGCTATCAGTCAGGAGTAGCAGGTTCGCTTTATTTGGCGGACGAGCAACCAACAATTCTCTGGACGCAGCAAAATTACACACCGAAATCTTCCTGCGTTGCTACCCGCTGCAAGAGGTTCACTTTCCAACCGAGACGGTCGCGCCCGAGATCATTCAACGTGGATTGCTGGCCGCGGTCCGAGTCGCGCACGTTGGCTTTTGCTCACCGGCTAGCACTGGGTCTGTCCCGGTCCTCCCCCACCTCAGCCATGCACACACTCTCGCCGTGACACATACAGCCGCGCGTCATCCGAGCATGCACTTCCTCAATGGCACTGAATCGCTGATCCCGACACCAGCACTCCACCTTGTGACGCTGCACCTCGCCAACCTCGTCATGCCACTTCCACAGTGGAACGCGCTACTGGCATCACTGCGCTTAACTGGGACTTTGCGCCAGCTTGTCGTGCGCACTTTCATGCTTGCGTTGAGTCAGGGCGATGGTCGCGACCTCTTGCTTCCTGATGACGTGCTCCCTGTCGCGGGCACACTGGAACGACTGGAGGTCGGGACAGTGTTACGCGAACCCGGTGCTTTGCACATGATGCCACACCTTCGCACCCTCAGCACGCACGTAGCTTTCCCAACTGTGCTTCCGGCACCGCGCGCGCTGCCTCGTGCTCTACGGGTGTTCCGCATCGTTGATGATCGGCGGGGCGGCGTTGGGTCAGGCGACAGTTGGGCATGGCCGGTCGCGCGATTCGTGAAGGCGCTCCTCAGCGATCGGCCGCCTGAACTCGAATCCGTTGAGGTCGAAGCTGGAATTTCAAAGTGGGATGAGCTAAAGGACTGGACCGTACTGGCGTGGTGCTTGCGCCAGGCATGTGCGCATGTCGGAGTCCAGCTGAAGATTGATATACGAGGCAAGTCATCTTCGCTCAGGAAATTTGAGCTAACCTTCCTTGCATCCAGTCCCTCCCCAATTGGGTGCCTCCGCTAGAGATACATGGAGGGCTAGAGGGATGGATTTGTGATAGGCACGTGTTTGTGTCCGACCGCCTTCATGCGTGCCCTCACACTTTTGCTTGTGTCTCAGATGCGCAATTAGAGGATCAAAGTGATATCTGTTTATGCTTACTTGTCATGCTATCGTGCTACGGTCTTATCGGTGTATCTGTATCTGTATCCACGCAGACTGGGTGACCTTCCCGGATAGACCCCTCAATTTCATACCACTACCATGCTCTTAGGGGCATGGAAAGCGATCGCTCATTCTCTCCTATCTAGCAGTGCTTGAACATAAAGAACCTGGTCACGCTTGCATACTGCGTCGCCCAATCTCCACCTCTTGGGCGTTTACGGTACTCTCACCTCTAGTGCCTGGTCGAAGCAACATAAAGTCTGAAGCAGTAGATAATGCTCTCGTAGTCTCCATTTCACCTCTTCTGCAAGAGCCAGACATGCACCTCGCTACCTTCCTCATACCTGCAGTCTCGCTGCTCGTGACGCTCGTTGTAGCCGCGCCGTCACCCGAGGGGTCGACCGCTGCCCTCGACTACCCCGAACTCTACCGGAGATATATTGCGCTGTACAAACGACAATGCAGCCCTGGATGTCCTGAACCGTCGCCTGTACCCGAATACTGCTACTGGGATCCCGTGAAATGTGTTCTGAACTGCGTCTAAGATGATGTGGGTCCGTTCCGCGTCACCATAGATTTCACCATGATGATGTTCCAAATCTCAGATATCGATTGTGGGTCTCCGTTTTCGGATGTAGTAACTTGTGTCCGGAGATTGCGGGAGGTCGCTATATTCATCGGGACCCAATCGAGGTTATTGAACTACGAATGATCACTGAGTGACTTCTTCTCCCACTGGAAGCGACGTTTTGATGTGATTTCCGTGTGCATGAGGTGAACTTGGGACATGATGTGCTTCTCCGCCGCTCAGCAGCCACTCGGCGCGTGGCAACAGCAGCCGATGACGCGCCCTCATTGACCACAGTGGAGACATAGCTAGCATCCCACAGCGGCAATCCAGATCGAGTTCTCACAGCCATGGAACCAATACTCAACCTTGCCTTTGTCCCCTGCCTTCATTGCATACCCGAGGTTCACTCGATGAACATAAACTTCAGAGAGCAAGACTTTCTATTTGTAAAGGTCCATATGATGAGTTTCGCTCCAGAGACGCTATGATCTCATAGACAGGCCGTATGGCTCCCTGTTAATCGCAACCTGTTGGTGCCATCTTTCGAGCGGATAAGCCATTAATTCCGTAAAGTTATTTGTGCCTGAATGCGCAGCAATTCATCCTTCGAAGCACTGTTTTGCCTCCACAGGTGCCTGGAATCTCGCATTCGCATCCTTAATGTCGGTTCATTGTTACTGAGCCATGCGGGGGCAATGAGTTGCTCTACGGCGGAGTCTAGATGCTCAGCTGACTGCGGGGTGCACTCAAATTGCAGATGTTAGTCTACAATGAGTCGAAGATACGGACAAAGATACGGAGAAAGTGGACGTTCAGATATTGTGTGGTAGAGCGCTATGAAGTAAGAAATAGACACAGAGGCAAGGGCGCGTGCACTAGTTTCAAAGGCGAACGACCGCTTGCCCCCTGTGCCACAGAACATCTGAAGGCCTGAGTTTCTGGATTTCATGCGCAAAATGATACCTACCTATGTTATGTATGAAGTAAAGTCATATCCTATGCCTGATACCCGCGGATTCAGTCAGCAAATATATTAAGGAGACAGTTCCGGCATCCAAGGCGAAGACCATTCATATGGTAGGGGCGAATTGCCTTCAGCCTGTGCGAAGCTCGACTCAAGCGCCATGTCCATGCGATTTCTCTTGATCTGATACTTTTTCGCTCGTTTCTTGTCGAAAAGAGGCTCGAGGTCGGCGTCGTCGTCCGAATCAGACTCGCTCTCCTGCTGTCGGCTGTCGGCTGCGTAGCGAACCTCCGCATTTGCTACTGGCCCAGCGATCATGGCTCGATTATGCCCCGGCGCTTGAGCACGATGAGAGCTCGCTCTCTCACCTTCAGACATCCCTGGCTCGTCGATAGCAGCACTCCACGGTGACCGCTTCAGCGCAAGTGTGATTGGGTTGACCGCGACCTGTTCCGGTGTCTCGGCAGCGAGTATGGCCACTTCCTCGGACGACATGTCGTTGTTACAGCATCTCAAGTTAAGGAAAAACGCAATCTCCAAGCCAATGGGGGGCAAGAGTGGATGTACGTAGATCTTCGGAATGGCCCGCAGCGCCAGATTCATCTCGTTCTCGAGCGGGTTCGCCATGTCGTCCGCCACAATTTCTGTCGGGACGCTTTGAGTCAAAGTTTCTTCGAGAGGCTGAGGTATGGTGCTTGTGGACGTGTGCGTGATACCAAGTGGATCCGTATGAGGGACAGCGGCGGTATCGACATCCATGAGTGCGTCGTCGAGAGTGGGCTGGGCGGTCGTGTAGCCGGTGCTGTCAATTTCCGGCGTCCAGGCCATCATTTCGTTGAAGGAGGCAATGTCCTCGTCGGAAGCTTGACGTCCGTACGGGTTGGGAGTGTAAGACGGACGGGTGGCATGCTGATGAACATTTGCGCGCGTAGTCATTCGTGTGTGAACTGAGGGTGGCGCACGGGTGTGATGATCGATTCGAGCCCATGTCACTACCCCTTTATAGCGCGATGCCTTGGCCGTGGTTGCCAGTGGCTTAGACTGAATAGGAGCGCTTCGTGAAGAGGAACAAGGGCCGTATGGTCCAAGCGTGCTATGCCACATCCATGCGCTTCATTCTCCAGCAAATGAGGATGCAGAGCAGTGTGGTCTATCATTTGCATGCAGCTCACTGTGAAGCGCGTTCTGCTGAAGCCCGGACTCGCGAGGGCCGCTCCACCGGACACAACCTGGAAGCGGTGAGATCAAGAGCACGGATATGTGTCAAAGATTGTATAATAAACTTACATACGTTTCCCTCCCGACGGTTACCTCACATCCTGAGACATCTTAGGAATTAGGGCCCTATAAACGGTATTAGAGTACCTCCATCGATAATTGGATCAGCGGTAGCTAGCCAGCGGCAGACCGCAGTTGACGGTGGCAATCAGAACAAGCCACCAGAACTTGAAATTGCGAGGGCGTCTGCCAATTGGCATCATTAGCCTGCCAGAGTATGAAATGAAATATCGTTTCACGTAGCTACTACCTGCGTTCTAGTCGCGTTCTGTATCGCCACCGTTACAACTCGGGATGCCATTGCAACTGTGCATCCTTGAAGCAATTAGATTTTGTGGTCCACGCGGTGTCCTGATGTGTGACAGGAAGCGTACAAATAAGATGCCCCGGTACACTCGAACGAGATTACCTTGTACACTCCGCGATAAAATATCCCTAGTTCGTATCTGAACACCGCAGACAAGCACATTCACCTTATCTCGGAACAAATTGCCGGGCTTCCGCACAATCACCTTGAGCTACCATCACGTTTTCTCCCGCGCAGTACGCTCTTTCTTCGTCTCATTTGCCACGCAATTAATGAGAGCACGTGAATCAGGTACCTGAGGCACGAGGGACAGACTCAACTTCGCACAGCCGCGGCTGCTGTCACTTGGCGTGCAAAGGTTACCGGTGAACAGGAGGATCTTCATAAATGGTCCTAAAATGTCTGGGCGGGGTCTAGAACCCGGGGGTAATCAGTTGTCAGATTGTAATGGCAAGAGTGGACAGACTCGCTACAATGACACAACAGTTACATCGGCACTTATACCGCGCTAAGAACCCGCACCTGAGAAACTCATAATCAGTGGTGATGCGATGAGAAAGCTTACACACCCAGTGAGATCCTGGAGGTTCCGAAAACAGATGTATGATAGTGTTGTTGAACTTGCTCACTGGTTGCCGCATAATCACCATCTTCAACGGCGAGCGGCTGATATGATGTGACCGTGTGCTACATGACCTTTCGAATTAGAACGCAGAGTTGAATTCAGTCGATCTCATCGTTGGCAAACAATGAAGGCATTCATCTGAGGTATAAAACCGCGATGGTTGATTCACACTATCGACAAGCGACCGCTCCATCTCATCCACCACAACCATGCCCTCCACTCGCTCTTTCCTGCCCGTAGCGTTCCAGACAGCATCACTCGTCGCCGCTGTCGGGTTTACTATCATGACGAGCATGCTTGTCAATGCGTTGCCCGCACGGTGCCCAATCCCGAGCGAAGTCCCCGAGGGATGTTATTGGAATGCGACGAGCTGCCGGATTGTCTGCGCATGAATCTCCAGATGCTTATGTTCTCAGTATGTTGATTGGGATGCATAAACACGTAGAGAGAGGCTGACCCAATGGCAGAGAGAGTCCCATCGGAGGATTCTCGGCGCATTGAACAATGAGCTCGCTCTGCCACAACCAGAGGAGAACATACACTGTACTGCAGACTGAAAGCTCTCGACATGAGTATAAGATCTCATCAATCCGAAAGGAATCAGCAAAGACCGCCTGACGTTTCCCAAGGAACAGTAGCTTCAACCTTGCACGCAGTAAGACACAGAGAACACAGAGCGTCTCATCTTCTAGGCCAATCTTCTGCTCCCAATTTAGTCATATGAACGGAATCATTGTGCGACAAAATATTCTCATTGCATATATCATCCTGTAGATCGCAAGGTTTAAGTGCTCTCTGAGGATTGTCACTTGCAAGCCAGTCTGTCGCTGTCCTCCAGCACCTCCTTCCCCTTCGGCACTACTCGAACACAATCCATTCAGGAAACTGTCCGAGATCTTCTACGAGCTAACTTCATTTCTAAGTAATGTTTCCGAGTGTCTCCACTCTTTATGGCGGGCACGCAAGGGCACACCACGGCAACGCCCACTGGCAGTTGCTCAGCTCTGGCGGCAACGGGCCACACGGAACCAGCGTTGGCGGTGGCCCTGTCGTAATCGTTGGTGCAGGGACCGGATTGCCGTAGACGGCGAGGGCGAGAGTAGCAGCAAAGAGCGTTGCAATGCGCATTGTCGTTGATGTCGTGCGCCGAGCGGTCAAGTCTCGCAGACCGCGTCCAAGCGGCCTCTCCATCTCTTTCCTTCTTTATAACCATCCTACATTTCCGCATCATGCGAATATCCGACCGAAGAATCTGCTTCTCTGATACAACATGCCAAGGGGCAACGGCACGTGTCTGGTAATGCCAGCGTGGATGTGTGGTTCTTGCGCCTCACTTGACAAGGAACGCGATAATTCCTGCTTCATCGGTCGAGACAAACCACGCGTATTCTTGTTTCGGGAGGAGATGCGGATGTGGTGCTGTGAGTTCTGCTGTTGAAGCGTCGCAGGTGGGCTGGGCTGAGATGGGTCGCGTGGTGTGCGGCGGATTGTCGTCAGTGGGGTAACATTTGATGGGTGAGAGAGGGCGTCTCTCAACGTCCATCGAGAGTTGAGCTTTACGAGACAGTTCTGGTGGAAAAAATGGTGTATGAAGGGCTAGCAACCTCTTCCTAATGTTCACATGTTGTGGAACGTGATCTTGTTCAAACAAGCTTTAACAACTTGAGACGAGAACTGTCTGACGGCTAGCCAGGATGAGAAGCATGGAATAGAATAGAGCTATTTGTGATGCGCAATAATCAGACGTCGGGCTGCACAGCGGTATGTTGAAGGCAGTCGATGTGAAGTGGTCTGCTGTCGACCTGGCTGAGGCTGTTTATCAGATTTGTCTGATCCCAACTGCTCTGAAAGCTATCAAATCATGCTGCATGAAGATATCACGAGAAATAGCGCTGACCGCGAAGTCCATGTGAAGATCTGACGGGAGGTTGAGCTTATTTGACGGGCGGCGACAAGGCGGTCCTCGACCGGCGTTCTGTCGACATCTGCCTCGACCTCGACCCCAATGACACCCAATCGACCCTAATTGTTTCATCCACAAATTTAATAAGTAATTCCACACGTCATTATTGGCATGTTGGGAGTTCGTCGTGCGGTCTAGCATGCATAAAACGGCCACCTGAGTCTGCCTCCGCGGCGCCATTCTCGCCGGTCGTTGGCGGCGTCGTCGGACGCAGATGCGGTCTCCACCCTTGCTCACTTCCAGCATCTGCACGCCACGCGCCAGACTCTTTCGCCCAGCAGGTTGGGAAAATGGGGATTATTTTCCGGACGGCAATGCCCGGAGAGCTCGTGACTCTTCTGCCTCATTCCCACGTCTTTCGTCGTCGCGTACAGCGAGCGCACACGCCTTTACGACTTTGCGGGCACTGTAGCATATACTTTGGCTATTAGTTGAAGTCACTGCGACCCCGCGCGTGCTATTTGGAAACCCGATCAAGGCGCGCTGTGTCTGCGATACCTTTGCTTGCGCTCTCAGTCCGTTCACCTCGACATACGGACACCCAGGCAACCCAGCTTCAATTCAAACTCTCGTGTTGAATTAATCCAACAACTGTGCGCATCATGGAACACATGCCGCATGGATACGAGCACCCGATGGGCGAGTATGTGTTAGCGGACGGGACCGACCTGGACCTCGAGCCTGCAACACCCAGTCCGATTCCAGGCGTTCTCGCAGACCTCGTTGAAGTCGAAGGCGATGCCGAAGAAGTGGGAAGCCCAGAACAAGAGCAGAACGCAGGTGTGGATGAGGCGCAAGCTCAGGCGGCCGCAGCTGGTGAGTACCCTTTCGCTCGGCACCAGCATCGCTTATCGTCAGCAATGGCACTGCTTGTGCCGTCTTGTGCTCATCGTGCTGACGTGTTCATTTTCACAGCTGCAGCCGCGGCGGCCGCACATATGCAGTACATGCCCAACTACGCCGCTGCCGCCTACATGCAGTACTACCACCCCTACCATCCTGGTGCAATGCCCATTCCTCCTCCACCAGGGGTCCATGGTGGTCCACCATTCTCTTATATGCCGCCGCCTGGCTTTCCAATGCCTCCTGGCATGATGCCTTTCCCGATTCCTCCGCCACCTCCGCCACAGTTGCACCACACGCAAACCAGCAACGCTAAGGTGAGCCTCGAAGAAGCTGTTATTGTAGTAGGAAAGACGCTTACTTTGGTGTTGTGGATAGGTGCGCAAGGCGATGGCTGCTGCTGCGGCTGCTGCTGCTGCGAAAGAAGCAGGAGGAGACGAAGACGGGGAGGGCGAGGAAGCAGCTGGAGAGAACGAGTCATCCAAGGATAACGACAGGCCAAAAAAGAGTCACGTTATTGCCTGCTACTCGTGCAAGGGTACGTGCTGTGTCTTCAGTTTTGCCTCCCGACCCATGGCTCCTCCGCCGCGCCTCTCGTCCTTGCTCCTTTTCGTCGCACATGACTGACACTCGTGCAGAGAAGAAACTGCGCTGCGACATGGGCCGGCCCAAATGCACCAACTGCGTCACGCGCCACTTGCAATGTAGCTACCCTGAAGCCGTGCGCCGCCGTGGTCCTGGACGCAAGAAGAAGGAAAAGGAGGCTGCAGCGACTGCCGCTGCCGCTGGCAACACTGCTGTCATAATGGAGCATGTCGGCGGAGATGAGCCTGGAGTGGTTTACTATGCAGTCTCAGGCGCGGATGCTTCACCAGCCTCAGGGACGGTCGCTGGTCAGAAGCGAAAGCGACGGTCGAGGGCAGGTGCAGCAGCAGGTTCTACGTCGTTGGCACAGGAGAGTCAGGAACATGCGGAACAGCAACAGCAGGAGCAGGACGAGCTTGCACACGACCAGTCGCAGCATGATCAATCGCAGCAGGAGCCGTCGCAGCACGACGAGTTTGGCGTACACGATATGGAAGCTTCACAACACGACGCGACTCAACACGAGTTCAGTACCCAAGAGGCCGAAGCTATCGCGCAAGCGCAGGACCCGACGCATATCGAATACGTCTACGACCTTACACCTGACGCCGAGCCCAGTGTTGAAGAGTCACCCAGCCCCGTTGCGCATACCCATCACCACCACCGACAATCGCAACAATCAGCCGAAGCGTATTCTCAAG
>Ga0247815_10000629_pt1 | contig 27663 bp, 21 predicted proteins | sample UWRJL194509B1_FD_181014 | JGI IMG/M metagenome (GOLD analysis project Ga0247815, IMG submission 181014) | Plant litter microbial communities from Arlington Agricultural Research Station in Wisconsin, United States - UWRJ-L194-509B-1 | ecosystem: Environmental > Terrestrial > Plant litter >...
AGCTGCGAGTTATTCTGGGCATCTGGAGCCTGTTTTTTTATCAGGAAAGAAGTCTATCATGAATTAGGCGGTTTCGATGAGACCTTTTTTGCACATCAGGAAGAGATTGATTTATGCTGGCGTGCTTCAAACGAGGGGCATATTATCAAATACAACTCAAAATCAATTGTTTACCATGTTGGCGGTGCCACTTTGCAGCAGGGAAATCCTAGAAAGACTTTTTTAAACTTTAGAAATTCATTATTAATGCTGGTTAAAAACCTTCCTAAAAAGGGATTGTTTTTTGTCATTTTCTTTAGAATGGTGTTGGATGGGATTGCAGGAATCCGCTTTCTTACACAAGGGAAATTCAGTCATACTTTTGCTGTTTTAAAAGCCCATTTATCCTTTTATTGCATATCTCTAAAATATCTGCGGCAAAGAAAAGATTTTCAGATACAGCAATACTATACTGTAAAAAGTATCGTTTTCCTTTATTATATTAAGAAACAGACTGTATTTAAAGAAATCTTTAACACTAATCAAAATATTAAAAACTAAATTTGTAATCAACGTTTAATTAAATATAATACCTATGAGAAAAATAGTTATCGCACTATCAGTATTAATGGCCCTAACTTCGTGTGTATCGAAAAAGGAATATGCAGCCCTTGAAGCTAAGCAAAAAGAGACACAAGATTTATTAAACTCTTGCACAGTAAAATTAAATTCTTGTTTAGAAGAGAAAGCAGGATTGGCTGCTACAGCTGAAAGCTATAAAGCACATAATCAAGACTTAATAAATAGTTCTAAAGATTTAACTGTACTTACTACAAAAGGTGCTGAGAATCTTGAGAAATCACTAGAAAGTTTAAAAGAAAAAGATTTAAAAATATCGAGATTACAAGATGCTTTAACTAAAAAAGACAGTGTTACACTAGCTTTAGTTACAAGTTTAAAAGGAGCTGTTGGAATCAACGATCCGGATATTGAAATCAATGTTGAAAAAGGAGTTGTATTCATTTCTATCGCTGATAAATTATTATTTAAAAGTGGAAGCTATGACGTAACTGACGCAGCAAAAGGTGTGTTGGCTAAAGTAGCAAAAGTAGTAAATGACAAACCTGATTTTGAGTGTATGGTTGAAGGACACACAGATAATGTTCCTTACAAAAGCAACGGAGTTTTGCTAGACAACTGGGATTTAAGTGTGAAACGTTCTACTTCTATCGTTCGTGTTTTAACAAACGATCTTGGTGTTAACCCTGCTAAATTAATTGCAGCTGGTAGAAGTTCATATGTGCCTCTAGTAGCAAATGATACTCCAGAAAACAAATCTCGTAACAGAAGAACTCGTATCGTGGTTATGCCTAAGATTGATCAGTTCTACGATATGATTGAAAAAGAAATGAAAAAACAATCTAAATAATTGTCATAATCATTTTATTATAATACATAAAAAGCAGGTCAATTATTGACCTGCTTTTTTATGTATTCTTTAATTCTTTTAATAACCAATTAAATTAAATCAAGAATAGCATTATTTTAATTAACTAACTAAATTTTAACTATACTAAAGTTAGTTAATTATTTTTAACTTTTATACAATTTCAGTATTTTTTTACAAAATATCGAGATCTCCTTTTCCTTCTCTGACAATTACAGGCTCATGTTCAGATAAATCGATAATAGTAGACCCCACATTATCTCCATAGCCTCCATCGATAACAAGATCTACAAGATGCTGCCATTTTTCAAATATCAGCTCAGGATCTGTAGTATATTCTATCACATCATCTTCATCACGAATAGAAGTCGACACAATAGGATTTCCCAGCTGCCGTACAATTTCTAAGGCAATAGCATTATCCGGAACACGAATACCCACCGTAGTTTTCTTTTTAAACTCTTTTGGTAAATTATTATTTCCAGGTAAAATAAAGGTGTAAGGTCCAGGCAATGCTCTTTTCAGAATTTTAAAAGTCGAAGTGTCGATCTGACGCACATAATCTGAAAGATTGCTCAAATCATGGCATATAAACGAGAAATTGGCTTTCTCTAATTTTACTCCTTTTATTTTTGCAATTTTCTCTAATGCACGCGAATTTGTAATATCACATCCTAAACCATACACGGTATCGGTTGGATAAATAACTAAACCACCATTCTGAAGTACTTTTACCACTTTTGCAATTGCAGCTTCACTAGGTTTGTCAGGATATATTTTTATGAACTCAGCCATTTTGTTTTTATTTCAAGTTTTTATTTGTTTCAGGTTTACGCTTCAACCACTTGAAACTTCTAAACCTGAAACCTTAAGCCTTATTTTTAGCCTACAACATCTAATTTAGCAAATCGCAGCAATAATTTTTTGATGCCGCCAACTTCAAATTTAATTTCGGCTTTTTTATCAGCTCCCACACCTTCAAGATTGATCACTTCTCCTTTTCCGAATCGTTCGTGCATGACCACATTTCCTATCGTTAACTTACTATCAAATAAATTGGGTGCACTGCTGTTAGGATTATTTCCTGCAACGGGTTTTAATTTGCGAATATTTAAATCAGGTTTGGGTTCGCTGTCTGTAATATATTTAGGCGGCGTTCCTCCTACCGGTTTTGCCAATCGCAATTTCGATTTATCTACATCACCAAAAATATCACCGTCAATTGGCGATTTATAGCGGTAATTACTTTCTGCAGGCGTTAAATATTCTAAATATTGTCCGTCAATTTCTTCAATAAAACGTGATGGTTCACTGTCTGTCAATTTTCCCCAGCGGTATCGAGATTGTGCGTAGGTCAAATATGCCTGATGCTCTGCCCGAGTTAAAGCCACGTAAAATAAACGACGCTCTTCTTCTAACTCGCTTCTGGTACTCATACTCATGGCACTCGGAAACAAATCTTCTTCCATTCCCACCACAAAAACATGCGGAAATTCAAGTCCTTTTGCTAAGTGAATCGTCATCAGAGCCACACGATCTTCATCAGACGTATCTTTATCTAAATCAGTTGCAAGTGCTACATCTTCCATAAATTCAGATAAAGCTCCTCTTGCGCCGTCAATTTCTTTTTGCCCTTCAGTAAAATCTTTCAGACCATTTAAAAGTTCCTCGATATTCTGGATTTTTGCCATTCCTTCCGGAGTCGCATCTTTTTTCAATTCCTGAACTAAGCCTGTTTTTTTTGCCACATAATCCGTAATATAAAAAGCATCCTGATTTTGATCTATTACCTGAAAACTCTGAATCATCGTCACAAAATCATTGATTTTATTCTTCGTTCCTGAATTTAATTTCAAGTCAATTTTATCAATATTTACCATTACTTCCCAAATCGAACGCTTATAATGATTGGCAGCAATTGTCAGTTTTTCAACAGTTGTATCGCCAATACCACGAGCCGGATAATTGATAACACGAATCAGCGCTTCTTCATCTTTCGGATTAATGACCAAACGCAGATAACACAACACATCCTTGATTTCCTTACGTTGATAAAATGATAATCCGCCATAAATTCTATACGGAATATCACGTTTTCTTAAAGCATCCTCCATTGCGCGCGACTGTGCATTGGTACGGTACAAAATAGCAAAAGAGCCATTGTGCAATTGATTCATCATTTTTTGCTCAAAAATCGTACTCGCTACAAATCGGCCTTCCTCAGCATCAGTTAAACTGCGGTGTACTTTTATTTTTGGTCCAAAATCATTAGCCGTCCAAACAATTTTATCTAATTTCGTTTTATTATGGTCGATAATTGTATTGGCAGCTTCAACAATATTTCGCGTCGAACGATAATTTTGCTCTAAACGGAACATTTTCACGCCCTCATAATCCTTTTGGAAATTCAAAATATTATTGATATTCGCACCACGGAAAGCATAAATACTCTGCGCATCATCCCCAACCACGCAAATATTTTGAAATTTATCTGATAAAGCCCTAACAATCAAATATTGCGAGTGATTCGTATCTTGGTACTCATCAACCAAAATATATCTAAAACGGTTTTGATATTTAGCTAAAACTTCCGGAAAACGTGTCAGTAATTCATTTGTTTTCAACAACAAATCATCAAAATCCATTGCTCCGGCTTTAAAACATCGTTCTACATACTGCTGGTAAATTTCGCCCAATCTTGGCTTTTTCGCCATGGCATCAGCCTCCACCAATTCCGGATTATTAAAGTACGCTTTTACCGTAATCAAACTATTTTTATAATTCGAAATGCGGCCTAAAATCTGTTTGGGTTTATAGATATCCCGATCCAGCTGCATTTCTTTTATAATCGAAGAAATAAGTCTTGCCGAATCCTGAGAATCGTAAATCGTAAAGTTTGAAGGATACCCCAAATGTTCTGATTCTGAACGAAGTATACGTGCAAAAATCGAGTGAAAAGTTCCCATCCAAAGATTCTTAGCCTCTGTTGCTCCCACAATATCCGAAATCCTGTGTTTCATTTCACGAGCCGCTTTATTGGTGAAGGTAAGCGATAAAATGCTGAATGCATCTACACCTAAACTCATCAAATAAGCAATTCTAATCGTTAAAACGCGGGTTTTTCCAGATCCTGCACCAGCAATAATAATCATTGGCCCGTCTTTTTGTAAAACAGGTTCTCGTTGGGCTTCGTTGAGCTGGTCAATATATTTACGCATGAAATTATTCTCCTTTTTATGCAAAAATAAGGATTTTAAAAGAAAGTTCCTAAGATACTATTCCGAAGCTTCCGGACTAAGAGGCTAAGATTTTTTTCTTTTGAAGCCAAACAATTGGCATTGTATGAAACATGGTTTCCCGCTTTCGGCTTTATCTCTTCGTTTCACTGCGAGGATATCGCCTCAATCGGGGCTAATTTCAAACAATTGGCTTTCTTTAAACAACGCTTACAGGCCTCTTAGTTATAAAGATACAGAGAAATAAACCTTAACACCTTCATTTAAAAAACACATCATACGCAAATCGAATCAACGTTCCGACTACCACAACCAAAAAGAAAATCCGAATAAAACCATTTCCTTTATTAATCGCCAATTTTGCGCCAAGCCAGCCGCCAAGCCCGTTGCTTACTGCCATCGGAATTGCGATCGCCCAAATGATTTTTCCTTTTATCATAAACAAGCAGATCGAACCAAAATTAGTCGCCAGATTGACCATTTTAGCATTTGCGGAAGCGTGCAGAAAATCAAAACCCAAAAGCGCAATAAAAGCCACGACAAAGAAACTTCCCGTTCCGGGACCAATAAATCCGTCGTAGAAACCCACAATAATACTAATCACAACCGCATACATGATCTGGGTTGCGGCCGAATGCTCCTTGGCGACATGCTGTCCGAAATTTTTCCTGGCATAGGTATAAATAAACAATAAAGACAAAACCACAAGCAAAAGCGGTTTCATAAAATCGCTGCTCACCATTGTCAATATCGTAGAGCCCAAAAATGCCGACGGAACGGCCAGGCACATCATAATCAAAAGCAATTTCCATTGTATAACTACCTTTTTCAAATATTGAAAAGCAGCAAAAGCTGTTCCGGTAAAGGCTGGCAATTTTAAAGTTCCAACCACAGTCGAAACAGGTAAATGGGGTAATAAAATCAATCCCATTGGCGTTTGAATCAGTCCGCCTCCGCCAACAATAGCATCGATAAATCCAGCCGCAAACGCAGCTAAACAGAGAAAAAATATAATATATGAATCCATTACTATTGAGTTTCTGCAGGTTTTAAGAACTGTGCACAAAAGTAACCTTAGATTTTCTTTATTACAATAAATTTAAACTGGATTTCTCATCAAAAAGTATATTTTTGTTGAAAATTTGAACCAAATGGATTTTAATAGAATTATAGAATTAGCCAGTTATACTTTACCTGCAATTGTTACTGGAGTTGTAGCATACCGTTTTTTTGAACTGCATATTAAAAACAATGACAAAAAACGCAATTTTTTATTAAACAGAGAAGCGCATAAAGAATCGCTGCCCATACGTCTGCAGGCTTACGAACGCATGACCTTATATTTAGAACGCATCAATCTGACTAAATTATTGATCAGGATTGCGCCTATTTCAAATGAAAAACACGATTACGAAAACTTTGTAATTGACCAGATCGAACACGAATTCGAACATAATTTAACGCAGCAAATTTATATGTCTGATGAATGCTGGACCATTATTACAACGGCAAAAAACTCTACGATCCAGATTATTCGTAAAGCTGCCATGAGCGACCGTGTAGACAGCGCTGATAAATTACGCGAAGTGATTTTGAACGATTTATTAGAGAAACAATCGCCAAGTAACGCAGCTTTGGGATATATTAAAAATGAGGTGTCTGAATTGTGGTAAAAAAAAAGAATTGACAAGGTTAATTATCTTTTATTAATCTTGTCAAATTATAATTCGGCATTTTATTTCCACCAATTTTGCTTTGGTATACTCTTCCATCCATTTTTTAGGTATTTTTCAGATACACTAAATTCTCCTGCGCCAATATCTAAATCACAATTTACATTGGGTACTCGATAATCTCCCCAATTGCATATTTTTTCTTTCCCGGAATTATTTGATTTCCAGATACCTAAAAAGGCATTATTATAATAGCCGTCTGAATATTTTTCAATATCATTGTATGTAATAAAACCCACTTTATCTACATAAAAAATAGTCTGCAATTTTCCGCGAAATGTTCCGGCGTTTCTTTGATTTTTATTTTCAATAAACTTATAACTGCCTGTTAATAATCCCTGGCTTTTTATACCAGAATTTTCATATTCACGATCTAACCCAAATTTTGCTTTTTTTAACTCTTGTATTTTTTCGATTGTTATGGTTCCTGTAAAGTCACAAATGTTCGAGTTAACACTAGATTTACCATACACTAAATATTCAGTCTTATTTTTTTCATTTCGTTTAATTGAAATAAATTTTATGGATATTCGTTGGTAATTATCGCCAATAACTCCGTAAACGTAATTGTTTTCTGTCTTGTTCCACAAAACAGAGCAATCATATTTGGCATATTTTTGTATTTCATTTTTTTGAAAAACTTCTTCCTTATTCCAGATCGTGGTCCTGCATATTTTTGCCTGACTGAAAGCATTTAAACAGAAAAAGAGCCCAATAAATAAATTTATATTTTTCATTTTATAAATCAATTATTTATTGTCACTCATTACTTCAGACTTATTCTGTGCATATTCATACCCTTGTTCCCACCATTCTTTCATTACTTCCTTATTAAAAATAAGGGCATTATCGGTAAGTTTTGTTGGCGTGTAATATAAGTTAAGTTTCACATTTTTATTGTTTGCCATAAGTTTTCCTATAGCAATATCGTGTTTTTCAACCTGATCTAACGCAATTCGAAACAAATCAATCATTAGCGAAAACGGATTTTTTCCAATGACCATTTTATCCATATTTACCTCTGTTTCCAGGATAATGACGTCTATTTCTGTAGCGCCGCGATTAATAGCTTCGCGAATTGGAACCAAACTTGAGAAGCCGCCATCGCCGTATTCGTAATTGTTTTTCTCCACCAGGCTCATAAACGGAACATAATTACTGGAGATCCAGGACCAATCACAAAATTCCTCATAGGTACAATCTTTTACCGATTTATATTCTGATTCATTTCTGGTAAAATTGGTTACAGTAATCACAACATCGTTATTGAGTTTCTTTAGTTTATTAAAATCGGACAGCGAAAAATTATTTCGGATATATTTCTTCAGTCCTTTGCTTTCTCCAAAAGTTCTTTTTCCTTTAAAAAACTGACGTAGTACATTGAAATGATTTATAGTTACGATATCAACACCATCTTTGTTTTTAACCACAAACGGACAGATATTAAAAATACTGGCCATTGTGACATTTGTATAAACCGAGTGAATTTTTTTGATATGGCCTAGGGCTAAATGTGGAATTAGCAGACTTCCGGTAGAAGTTCCTAAAAACAAATCGTATTCGTGATTTTTTTCTTCAATTAAATATTGTGCAACACCGCCGGCAAATGCGCCTTTACTGCCGCCGCCAGAAATAACCAATGCTCTCATATAATAATGTAGGTATTACTTTTTGTTTTGGGTCTTTTAGTAGAAAATAGAACAAAGAATATAGAAAATAGACTTTTCCTCTGTCTTACTCTATGCTCTATATTCTTTGTTCTATTTTCTGTTTTATTTTTCTTTCAACAAACGATTCAATTGAAATTGTTCATCGGGGGTCAAATTAGTCAAAATTCTTTCAAACGAAGCACGCATTTCAGGATTTTTTAATAAAAATCGAATGGTGTCTCTTCCAAATTTCGAAAACTGCCACATATGGTGCGTTGTAGAACTAACCAGGTTCGTTAAAACCTGATCGTTAATGATTTTAAAAGCAATAAGTTTTTCCAAAGCATTTTGCCTTGTGGACGCTTCATATTGAGTGGATGAAAAGGAAATTAAAGCTGCCGCCAAGGCTTGAACATTATCACTGTAATTTGGCGTTGATAATGCTAGTGAAAGCCACATTGTACGAAGATTATAGTCGTTGAAACCAATCCAGTTTTTAGATTTATTCAGATATTCGGTACGATGATCCGGAAAGTTTTTCCACAGCCAATACAATGCAATTTCCTGTGTTTGATACGATTTATCGTCCAGTAATTTTTCATACTCCAATCTAAAATCTTCTGGGATTTTGGTCAAAGTTGTTGCAACATCTTGCCGTACCTGCACATTATTGGTTTGCAAAGCCGTTAATAAAAGTTCTTTTTTAGCTTCGTATTTTTCAGTTTCGAGTTGATCCACTATCGCTTGTTTCACAGATGGATAAACATCAGATTCTAAAGTTTTTTTCAAAAAAGATTCCTTTTCTGCCAAGGGTGTTTTTTTAAATTTATCGACTTCCAATCGCACCTGAACCGCTTTATTTTTACTTAATAACGCATTTGCTGCCGGAGTATCAAAAGCTGTAGATTCTAACCAGGTTTTCTGAAATTGAACCAAATCAAATTTGGATACTTTTTTTATTTCATCGAAGAAATTCTCTGTAGTTACGGTTTGGTACGCATACTTTTTCAGGTAGCTTTTTATTGCTTTTTTAAAGGCTTTATCACCAATTGATTCATGTAAAACAAATAAGGCCCACGCCCCTTTTTCGTAAAAAGTAAGCGAACTCGCTTTAGGATTTAAAACGGGAATAGTATCGGTTCTCGAAGCAAATTTTAATTGCTGTGCCGTGTCGTATAATTTCGAATAAAAATAGTCGTCTCCATAAATTTCTCTTTCTGCCAATGCGGCGTAATATGTGGCAAAACCTTCCTGAAGCCAATGATGTGTACTGCTTTCGGCCGTAATTAAATCGCCAAACCAATGATGTGCCAATTCGTGAGCATCGACATTAGTATAATTTCGATCTTCAAAACCAATAGAATCTACGACATAACGTGTCGCAAAAAGCGTAGAAGTCGTATTCTCCATTCCGGCATATAGAAAATCACGCACCGGAATTTGCCTGTAAATCTCCCAGGGATATTTCACTCCTATTTCCTGCTCCAGAAAATCAAAAATGCGTTTCGAATAACGGTAAGTAGGCTCAAATCTGTTTTCGTCTTTATTTTCCAAATAATATTCTAACGGAATATTCGATTTTGCCTTCAATTCTTTTTTATCATATTTGCCAATGGCGAGCATTAATAAGTACGAAGACATTGGTTTTTCCATTTGATACTCCCAGTGAGTCAAATCTCCCTTTGTTGTTTTTTCTTTTAAAACACCATTCGAAACTACCTGATAATCTTTGTTGTAAGTAATTCCTAAATTAAAAATTACTTTCTCATTTACATCATCAAAACCCGGAAACCAATTGCTGGTGTATCTTCCCTGTCCCTGCGTCCAGATTTGCACGTCAGCATTTTCAACAGCAACAAAATACAACGCTTGTTTCGGTTTAACCGAATATTCAAAAGTCAGGTATTTTTCTCCTTTTTGAAAATTAGAAATGATTTGCAATTGTTTGCCCGTATTCACAAAAACAGCGTCCTGATTATCGATTTTGACTTGGGAAAATTCCATGTTTTTGGCATCAATTTTAATAGTATCAATTGGTTTTAATACCGCAAATTGATATTTAACTGATCCTGAAACCGATTTTTCTTTGGCATTTAGAGACAATTGCCCTGAAACCGATTTAAAATCAACAAATTGGGTTTGCTGTGCGAAAATGAATGTGGTAAATAATAGGAAGATGTATTTCATTTAAAATTAGAATTTATGGAATCGGTTTCCCATGTAAGAGGATTATTTTTAATGTAATCATAAATTATTTCAAAACGTTTATAATTCCGAATAATATGATCGTGATAATTGGTTTGCCAAATTGATTCTAAACCATTTATCTGTTTGGTTGTAACGGATTTAAAAATTGCCACAAAAGATGCAATAGAATCTGTTTTTCTAGATAATTTTGAACCCGATTGGTACTGTAGAGACGCACCGCAGTGCGTCTTCGGAACAATTGTCTCAACGTTTGTCGATATACTGGACGTAGACGCACTGCGGTGCGTCTCTACGATGTGTGATTTGGCTTGAATTTCAATCAACAAATGAATATGATTGGGCATCACGATCCAATTATGGAAGAACCAATTATTGCGAATTGTAATAGATCTTAATAGTTCATTTTCAATTATCTGCCCGTTTTTATTCAAGACCATTTTATTGTCTTCAACACTTCCAAAAATACACTTTCTATTTTTCGTTACTATGGTTATAAAGTAAAGGGCTTCACTAGAATAATCCCAGTTTTTCAATCGATTTGAATCAATTTTAAATTTATCTTTAAATAATGTCATTTTTTTGCCTGTAAGAAACCCAAAGTTACAAAGGTTTCAGTAACAAATCGAAGGAAATTTGTAAGTTTACCGCAGAAAATTAAAACGACGTGTCAACACTCAAGAAAGCCGTATTTAACTGGAGCAGCGGCAAAGATTCTGCTCTCGCTTTGCATAAAATCCTTCAAAATCCAGATTTTAAAATCGAATATTTATTGACGAGCGTCAATCAGCAGTTTCAAAGAATTTCGATGCACGGAGTTCGCATTGAATTACTGGAAGCTCAGGCAAAAAGTATTGGACTGCCTTTGAAAATGATGCAGATTCCCGAAATGCCTACTATGGAGGTTTACGAAAATGTCATGACGCAAACCTTAACCGAATTAAAAAATCAAGGCATTACACATTCCGTTTTTGGAGATATTTTTCTGGAGGATTTACGAACATACCGCGAAGAACAATTGACAAAATTAGGATTTGAAGGCGTTTTTCCTATCTGGAAAATACCAACAAAAGATTTAATTCAGGAGTTTATTTCGCTAGGATTTAAAACAATTGTCGTTTGTGTAAACGAGTGTTATCTGGATAAAAGTTTTGTGGGACGCATTATAGATCAGGATTTCATCAACGATCTGCCTGAAAACGTTGATGTGTGCGGCGAAAATGGGGAATTTCACACTTTTGCTTTTGACGGGCCAATTTTTTCAGAACCCATAAATTTTGAAATTGGGGAAATCGTGTATCGAAAATATGAAAAGCCTAAAAATACAGATTCATCAGATACGGCTTGTGATACAAGTACATCAGATGCTTTCGATTATGGATTCTGGTATTGCGATTTGATACCTGAATAGTTTCTTTAAAAAGTTGCCGCGAATTTCACGAATTTATACCAATTAGTTTATGTGAATTCGTGGAATTTGCGGCAAAAATAATCCATTTTCTAATTGTCGCTTTGACTTTAATTATCTTTTTAAAGCAAAATGGCCTTTAAAAATTTTACTTTGATTGTCTAGGTTTACTAAAAACCAATAATCATCAGCAGCTAAATTTTCTCCATTAAATGTTCCATTCCAGCCAATATCTTTCGGATTTAGCTGTTTTAGCAATTTTCCATATCGATCATAAATAAATATCCTGGCATTCGGGTATTTCTCCAGCCCGTTTATTTTCCAATAATCATTATGACCGTCATTATTTGGCGTTACAAATTTTGGATAATCTAATAATGTGGCCTCTTCAATATCTTCTCCGCAGCCATTTATATCTCTTAAATGAACTGTATAATTGCCTCCTGAAATACCATCAAAAATATTACTTTGCTGATAAGTGATTCCGTCAAGCGAATATTCAAAATTTCCGTCTCCGGAAGCTAAAACTTCAATTCTGCTGCTAGCAAATTCATCATAAACCAATTTTTCAATTTTAGGCAGTTTTGATCTTGTTAAACTAAACGAGAAATTGTTTTCGCATAGTATTCCGTTTTGACGTTTTCGAATCTTGATAGAATAATTTCCGTTCTCCACAATTTTAGCTTCATTAGAAGTTGAAATTAAGGTTCCGTTTTGAAATTTCCATTCGTAGAAATCCAGATTTGCATCAACCGAAAGCAATAAATGAGGTTCCAGATCACAAATTGCATATTTATCTTGTAAATTGATTACCGGCAATTCATTTATGATTAAATCAAAACTTGTTTCTGAAAAACATAATGCATTCAAACTATTTTGAACTCTCACGAAAATAGTCTGCTTATGAGCTGTTGTATTTTTAAAATTGAACGGCAAAGGGCTTGGCAGTGCATTTCCCTTTTCGTCTTTATACAAAATAGTTAATCCTGACTGAGTGCCTATTAATTGGGATTCTACTCTATTTGTGCTAAAATTTCCAAATCCGTTTCCTTCATCGCACGCATACAAATTTTCTGGTTTATTAATTACTGGTTTTGACGAAGTTTTAAGTTCCAGATTGGTTTCAGACCAACAATTGGTACTTTTATTGGTAACACGTACGGTAATATTTTGACTGTATGGCGTAGTGTTGGTGAACGGATTAGGCAGCGGATGCATCATTTGAACACCCAGATTATCATAATACGTAACTTCCATGCCTGTTTGATCCTTTAAGACATTTTTTTCTATTGCCGAGGTATCAAAATACTCTGATATCCCGTCATTATTATCGTCACAGCCAATTAACGCACTTAAAGCGTTTGCAGCGGGAAGCGGGCTGGCAAGCAAGTTTATTTTAGTTTCTATAAAACAATCGTTATCAATATTCGAAATTTTTGCTTTAATAAAATCAGTCCCTGCCAGTTTATTACGGTAATTTGAAGAAAGCGGAACGGGTAAACTATTGTTGCTGCTATCGTAATAGGTAATTTTTACATTATTTTGATTGGCTAAAAGTAAACTTTCAACACCACTTAAATCAAATAAAGAAAATCCATCATTATCGGTATCACAAACGCTTATATCATCGACACTATTTGCAGTTGGAGACGGCTGCACTTTTATCACAAAGTCTTTAATTACATAACAAATCGATTTTTCCTTACTCTGGATTCTAACGAAAATAGTCTGCTGCGTAGTGGCAGCTGTAAATAAATCCGGTAATTTATTTGTTTTGTTTTGAGCATCTGCCTGCGATAGATAGTAACTAATTTCGTAATCAGATGCCGGAAGCCCGTTTAATATTTCAGCATTTTTTACTGCAGGAAGATTAAACTGTGCATTTTGATCACAAGTCGCAATATCGGTTGGTTCCGCCACGACCGGCGGGCCAATTATAGTAACTGTTTTGGTCAGTGTTTCGGTTTTCGCATCTTTAGTATACGTTGCTGAAACAATATAAATTCCTTTTTTAGAAAAAATATGCGCGGGTCTTGGCGAAACAGATTCGTTTAAAGCTCCTGACGCAGCATCGCCAAAATTCCAGCTGACATTATCAACAGCATTATTGAGTGAAAACGAAGCATCAAAATTACAATCGCATGAATTATACAACATTACTTTGTCAGGATAAATAAGCTGTGTTGTCAAATTTTCATAGATATAGCTAATTTCATCATCTCTCGGATTTTCCGTTCTTCCGTAATACAGGATATCTAAATCATTATCTTTATCATAATCGCCAAAATCCATACCGCCGCTATAACAAATGGGCAGAGAATGACTGATTTCATTGAAACCTCCATTGCGGTCATTCTTGTAAATTTTTAAAACCCTGAAAGAATTTCCGGAACCGTAATTAATGAAATCTAAATAGCCGTCATTATCCAGGTCTTTTAAGTGGAGCTGCGCCAAAAGAACGCCCGGATTATCAAGTGTAACAGAACTTTCAAAATTCATGTTTCCTTTGTTGAGATAAAAGTAAGTTTTGGCCGTCGCATCACCACTCATTAACTCAAATCTGGTACTTCCCGTAAAAACAAAATCGGGTTTTCCGTCATTATTTATATCGCCAACATCTAATTTTATGTAGCTTAATTGAGGTAATTGAAAGCTAATGGCCTGAAATTTAAAGTTTCCTAAATTTTTATAAATTTCAAATTTTCTTTCGGTTGCCGTTGAAGAACCAATTATGACATCTTTTAAACCATCGCCGTCAAAATCAATCCATTTGGAGCTATTGGTTGTAAAATTACCTCGCGTACCGTTAACATTATGAAAACCAAGATTTTCAATTTTTGTAAAAGTGTCATTGCCCGTATTTCTAAAAATTCCGATAGCAAATGCATTTTGCGAATTCAATCCGTGATAATAAATATCCAAAAGACCGTCATTATCCACATCAACCCATTCTATAGAGCAATTACCTAGTTTTGGCAGTGTATGCGGAATTTCGACAAATTCGCAGCCGTTGTTTACATTTTTATAGATTTTCGTAATATAATCTTCAACATAACCACTGGTCGAGCCGGTGTAAATTAAATCCTGAGTGCCGTTATTATCATAATCGCCCCACGAATATCCACCGTAAATAGTTCTAGGAATATTTGAGATAGGACTTTCTGTAAAAGTTTTATCTCCGTTATTTTTATAAAACATGGCATGCCTGAAATCGCCTCCGGGGCCAAAGTCGACTCCGGTAACAAAAACATCCAGCAAACCATCGCCATTATAATCTACAAAGGAAGAAAAGCCCTGATAACCGCCTTTTAAATCAGCAATATTAAGTTTATTGAATGTCTGGGCATTTGAATGTAAAAAAGAAGAAAACAGGACAAATAAAAGTAATTTTTTCAGCATATATAATTGTAAACGATTGTTATTCTTCATACATTTTTAACAAATTCGTCACCGTATTCCAGTTGCGCATTGTTACTGTAACATTTAGTTTTTTCTCAATATATTTGCCTTCTAATCTTGTTTTTCCGGCGCCAACTGCATATTTAATAAAGATCCTGTTTCCGTCAATACTTGCTTCATCTGGTTTAAACTGACTGATTTTCAAATCGTTTATATTTTCTTTTTTTAAGATTGTCGATACAAAAACAACATACAGCTTTTTCGTGTCGATGTCTTTTTCTTTGATATAAGGACTGTTTTTAAAACACAATTCTAAGTCTTCCTTCGCAATAACAATCGTTGGAACTTCGTGTCCAAAAACCTTGAAAATTTCCTGTTTGATCATGAAACCTACTTTCGAAGCACTATCTTCTTCCGTATCGACAAAAACATTTCCGGATTGAAGATAAGTTCTAACATTCTGAAATCCAATATTTTCCAACATAGTTTTTAGGGCATCCATTTTTATCATGTTATGGCCCGAAACGTTGATACCGCGTAAAAGTGCTAAATGAGTTGTCATTATGAGAATTGTTTATTTTTCAAAGATATTATTTCTAATCTTTAAATTCTCACATTTTCAAAATTCCTAATTAAAATCTATCTTCGCCTTGGTAAAGAAAATAGAGAATCGAATAAAGAATATAGACGAAAATGTATATTCTTTATTCTATTTTCTATATTCTATATTCTGAAATAAAAAATCTAAGAAGTCTAAAAAATGTCTAACAATCTCCTTGAAACCCCCATTGAATACTTAAAAGGTGTTGGCCCGAGTCGCGGTCAATTGCTTCGTAAGGAATTGGGCATTCATAAATACGGAGATTTGATTAATTTTTTTCCGAATAGATACATTGACAGGACCCGTTATTATAAAATAAATGAACTCCAAAATACAGGAACGGAAGTTCAGATTGTCGGAAAAATAATCAACATTAAAACGGTTGAATTTGCGAAGAATAAAAAGCGTCTGGTTGCCACTTTCGTGGATGATACCGGGCAGATTGACCTGAATTGGTTTCAGGGACATAAATGGATTCGAGAGAGTTTAAAACTAAATGAAGTCTGCGTGATTTTTGGAAAATGTTCTTTGTACGGAAGCCAATTTAGTATGGCTCATCCGGAAATCGAATTGCTGACCGAACACGAAAAAAGCCTTCGTTCTGCCATGCAGCCGGTTTATCCTTCAACAGAAACCCTGACGAATCGCGGTATTTCAAACCGAACGATCAATAAGTTAATGGAGCAATTGTTTATAGAAACGCAAAATTTGTTTACTGAAACTTTTCCGCCTTATTTAACTGAGGAATTAAAGTTAATTCCCAAAAAAACAGCTTTATTCAACATTCACTTTCCTAAAAGCACCGATGCTTTGGCGAAAGCCCAATTCCGATTAAAATTTGAAGAATTGTTCTTTATTCAATTACAATTAATTACCAAGAATTTAATTCGGAAACATAAAATAAAAGGGCATCCGTTTACAAAAGTGGGCGAACTTTTTAATGAATTTTACCAAAATCACCTTCCTTTTCAGCTTACCAATGCCCAAAAAAGAGTAATCAAGGAAATACGTGCCGATATGGGCAGCAATGCTCAAATGAACCGGCTGCTTCAGGGAGATGTGGGTTCCGGAAAAACAATTGTGGCTTTTATGAGCATGCTTTTGGCAATTGACAACGGTTTTCAGGCCTGTTTGATGGCGCCAACGGAAATTTTGGCCAATCAGCATTTTATTGGTTTGTCTGAATTAGCCGCTACTTTAAACATCAATGTCAAAATACTTACGGGTTCTACAAAAATTGCTGCGAGAAGAATACTTCATGAAGAACTGGAAAATGGTACGCTGCAAATTTTGATAGGAACTCACGCTTTATTAGAAGACAAGGTGAAATTTCAGAATTTAGGTTTAGCCGTTATTGATGAACAGCACCGTTTTGGCGTTGAACAACGCTCTAAATTGTGGAAGAAAAACGAAATTCCGCCACACGTTTTGGTCATGACCGCGACGCCAATTCCGAGAACATTGGCCATGAGTTTGTATGGAGATCTGGATATTTCTGTAATTGACGAATTGCCTCCCGGCAGAAAACCAATTCAGACCGTTCACAGATTTGACAGCAACCGTTTGAAAGTCTGGAAATTTTTAAGGGATGAAATCGCTCTCGGAAGGCAGATTTATATCGTATATCCGTTGATTCAGGAATCTGAGAAAATGGATTATAAAGATTTGATGGACGGTTACGAAAGTATTTCGAGAGATTTTCCGCTGCCTCAATATTCGATTTCAATTTTGCACGGAAAAATGAAACCCGCCGATAAAGACGCTGAAATGAAACGCTTTTCTGAAGGGAAAACCAATATTATGGTCGCCACAACTGTAATTGAAGTAGGCGTAAATGTACCAAATGCCAGCGTTATGATTATTGAAAGTGCGGAACGCTTCGGATTATCGCAATTGCACCAGTTACGTGGGCGCGTGGGTCGTGGCGCCGAGCAGAGTTATTGTATTTTAATGACAAGCCACAAACTAAGTGCTGACAGTAAGACCAGAATGGAAACGATGGTGCAGACAAATGACGGTTTCGAAATTGCCGAAGTAGATTTGAAACTCCGCGGTCCGGGAGATTTAATGGGAACGCAGCAAAGTGGTGTGCTAAATTTACAGATAGCTGATATTGTTCGCGATAGAGACATTTTATCTTTAGCCCGAAATTATGCCATGAAAATTTTAAAAGAAGATGCTCCATTGCAAAAACCTGAACATGCAATTCTAAAAGCGGTTTTCATAGAATTAACGAAGAAAAAGAATATTTGGAATTATATTTCATAAGATGCTAAGTTGCTGAGATGCTAAGTTTCTAAGTTTTTTTTTTAAGATTCAAAGCTTCAGGAGAAAGCGGTAAAAGTTTAGCGCTTAACGAAATTCAGGCGTCATCCTGGGCGAAAAACCACAGGCAAAACAATTTAAGATTGAAATTTTTAATTTTAAATTTTAAATTTTAAAAAAAATAAACTTCACTGTACCAACCTGAACTAAGTTTTAATATTCAATGCTATACTTTGGTGATTATATTTGTTGGGGATCAAATTTAAAAGTTTGAATATTAACTGATACAATGAAGTATACTTTTACCTTATTTTTTAGGCGGTGATTTCTTTTCGAAAAGACCATTAAAAATACCTTTACTCACTTTGTTCTTATCATCTTTTCCTGTTGCTATGAGATGATCGATGTATTCCATATACGTTTTTTTGCGCTCTTCTAGAAATCCGATCAAATAATCTTCAGACGCTGTAAGGCCGCTTACTTCTTCGATATGCAGTAATTTTTTATATAAAGGTTCTATAAATTTTACCACAATTTCTTCAGGAACAGATTTTCTGGTACCAAAATATCCCGCAATTTCACCATCAGAATCGGCGATTATTTTAAAATCGGTAATCACCCAATAGTATCGGCCGGTTTTTGACATGTTCTTTATAATAACATGAATATTCTGGCTCGATTTAATACTGTCCCACAGGAATTTAAAAATTACTTTCGGCATTTCCGGGTGACGTATTACATTATGGGGCTGACCGATGAGTTCGTGTTCATCGTATCCTGAAACATCAATAAAATCTTCATTGGCGTATAAAATAGTTCCTTTCGTATCTGTCTTGCTTAATAGGATTTTAGATTTATTCCAATCAACTTCTCTTTCTGATGGTGTCGGGCGGGGAATTCTGGTGTCCATAATTTATCTTTAAAATTAATATATCTGGAAGTTGGTATGTATCGGTTTGAGGGCTCTATCCCCTGGTATTAGTCGATTTTATATGAATATCATTTACTAAATCATCAATTTTTTTAGCACTTTCTCTCATCATTTCTAAATAGCTCAACAGTTTATCGTTGTCGGTATGTCCTTTAGAAACATCAATTAATTTTAAAACAGAGTTTACGGGCGATTTTAAATCAAGAGTGGTGCGGTGAATAAAATCATTATAATCTTTCGTTGCAGTCATGGAACTGTATTTTGCCGATGCCAGTTTGATGTTTTCCAATTCATATTCATCAGAAATTTTAGAAATATGGTTCTGGCTGTGTTCTTTAAAATAATATGCCCAATATCCATTCATAAAGAAAACGACTGCTGCCAGAACCACATGTATGATAAGTGTTTCCATGTCAAAATTAACCTGTGAGAAATAAATCTGTATTCCGTCTGTAGTATTGTAAACAAAATGCTGTAAATAAGCCAGACCCGCGTGATGAAACACTACCAAAAGCGTAAGCGGCAGCTGCAATTTCCAGTTTTGATAGATAATCAAAATCGTACTGGCAATAAAAACCGTGAAGTGCATTTCGAACAATCCGTGCATTTGGTAAATGTACTGCGCCATAAAAACAGCGAGAACAACCGAAAGCACATACTGGTAAAACTTCGAGTTTTTGAGAAAAAATTTAGCCGAATAATAAGCCAGTAAATTCAAAGTCCCTACTCCAACTCCAATTTCAAACGTATCGTACTTAAAGGCTAAACCTATGCCGAGAAGGAAATAAACGGCAAGAACATAATTAATAATCGTATCTGATTTTTGGGTCATTGTCGACATAAAACTGTGCAGATAATCTTGTTCATTCAAACTGGCTTTTGTTTTCATAAATTAATGAATTAGGTTAAGAGTAGATTTATTTTGTACAATTGGGTAATGAACATCCGTAAGCTCTAAGAGCTAGAGCTTCGAATGTCGGGGAATCTGATTTAGTAAGCAGTGAATCAATTGCCATTTGGGCATAATTACTTGCAGCGTCTGTACAATATCTTGTTTTATTGTAGTTACCGCGATAATATAAGTGGTGAGAAGCATCTATGAGTACTGCCTGCGGGGTCGATATAACACCGCATTTTGCAGCCATAGCTTCGTCAAAATAGACAGGAACCGGGGCATCAAACTTTTTCTGAATTTCCTCTATCGTAAAATTCTTCTGCTTGTTGAGCACCACAATTTTAAAATGAATTCGATCTCCATACTTTTTGATTAATCCGGTTACATGCGGCACATTAAAGCGCGAACACGGACAATCAGGGTTAAAAAAATGAACAAAAACAGGCTTATTATCCATGACACAGCATTTTCCCAGATCTATTTTACTTCCCATAGCAATGTCATGGTAATTGTTCGGAATTGGGGTCGGAAGATTGTATTTGAATTCATTCTTCCAAAACAAGGCGCATACAGCAGCAAATAATAATGAAAACCACAAACCCAGAAGTAATTTTTTACCCATATTTTGAATTTTCTTTTAAAATTACAACAAAAAAGATGAACAATTGTTAAACAAAAATCAGGTAATTTTAGCCTATATTTAGACAAATTCGACTAAAACTAGGCTATTTTAACTTTTTTTTCTTTATAGATCGTACAACAAGCTCTATAATTTTATGTTTTGTTTAACTTTATCAATGTTACGAATAAAAATTGATAAACTGCAAGATAAAACAGACAAAATGCGAAAAAAATATTTTTATAAGATTTTACTTTCATTAAAAACACCAAGAAATAGTTTTTTCATAAGTAAAAACTTATTTACTAGTCTCACAACGGTTATATTGCAGATATTTGTATTTCACAAGTGGTTCAGAAGCGGATCTCTTACCATTGCATTATCATCAATAAATTGAAAAAAGACGCTATTTTATTTCGATTTCGATTAAACCTTTGTAAACAAAAAACGTCTAATATATTATGCTAATAAAATCCTTGTACATACAAATGTTAAATTAAGGCTCAGGCCTTTCGATTTCACATCAAAAAGTTAATTTTGTAAGCATACTAAAAACAAAATACCAAAAAAATATCTTTACCTCAATTTTATGAAAATAAAACACCTTATTTACGCCCTGTTAATCATTGTAATAGGAGGATTTATTACCTACAGAATAGTATCCAACAAAAGTAAAAACGATGAGTCTAAAAAATCTGGCGATAAAGACCGACCTACAACCGTAACCGGATTAGTAGTTACAACTTCTACTTTCGACAATAATTTATCGTTATCAGGATCTATTGAGGCCAATGAACAAATAGAAATTCGCAGTGAGGTTTCAGGAATAGTAGAAGGTATTTATTTTACTGAAGGAACTTATGTAAATAAAGGACAAGTGCTTTTTAAGGTAAATGATATCGAATTAAAAGCGCAGCTAAGACAAGCCGTTACCAGAGAAGGTTTAGCAGGAGAAAACGAAAGAAGAGCCAAATTGCTTTTGCAAAAAGAAGCCATAAGCCAGGAAGAATTTGATGTTGCCAATGCAGATTACGCATCAATGAAAGCTCAAAGTCAGTTAATAAAAGCTCAAATTGCAAAAACAGCTGTAAAAGCGCCTTTTTCAGGAAAAATTGGTTTGCGTTCTATTTCACCGGGAACCTATATTACACCAACTGTTTTAGTCGCAAAATTAGTCAATACCGGAAAATTAAAAATTACTTTTTCTATTCCTGAAAAATATGCGGCACAGGTAAAATCAGGTTCAACCATTGATTTTTCGGTTTCAGGATCTGATAAAACCTATACTGCAAAAATATATGCCATTGAGCCGGAAATTGAAGTTGCAACCCGTACTTTAAAAATTCGTGCCATTGCAGACAATATCGACGGAAAACTTTTTCCGGGAACTTTTGCCGATGTAAAATTACCTTTAGACATTATAAAAGACGCCATTGTCATTCCGTCTGAATCTGTTGTTCCCGTACAAGACGGAAAAAAAGTATTCATCGCAAATATGGGCAAAGCCAAAGAAGTTATGGTTCAGGCAGCCACCAGAACCGATGCTTCAATTTTGATTTTATCAGGATTAAAAGCCGGAGATACCTTAATTACCAGCGGTGTGATGTCCTTAAAAAATGACGCACCAATAAAAGTTAAAGTAAAATAGTCCTAAAGTTCCAAGTTTTAAAGTCGAAAGTCATAAGGCTTGAACATAGATCTTAGAAATCAGTACTCTAAAAATCTTCAATTACAGATTAAAAGATACAGTAAGATTTAGCAATAAATCTAAAATCTAAAATCAACAACCTAAAATCTAAATCTCACATGAGTTTATCAACCACAAGTATAAAAAGACCTGTTTTAACTATTGTACTGAATCTTTTGATTATTTTATTCGGTTTCATTGGTTATACATTTCTGGGCGTTCGTGAATTTCCTTCCATCGACCCCGCTCAGGTTTCAATCAGAACCAATTACACGGGAGCGAATTCGGATATTATCGAATCGCAAATTACGGAACCGCTTGAAAAGGCTGTCAATGCTATCGACGGAATTCGAAATATCACGTCATCAAGTAATCAGGGAAGCAGTAATATTACCATTGAGTTTAACCTTGATAAAAATTTAGAAGAAGCGGCAAATGATGTTCGTGACAAAGTTTCGCAGGCCGTTAGAAGTTTACCTCAGGATATTGACGCGCCTCCTGTAGTTTCTAAGGCTGATGCCGATAGTGAATCTATCATTTCGATGACTGTTCAGAGTGACACCAGGAGCTCTCTAGAGTTAAGTGATTATGCCGAAAATGTTATTTCACAGCGTTTAGAAACAATTCCGGGCGTAAGTGGTGTTCAAATTTGGGGACAAAAACGCTACGCCATGCGTTTATGGATTGATCCGGTAAAATTAAATGCCTATAACTGTACAGTTTCTGACGTGCGTGATGCATTAAACGCTCAAAACGTAGAATTGCCTTCTGGAAAATTGACCGGAAACAATACAGAATTGACCGTAAAAACAATTGGAAATCTCTCTAAGCCAGAAGAATTTAATAATATTATCATTCGAACAGACGGAGATAAAATCGTTCGTTTGAGTGATGTTGGCGGTGCTGAACTAGGGCCTGAAAATATCGAAACTTCTTTAACATCCTCTGGACTTCCAATGATTGGTATGGCGATTGTACCGATGCCGGGAGCCAATTATCTGGATATTTCAAAAGAGTTTTATAAAAAATATGAAGCCTTAAAAAAAGACCTTCCAAAGGATATCAAATTAAATATTGCCCTTGACAATACGCTTTTCGTAAAAAAATCAGTACATGAAGTAGCCGAAACTCTGGGAATTTCGATTATTCTGGTAATAATTATTATTTACTTGTTTTTTAGGGATTGGGCAATTGCCTTCAGGCCGTTAATTGATATTCCGGTATCCTTAATTGCTACCTTTTTTATCATGTGGCTTTTCGGATTTTCTATAAATGTACTAACCCTTTTAGCGATTGTTTTAGCAACCGGTTTAGTAGTCGATGACGGAATTGTAGTAACGGAAAACATCTTCAAAAAAGTCGAAGAAGGAATGTCGCCAATTGAAGCGGCAATCAAAGGTTCTAATGAGATTTTCTATGCTGTAATCTCGATTTCAGTAACGCTTGCTGCTGTATTTTTGCCTGTAATTTTCCTTGAAGGTTTCGTGGGCCGGCTTTTCCGGGAATTTGGAGTCGTAATTGGGGCTGCCGTTTTAATTTCAGCTTTTGTATCATTGACTTTAACACCCATGTTAAATGCCTATTTGATGAAAGGCGGAGAACAGAAAAAATCTAAATTCTATTTAAAAACAGAGCCGTTTTTCGAAAAATTAAATAGTGGCTACGCAGCATCACTTGGTCAGTTCATGGAAAAAAAATGGATATCCTTCCCTATACTTATTGCTTGTTTTGGATTGATTTATTTATTTTTTACCATACTTCCAAAAGAAACAGCTCCTTACGATGACCGCAGCTCTGTAACGATGCGTATGACCACTCCCGAAGGTTCTTCTTATGAATATACCAACCGTTTTATGCAGGAAATGTCAAAATTGGTTGATGATTCTATCCCTGAGAAAAAAGTAAGTTTAGTAATTACAGCAGGAGGTTCCGGAGGTTCTGCAACAAATTCCGGTTTCATCAGACTTTCATTGAAAGAACCGGGCGAAAGAACAAGATCTCAAAAAGATATTGCCGATAAATTGACCAAATGGACTAAAAAATATCCAAATGCAAAAACATCGGTCATTCAGCAGCCTACAATTTCCGTAAACCGCCGTGGAGGTTTACCTATTCAGTACATTATTCAGGCGCCTACTTTTGAAAAACTAAGAGAAAAAATTCCTGTTTTTATGGATGAAGTGGGCAAAAGCGACGTTTTCTCTACGACAGATGTCAATTTAAAATTTAATAAACCGGAAATCAATGTGAGTATCGATCGTGCAAAAGCAGAAAGTTTAGGTATTTCGATTATGGATATTGCCCAGACATTGCAGCTTTCGCTAAGCGGGCAGCGTTTTGGATATTTCATTAAAAATGGAAAACAATATCAGGTAATTGGTCAGTTTGATCAAAAAGACCGTTCTAAGCCGCTGGATTTGACTTCAATATTTGTAAAAAACAAAAGCGGGCAGCTTATCCAGATGGATAATGTTGTAAAAGTCGAAGAACAAAGTAATCCGCCGCAATTGTACCATAATAACAGGTACATGTCTGCAACAGTTGCTGCAGGTTTGGCACCGGGAAAAAGTATTAGTGACGGTATCGAAGAAATGGACAGGATTAAAGCCAAAGTTTTAGACCAGAGTTTTACAACCGATTTAAGTGGAGAATCACGGGATTTCGTAGAAAGCAGCTCGAATACTTCTTTCGCTTTCGGATTGGCATTATTATTAATCTTTTTGATTCTGGCTGCACAATTTGAGAGTTTTATTGATCCGTTTATCATCATTTTAACGGTTCCGATGGCGGTTGCAGGAGCCTTATTTTCGTTATGGTTATTCAACCAAACCTGGAATATTTTCAGCCAGATTGGTACCGTAATGCTTATTGGACTGGTAACCAAAAATGGTATTTTGATTGTTGAATTTGCGAATCAGTTACGAGAACAGGGAAAACCAAAATTAGAAGCTATTTTAGAAGCTTCAGAAGCACGTTTACGTCCAATTTTAATGACGAGTTTAGCCATTGCATTAGGAGCCCTGCCCATTGCAATGTCGCTTGGAGCGGCCTCTACCAGTAGAATTGGAATGGGAGTTGTAATTGTGGGAGGAACTATTTTCTCTCTGGCTTTAACACTTTTCGTTATTCCGGCAATTTATTTAATGTGGTCGAAAGCCAGAAAACACTATCCGGAATTTGATCATATTGACGAATACGAAAAAGAAAGTAAATAATTATTGGCCGCGAATTCGGCAAAAGAAAACAAATATGAATACTACATTTTTATTCCGCGCTTTACTATTCTGTTGCTGCTGCATTACAAACATGCAGGCACAGGAAGTTCTGACTATTGAAGATGCTATGAAAATAGCCTTAGAAAATAATTTTGAAATTAAGATTGCCAAGAATAATTCAAAAATAAACGAAACTAACGTAACTATTGGAAATGCAGGAATGCTGCCAGTGGCTACAGCTTCAATTACAGATAACAACAGCATTCAGAACTCCTCGCAAACCCGTCAGGACGGCACTTCTACTTCTTTGGACAATGCCAAAAACAACAGTTTAAATTACGGCGTAAGCTTAGGCTGGACGGTTTTTGACGGAATGAGAATGTTTGCGCGTCTGGATCAGTTAAAAGAACTTCAAAAATTAGGAGACTCAGAGCTGAAACGAGTCGTTTTAGTAAAAATTGGCCAGGTCAATTCTGCCTATTATGATTTAGTGCAGCAACAGCATCAATTGGCAGCTCTGGATACTACAATTGTAATTTCGAAACAAAGATTGACATTGGCACAAAACCGGTTTAGTATCGGAAAAGCTTCTAAATTAGAAGTTTTAAATGCGCAGGTCGATTTAAATTCAGATCAGGTTGCTTTGTTGAGACAAAAAGAATCGTACGCCAATTCTAAAATTTTATTGAATCAATATTTAGCCCGTGATCCCAAAATTGACTTTTCTGTAACAGACGTGGTGACAGTAGACAATACACTGGTTCTGGCAAATTTAATGGATTTGGCGCAAAAACAAAATCCAGCTTTAGAATCGCAGATCATAAACAAGCGCATTGCCGAATTACAGCTCAAACAGGTAAAAGCAAGTCGTTATCCGGTGGTCAACTTAACTTCCGGATACAATTTCACCGAAAGCCAGTCTAGTTTAGGATTTACAAGTCAGTCTTCTGCCAAAGGTTTGAATTATGGCTTTAATGCTACGCTGAATATTTTTGATGGTTTTAATCAGCATCGAAATGAAAAAGTAGCGCAGCTTCAAATTGATAATTCGCAAATTGCCATCGAACAGCAAAACATGATTTTGAATACGCAGTTAAGCACTGCTTTTCAGACGTACCTGACCAATCTTGAATTAATTGATTTAGAAGAAGATAACGAAGCAATTGCAAGACAAAACCTAAGCATTACCTTGGATAAATTCAGAATTGGAACCATTACCACGATCGACTTCAGAACGGCACAGCTCAATTATGTAAATGCAAAAGTACGTTACAGCAATGCCCAATACGAAGCAAAATTATCTGAAATTGCATTAAAAGAATTAGCAGGAAATATTAATTTTTAAAGTAAATTTGTTTCAAAACAAATTTTAATGATCTCATACAATACCAAAGATTGGTTTACTTTTATCTTTAATTTTCATAAATCTGATACGGTCAGAAAGTTATTTCCAATCATGGTCGCCATCGGAATTTATGCCGCCGGAGTTGGTTATCTGGAAGTTGAATATTTTAAAGTAGGCAAAGGCGATTACATTCAGAACATTTCAGTGATGCACGGAATGCTGGGATTTGTAATCTCGTTACTGCTTGTTTTCAGGACCAATACCGCTTATGACCGCTGGTGGGAAGGAAGAAAATTATGGGGAAGTCTTGTAAACAATAGCCGCAATCTTGCTATTAAACTTTCTGCAATACTTAAGGATGAAAATGACAGAAAATTTTTCAGGAAATTTATTCCTTTATATGCTGCCGTTCTGCAAAAACACCTTCATGATTCAGAAACCAGCAAACAGCTTTTTGATGATGTCGATTTAGAAATAGACCATCACAAACACAAGCCCAATCAGGTGCACAGAATGATGTTTCATAAAGTGAATGATTTGTATGTTTCGAAGAAAATTACAGGAGATCAGCTTATTATCTTAAACGAAGAAATCCGGTCTTTTACAGATATCTGCGGCGCCTGCGAAAGAATTAAAAACACCCCTATTCCCTATTCTTACAGCGCTTTTATAAAAAAATTCATTTTCTTTTATACCATGTCGCTTCCTTTTGGATATTCTGTTAATTTAGGATATTACGTAGCCCCTGTAGTGGTTTTTATTTTTTATGTATTGGCGAGTTTAGAGCTTATTGCCGAGGAAATTGAAGATCCGTTTGGTGATGACGAAAATGATCTGCCTACAAAAAAAATCTCTGAAAACATCAAAAAACATGTTGAAGAATTGATTTAAGCCGATTCCGTCAGACAGATCCATAACCTTCAAAAAAAAATAAGCGAAAGTTTTCATTTTATTTGATGCTTTAGAATACAGCCAAAATGGTAGAATTTTTTAAGGCAAAAACAAAAAAAATGTTTCCAACTCCCGCGATCAATCCTTATATTTGTACT
>Ga0247815_10000631_pt1 | contig 27657 bp, 29 predicted proteins | sample UWRJL194509B1_FD_181014 | JGI IMG/M metagenome (GOLD analysis project Ga0247815, IMG submission 181014) | Plant litter microbial communities from Arlington Agricultural Research Station in Wisconsin, United States - UWRJ-L194-509B-1 | ecosystem: Environmental > Terrestrial > Plant litter >...
TATGACCACATCTCTTCCGGTTGAGTCTAAAGAAGGCGGAAAAGTAGCTGTACCTGCGAGGATCTTATTAGATACGTTAAAAACACTTCCTGATCAGCCAATTTCATTTAATATTGACGATGCTACATTTTCAATAGAAATTAGTGCGGGTGACGGAAAGTACAAATTGAGCGGTGAAAACGGAGATGACTTTCCAAAAATACCAACGGTAGAGAATGCTTCTTCAGTAAACCTGCCTGCTTCGGTATTAACAGAAGCCATCACGAAAACTATATTTGCGGTGAGCAACGATGAGCTTCGTCCGGCAATGACTGGTGTATTCTGCCAATTATCTGATCAGTTTATCACTTTTGTGGCTACTGATGCGCATAAACTGGTACGGTACAGACGCATGGATAGCAAGGCCGATAAAACAGCCTCATTCATTCTGCCCAAAAAAGCATTAACATTATTAAAAGCCGCATTGCCATCAACAGATATTAATGTTTCTGTAGATTACAATGCAACAAGCGCTTTTTTCAAATTTGAAAACATCAACCTGGTTTGCCGTTTGATTGACGAACGTTACCCGGATTATGAAGCGGTTATTCCTGCTAATAACCCGAATAAATTAATAATTGACAGGGCATTGTTCCTTAATACATTGCGCCGTGTGGTTATTTTTGCAAATAAAACTACCCATCAGGTGCGACTTAAGATCAACGGCAGTGAGCTTAATATTTCTTCTGAAGATCTTGACTTCGCCAACGAGGCACATGAGCGTTTGAGCTGCCAGTATGAAGGTGAAGACCTGGAGATTGGCTTTAATGCCCGTTTCCTGATCGAAATGTTGAGCAACCTTGGCGGGGAAGAAGTAACCCTTGAGCTTTCTACACCTAACCGTGCAGGTCTGCTTATCCCACAAACTAACAATGAAAATGAAGATGTGCTGATGCTGGTTATGCCAGTAATGCTCAATAGCTATAACTAAGAAAAAGATATTACCTTTGGACGTCATTATGAAAGATTATAAATTCTTACGTAATGACGTTTTTTTATACGAACCCTATGGATATTATTAATCAGCTTATACAATTTATCTTACATACCGATGTAGAATTGGTAAAACTTGTAAGTAGTTATCAAACCTGGACTTACCTCATTCTATTCCTTATTATTTTTGCCGAAACCGGATTCGTAGTTACTCCATTTTTGCCTGGCGATTCCATGCTGTTTGCAGTAGGGGCGCTGATTGCCAAAGGCAATACAGGATTGGATATCTGGTTGATGTTTTTCCTGCTTTCAGCAGCTGGTATCTTAGGAAATAGTCTGAACTATAGATTAGGTATGTTCTTCGGGGTTAAGGTATTTAAAGATGGTAACAAAATTCTGAAACTTGAATACTATAACAAATCTCACATGTTCTTCGAAACGCACGGTGGTAAGGCAATTATCTTTAGCCGCTTCCTGCCGATTTTCAGAACAATTGCGCCCTTTGTTGCCGGTGTGGCAAGAATGCCTTTTGGAAAGTTTACCTACTTCAATGTTATAGGTGGTTTTGCCTGGATAGCAACTTTATTATTCGCGGGATTTTTACTGGGACAAATACCAATCATAAGAGACAACTTCTCCCTGGTAATTGCATTTATTGCGGTAGTCACTTTTGCACCGGTAATATTTGCAGCCGTTAAATCCAGGTTCAAGGTTAAAGAAGTTATTGAGCCTTAGACATTGCTTCAAGCGTGGGTTGACCAGCGTCTACCCATGCAGAATACCAAAAAGAACCTGTAGCTAAAATTGCTGCCCGCATTTGCTTTTCTACCATACCATCAAGCATGGTGTGGTATTCTTTTGCATACTCATACGAATATTGGCGCAGTAGCTGTCCTTTCCGCTTCGAATAACTGTACTTGCGGTAAGAAGGAAACTTTTTATCGAGCGCTGCTTCCAGTTTCAAGGTACTGTCCACCAACAAATGTGTGTGTGCAATAATTTTCCAGGCCTCCTTTAGCGGATCCTCAATATAAACTGCCCTGCCTACCAGAAAATTGTATCTGGATGAAAACAGTTCGGGTAGCCGGCTTTCCCAAAATCCATGTATTCCAACTTGTCTGCTAAGTTGCCCATTGTGATTTTCCGTCGTATGCAGCGGAACGTGTGCGTCGCCAAGGTAATGTCCAAGATATACGGAATGCAACAGGATCTTGCTGGAGTCTCTTTCTTTGAATGCATTAACAAGCTTAAAATACGTGCGCTGGATCTGCCATGGCAGGATGCCATGTTTGTTTAAATGATTTAATCCATATTTTTTAACTGCATCGTCCCATTTCCTTGGGATGCTGTCAGTGTGTTCATGATAAAGTTCGGTATCCAGATAATGTCTGGGGCCTTCTGATGTATCGGCATATCTTCTCTTGTCAGCATCGGTAGCGTGTTCGGTCAGATAATCAATATTGGATTTATAAAACCTGCCCATATCACCAGGCAGGATAAAGACAGCAAGATGATTGATGCGCGTGTGGGCAAAGAAACCCCAGGCACCATTCAACAATGCAATGGCCGCAAGCACTACGGGAATGAAATATCTTTTCATTCCCGTAAAACTAATACCAAGGCATGATAGGGTGGTAGCTTATTTAACCTTTTTTCTTTTTCGCCTGGGCGATGGCCATATCCATTATCCTTTTTGCATACGGGCGTGTGATCTCGTCAAGTTTGGTGATCATCTGATAAATTGTATCCCTGTCACCTGTTTCGAGGGCTTGTTTCAGGACAGTAATCTGTTGTCTGGTATCGCCGATTTCGATGGAGCTGAGCAGAAATGAATTTCCTTCAATAAAACGTTCTGCAGTTTGGACCAGTTGTGAACCTTCGCCCCTGGCTTCCATGAGCTTTTGATGAACGGCGTCGGAACCTTCAATATTACTGATCGCTTCGCCGCGGCTATAACTGGGCCGGGTTATTATTTCCTGGATAGATCCCGAACCAGGCTCAGTAGCCAGCACGTTGAGTATTCCACTTTCATCAAGATTAAAAGTAACGTGGATTTTAGCATTTCCCGCCGGCAATACCTGAATTCCCTTCAGCTCAAACCCTGCCAATTTTCTGTTCTCCTCAAAAGAGGGGCTTTCACCCTGGTATACCGAAAAATTTATACTTGATTGCCCGTTTTTTAATGTTGTATATTGTCTTTCTGCTATAGCAGGAACACTAGTCAACTTAGGGAAAATCGGATCCATAAATCCATCTTCAGTTACGACGCACATTGTAAGTGGTGTAACATCCTGCAGAAACAGGCCTGACCGATTACCCGCAAGCATATCTGCCTGTATAGCCGCGCCCAGGGCTACCGCTTCATCAGGATCAATCTGACCGTTGGGTTGTTTGCCAAAAAGATCGGCCACCTGGGTTTTGACAGAAGGAATGCTGCTGGAACCACCAACCATCAGAAGCTCGTCTATATCCTGGCTATCCAGGTTTGCATCTGTTAGTGCCTTTTTGCATAAATTGAGGGTTTCTGAAGTAAAGCCGGAAATTAGCTCTTCAAAAGTTTGCCTGTCAATTGTGCACCAGATTTCTCCAAGTTTTTCATTGAAAAGGTTCTGAGTGTCTAACGCTATTTTAGCCTCTTCTGCTTTGAGTCTAAGTTGCTGCCTAAGGCTTCCATCTGCCCGCAGCGTATTGAGGTCTAATTTATTATTGTCTATCCAGTATTGCACAATAGCGTTGTCGAAATCATCACCGCCTAAGAATGTGTTTCCGGCGGTGGAGAGTACTTCAAAGATGCCGTTTTTAATGGTCAGAATTGTTATGTCAAAAGTTCCTCCACCAAGATCGTAAACGGCGACGGTTTTTTGTTCTGAAGGGTTGAGGCCTATACCGTAGGCTAAACATGCAGCAGTAGGTTCGTTTACAAGGTTCATTACCTCCAGGCCAGCTAATTTGCCTGCTTCCCGGGTGGCCTGACGCTGCCTGTCGTTAAAATAAGCAGGAACTGTAATCACTGCCCTGTTCACAGGTGTTTTTAATGCATGTTCGGCACGTTTTCTCAATTCTTTTAAAAACTCGGCAGATAATTCAACCGGCGTATATAACTTGTTCCCAAGCTGTATTTTAATCAGTGTATCGTCATCCTCTTCAACCAGCTGGTACGAGAATGGATGTTTATCTTTAATGTCGCGGTATGAACGGCCGAGCAAACGTTTTACTGAATAAACAGTATTTTGCGGGTCGCCAACCAGGAAATCCTTCGCATCGTTACCTACTATAGCTTTTCCGGTTGCATTGAAATGAAGGATGGAAGGGAGCAGCAGGCCTTTACCCGTGTCGTTGATTACTTTAGGTTGCTGATCAGGATCGATAAATGCTACCAGGCTATTTGTGGTGCCTAAATCAATTCCAACAATAAGTTCCGGTTTCTGTAAAGTACCTGTTGCCAGGTTAATGGATATCTTTGCCATAGTACGGACAAATTTAGGAATGTTTTGATGTTTATTTGTGGGAAGCCTGTAATGTTTTACGGATCTCGGCTTCGTGATAGTTAAAAGCCCATAATACAATATCCTGATAGCTGTCGGTCCCTTTTTTCTGATTATTAATTTTAAGGAAGCTATCAAGTGCGGTATTCATATAGGCTGCCATATCTCCATTATATTTTTTCCAGAATTCCTGTTCTGCTTTAAAATCTGCCAGGGTACCTGCATTGATCTTTTTAAATAAAATCGCAAAATCATCAGGAGATTTGATTCTGATCTCAAACAATACACTTCTCAGGATTTCATAATAACCGGCGTACTGGAAATTGAGGTCCTTACTGTGAATACTTACAAGGTATCCCACCAGGTTGGCTTCGTCTTCTCGTGCTACGCCCAGCGTGTGTGATATTTCATGACAAGTAATGAAAGGCAGTGTGACAGCAGGCGTCATCATATTCACGTTGGCTTCGCCAGACAATGGGCAATAGTAGCCTTCAATACCTATTTTGGTAATCAACCAGCTAAATATCACTGGTTTTACTGATGGCACATGGTAGCTGAAAAATGAATTTGATTTTGCCAGTTCGTCGTAGGCAGTTTTAGAACCCGCTTGTAATTCACGCACCGAATAAATCCGCTTTGCCTTCTGCATATTCAGCTTTTGCTCGATGGTATTTACTTTTTGAATAAGAAAATCGCCAAGCATGACCAGTTCATGTGTGTTATATTTTTTATCATCAATTGCCAGTGTGTCTGAAATGGAAGGACGCGAATAATTTAAACCCCACAGCAATTTAAATACTATGTAAAGAATAAGAATAAAATTGGCGAGCTGAAGAGATATGTTTAGACCTGTCTTTTCTCCAGCTTGTTTGCTTATAACTTTTCTGACCGCCCTGATCACAGACCACAGGCAGAAAACAACAAGTGCGGCATAGAGGAAGTCGCCCAGCGCAAAAGATAAGAATGAACTGATTAGTCTCTGGCTAACAGATATATATTGATAGACGTGGTTGCTGTAAATATATTCAACGGCGCTGCTGTTCAGCCCAAAGAGGAAAATCAGAAGGGAGATGCCGGACAATATGCCCAGCCGCCGAAGTTTACTTTTTTCAGCAGGTTTCATTTACCTGTTGAAAGCTAATCGTTTTCCTGTTTCATTTGTCATGAATTTCCCTTTTTGGTAGGCAAGGTTTCCGGAGATGAACGTATGGGTAATATCCGCCTTAAAGGTCTGCCCCTCGAAAGGCGACCAGCCACATTTATACAGGATGTTTGCTTTGGTCACTTTTATCGGGTCGTTTAAGTTTACCAGTACCAGATCAGCCCAGTATCCCTCTTTAATGAAACCTCTCCTGTCAATCTGAAAACAGATAGCTACGTTATGGGCAGTTTTTTCTGCTATTTGTTCCAATGTAATTTTTCCCTGGTGATACATTTCCAGAAGTGCCGGTAAGGCATGTTGTACCAGTGGGCCACCTGATGGTGCCTGTAAATAAGGTTGGGCTTTTTCCTCTATGGTATGTGGCGCATGATCGGTGGCAATAATATCAATATGTCCGTCCAGAACGCCTTTCAGGATAGCTTCCCTGTCTGCCGCTGTTTTTACTGCGGGATTCCATTTAATCAGGTTTCCTTTTTCTTTATAATCGCTGTCATCGAACCATAGGTGGTGTACGCAGGCTTCAGCGGTGATACGTTTATCTTTCAAAGGTGTTACTGCGTCAAATATCCCGACCTCCATCGCCGTAGAAATATGCAGGATATGCAGGCGGGTATTGTATTTTTTGGCCAGGGAAACCGCCATCGAAGATGAAGTGTAACATGCTTCTGCTGAGCGGATAAGCGGATGCATCTCGATCGTAATATTGTCGCCATACCGCTCCTTAAAAGTTGCAAGGTTCCGCTGTATGGTCAGTTCGTCTTCACAGTGTGTGGCCACCAGCATTGGGGCTTTACTAAAAATATTTTCAAGAACCTGCTCATTGTCTACCAGCATATTTCCTGTGGAGGAGCCCATAAAAACTTTGATTCCGCAAACATTTGCCGGGTCGGTTTTCAGTACTTCTTCAATATTATCGTTAGAGGCACCCATGAAAAACGAATAATTGGCCAGCGACATTTCTGACGCTATTGCATATTTGTCGGCCAGTAATTTTTGTGTCAGTGTATTTGGCACCGTATTGGGCATCTCCATAAATGAAGTAATCCCTCCGGCTACCGCGGCCATGCTTTCAGAAAAGATATCTGCCTTATGTGTCAGGCCGGGTTCACGGAAGTGTACCTGGTCGTCAATCATCCCAGGAAAAAGGTGTAGCCCCTCTGCGTTGATCTCCTGATCTGCTTTTCGATCGATCATGGTACCGATTTCATCAATAAATCCGTCTTTGATAAAGACATCCGCAATAAACTGTTTGCCTTCGTTGACAAGCGTTGCGCCTTTGATTAGGATGGTTTTCATGCATCAAAGCTATAAACTTTTTCAATAGGATATGCGGCTTTTTTATTGTTAAGGTGAATGAGATTTTTCATCACTGGCTGTTAGATATAAGCTTGCACAGGTTTCCTCCGCTAATTTAAAGCGCCTATAGTTTAACGTGGGTTATTAAAGAAAAAAGATCAGCTTGTAGATTTGAAAAGCGGTAAACACTTGTTTTTCACGATAGCTAATCCAGATTATAGTATATTTGCAAAATGTCGAAAACATTCGAAGAGTTTAACCTGAACAGACAGATATTAAATGCTGTAGCTGATGCCGGGTTTACCGTTGCTACTCCTATACAAGAAAAAGCAATAGCGCCTGTGCTATCAGGTCAGGATATATTTGGTATTGCTGAAACCGGAACAGGTAAAACAGCGGCCTATGTATTGCCTATTTTAATGCAATTAAAATATGCGCAAGGCGATGCGCCACGTGCCCTTGTGCTTGCGCCAACGCGCGAATTGGCCATGCAAATTGCAGAACATGTAAAAATATTCTCAAAATATACAGATCTCCGCTCGGTTGTAGTGTTTGGGGGAATTGGTCCAAAAACACAGATTGAACAGATAAAAGCTGGTGTGGATATCATTATTGCTACACCCGGACGCTTCCTGGACATCTATCTGGCAGGACACATAAATACGCAGTACCTCAAGTTTTTGGTATTGGATGAAGCAGACAAAATGATGGATATGGGCTTTATCGGCTCTATTCATAGAATCCTGGAAGTAGTGCCGCGAAGAAGGCAGAATTTGCTTTTCTCGGCTACAATGAGCGAGCTTGTACATAAGATTGCAGGTGATTTTCTGAAGAACCCAACTATTATTGAAGTTGGCGAACAAGCGACCCCTGCCCAAACAGTTACTCAGGTTTTATATGAAGTTCCTAACTTCAAAACTAAAATAAATTTGCTGCAGCATTTGCTGAAAAATGACGTCGATTTTAAAAGGCTGATGATTTTCTGCAAAACCAAAACTGTGGCTGATAACATTCACAGCTTTATTGAACGCAGATTTGGGGCCGATGCGGTAAGGGTAATCCATGCCAATAAAGGACAAAATACAAGAATCAACTCTATTGTTGCTTTTAAAGAGGGAAATTTAAGGGTACTTGTGGCAACAGATGTAGCTTCGAGAGGGATTGACGTTGCGGAGGTAAGTCATGTGATCAACTTTGATGTGCCAATTATTATAGAGGACTATGTTCACCGGATTGGACGGACAGGACGGGCATACGCTAAAGGTGATGCCCTCACTTTTTGTACCGAAGCCGAAAAATACTATATCAAAAAGATTGAAAAGCTGATGCGCCAGACCATTCCGGTCCTGCCACTGCCTGCAGAAGTTTTTGTAGAGGAAACGCCGTACGAAGAACGCCAGTATATTGCGCGTGAAATTGACAACCAGAAAAGGAAGGATGATCCTGATTTCAAGGGGGCATTTCATGAGAAAAAACACGCTGCCGCAATTGCAGCGTCTGCTGCCGCCGCTGCCAAGAAAAAAATGGACAAAACCCCTGCCTGGAAGAAACGAAAATTCAAAAAGACCTAGTGTTGAAATTAACGCCTCTAAATATAGTTACTTCTGCTTGTCTGGTATTGGGCATTTACCTTCTTTTTGACAATGCACAACAGCTTCCTGTCCAAAAAGGGCTGCATGGTTTAGTTACCGGACTTTGTTTTTTGGCGGCAATTATTGCATTCATTTCAGACTTGATCTTCCGGAAGTTTATACCTTTGCTCCGCAATTTATGGGTGGTAGAATGTGCATTCATAGTTTTTACACTTGTTCTGATGGTCATCCTTAAGATGACGGTTGCCTAAAAAAGATAAATTAATATATTAAAATGAAGACAGCAGAAATTAAAATAACGGTTGAGTTGGACGACAACAATGTCCCTGAAAATCTTTTATGGGAATCTACAGATGCCGAAACACAAGACAAGGTGCCTGTGAAGTCCATGATGCTGGCATTATGGGATCATAACTACAAGAACTCGATGCGTATTGACCTTTGGACAAAGGATATGCCTGTTGATGAAATGAAGAGATTTTTCTACGAAACTTTGCAGACAATGGGCGATAGCTTTTTGAAAGCGACCGGAGAAAAACTAATCATTGAAGATCTGCGCGATTATTGTGCACATTTCGCTGACAAAATGGGTATTGATCCAGGTAAATAAGCTGTAAAATGAAAGTACAAGGTATAATCGGGACCGTGATTCTGGCTGCAGGAGGTATGTGTCCGTTGGTGCGCGTCCCGATTATCGGCAACTGGAACTATTTTCAGATTGATCCCTGGCTGGGTGTAATCTACTATATTTTTGTTTTACTGGGTTTTGCCGGCGCCTTAACTAACAGAACTGGGTTAATCCGGTTTTCAGGATGGGCAGCAATCGCATGGGTTATTCTTACACTCAGTGCTGTATGGTTTAAGTCGCATGATTTTTTCCATTTTATTCATTTCAAAAAACTGATAAACCTGGCTTCGGGCATGGTAAAATATAAATGGGGCTGGTTTGTTATACTGCTAGGGGCCATTGTTATGCTTACAGTGAGAAAAGTGAAATTATCGTTATCTCCCAATGCAACTGATTAAGGAAGTAAAATATCTGATTCACAAAGAATTATTGCTCGAATGGCGTTCGAAATATGCGTTGAACGGCGTTGTGCTTTATGTGGTTTCTACGGTTTTTGTGTGTTTTCTTTCCTTTGTATCTTTAAAAGGGGTAACCTGGAATGCCTTGTTCTGGATCATCATGCTTTTTGCATCGATTAATACCGTATCTAAAAGTTTCCTGCAGGAAAGCAAAGGTCGGCAATTATATATCTATACCATTGCCAGTCCGCTGGCATTGATCATTTCAAAAACTGTCTATAACGTTTTCCTGATGTTACTGGTAACGCTGATTGCACTTGCGTTTTATACGCTGGTGTTTGACTATGTTCCACAAGATATGGGCTTGTACATTCTGGGCACAGTGCTAGGCAGCCTGAGCTTTTCAACCATATTTACTATGATTTCTGCCATTGCTTCCAAGGCTGGTAACGGCGGAATGTTGATGTCTATCCTGAGTTTTCCGGTCATTATCCCGGTAATTATTATGCTCATTAAGCTGACAAAAAACGCAGTGGACGGACTGGACAGGAGTGTAAGTCTGGACGAAATTTTAACATTACTGATTATTAATGTGCTGGTTGCAGCATTTGCACTCCTGCTTTTTCCTTATTTATGGCGTGATTAGGGCAATTAATTGATCAAAATATATAAAGCTTTGTTAACTTTGAGCTCGCAATTTAAGCTGATCTGAACCTAATACAGTGATAGCTGAAAGCGACCTAAATCTGAAATAAATGTATAAATCCTGGTGGAAAATTTTAGGGGCGGTGTTGGTGGTTTATTCCACTATTTTTGGCTTCCTTGCTACCGTACCCCCATTACCTATATTACATCAAAGCATAAGGAACCTGTATTTTCACGTTCCGATGTGGTTTAGTATGATTATCCTTTTCAGCATATCTGTTTACCACAGTATTAAATATCTGGGTGGGAACAACGAAGCTGATGATCAGAAGGCTGTACAAAGCATTAACGCAGGTATAGTATTTGGTATACTTGGCCTTGTTACGGGATCGGTCTGGGCAAGGTTCACCTGGGGACAGGCCTGGAGTTTTGATGTTAAACAAAACTTTGCAGCAATTGCAATATTGCTCTATTTCGCCTACCTGGTACTCAGGAATGCGATTGACGAAGAACAAAAACGTGCTAAAATTTCGGCCATCTATAATATTTTTGCCTTTCCCATGATGGTGGTACTGCTTTTTGTACTGCCCCGCTTATCAGATTCGCTTCATCCCGGAAACGGTGGAAATCCGGGCTTTAATGCCTATGATCTTGACAGCCGGATGCGGATGGTTTTCTATCCTGCATGCTTAGGCTGGATATTAATTGGCTGCTGGATATATGGCATACTTTTCAGGGTAGCCACTTTAGAAAAAAACAAAACAAGATAACCATGAAAAAATTTATGACTACTGTCCTGTTGTTGATGGTAACCCTGCAATTATTCGCTCAGGGCGAAGGTTCTGCCATTGTAAACACCCTTGAAGGATCAGATAAAATATACGTTGTAGTGGTTTGTGTCACCGTGATTTTGCTGGGATTGCTGTTTTTTCTCTTTTCTATAGAGAGAAGATTAAAAAAACTGGAAAAAAAATCTTGAGATAAAATCTAATTTTAAACGCTTTAACGGTGGTTTTGTGAGCCTTTGTATATTGTGTTCGGGGTACACTAAGCTATGGTGAATTTGTATTAATCACTTTTTTTACTGCAATTTTGCATCCGAACGGAATACGAGCATAATTCAAATTCATAAAAAACCAAATAATGGCTACTATAGCAAACGAGACAAATTTCTTTAACGACGTCTGTAAAAATTTTGATAACGCTGCACAATTTACAGGTCACCCAGAAGGACTATTAACTCAAATAAAAGCGTGTAACAGTGTTTACCGGTTCCAGTTTCCCATCCGCAGAGGAAATGGTTTCGAAGTAATCGATGCATGGCGTGTTGAACATTCTCATCATATGAGTCCCACCAAAGGTGGTATCCGCTACAGCGAGATGGTAAATGAGGATGAGGTAATGGCACTTGCTGCGCTGATGACCTATAAATGTGCGATTGTAAATGTTCCCTTTGGCGGCGCTAAAGGCGGAATTAAAATCACTCCTAAAAACTATACTACCGGCGAGCTTGAAAATATCACGCGCCGTTACACTACAGAATTAATCAAAAAGAATTTCATAGGTCCTGGTATTGATGTTCCTGCTCCGGATTACGGCTCGGGTGAGCGCGAAATGAGCTGGATTGCAGATACTTACATGACAATGAATCCTGGACAACTGGATGCATTGGGTTGCGTTACCGGCAAGCCTATTGCTTTGCATGGAATTCGCGGCCGTAAAGAGGCTACAGGCCGTGGAGTTGCCTACGCAGTAAGAGAGTGCGTACGGGTAACAGAAGATATGCAAAAAATCGGCCTGACGGCTGGTCTTGGAGACAAAAGGGTAATTGTTCAGGGACTTGGAAATGTAGGTTACCACTCAGCGAAATTCCTGACAGAATTTGGCGCTACAGTAGTTGGATTGTGTGAATTTGAAGGCGCAATTTACAACGAAAACGGCCTGAATGTTGATGAGGTATTTGCACACCGCAAACTTACGGGGTCTATTCTAGGTTTCCCTGGTGCCAAAGAATTTAAAAATTCTATGGAAGGATTGGAGCAACCTTGTGATATCCTTGTTCCTGCAGCACTTGAAAACCAGATCACTTCATTAAATATAAGAAACATTAAGGCTAAAATCATAGCAGAAGGTGCTAATGGTCCATGTACACCAGAAGCGGAAGAAATCTTCACTGAAATGGGCGGGATCATTATTCCGGATATGTATTGTAATGCTGGTGGTGTTACCGTTTCGTATTTTGAATGGTTGAAAAACTTGTCGCACGTAGCATTTGGACGTATGGAGAAGCGTTATGCTGAGAATTCGAACGCCAACCTGATCAATACACTCGAAAGTTTAACAGGCCAAAGCATTCCTTCAGAACACAGGTTGATGATTGTAAAAGGTGCTTCAGAATTGGAATTGGTAAACTCAGGACTGGAAGATACGATGATACATTCTTATCATGAGATTCGTGAAACTTTAGTTACAAAACCAGGTATTCAGACGCTTAGAACTGCTGCTTTTGTTGGTTCAATTGACAAAATAGCAGTTTCATATATGAACTTAGGTATCTGGCCGTAAGCCGTACAGGACAGACATTATTCACACTATAGTCATATAATCCGCAACATTCTATTGTTGCGGATTTTTTTATGTGCTGCCCAATCAAAATGACATTAGGGTTAAAATCATGCCCTTCTCTAATGCGTATATTGTTTCAAAGGCAATCAGGTTAAAACCTTACGAAAATGAAAACAGGCGTTTTTTTATTATTAATTATATTGATGACAGGTGGTTGTTCTGGCACTAAGCAGAAGATCGCCAGTAATAACGGATTTGCGGTGTTACCAAAAACTGCTGCGGGAGAGTCGGTAGCTACCTTTGCAGGCGGATGCTTTTGGGCGATGCAGGAAAGTCTGATCCAATTAAAAGGTGTACACACATCCATTAGCGGATATGCCGGAGGAATTACCGAAAATCCGACCTACGATGAAGTTTCTGGACAGAATACGGGGCACGCAGAAGCAGTGCAGGTATATTATGATCCTGCTATAATATCCTACGAACAGCTGGTCAGGGCATTTTTCGCAGCCCATAATCCTACTGAAATCAACAGACAAGGACCTGATGTTGGTCCGGAATACAGGTCCATGGCCTTCTACCGGGGTCCTCAGGAGCTCAAAGTTTTAAATAAGGTGATGTCGGAGATGGAGGCGCGAAAAATATACAAGGGCTATTTTGCTACAGAACTGGAGCCGTTTAAAATATTTTATCCAGCCGAGAGCTCTCATCAGGATTATTACGAAAGAAACACCTGGGATCCCTATATCCGTAGTATTTCAAAACCAAAGGTAATGCACGTTAGAAAGGAATTTCCCCAATTGATTAAAACAGAATATCTTAAATAGGTTTAATTTCTCTTCATCAGGAATATTGGCGGTTTCTTCTGTAATTTTTGTGTCAGGCTAGCATCAATATATTGTCATCTAAAGTATTAGAAGGGCGTTCACAGGTATTACGTACTTATATTTTTTATCTTTGTGTGTTCATAAAATTTGTTATAAAATGAATTAGGAGTTTGCCAAATCATTAATATCCGCGATATAAATGCTTAGTTGGGTTGACGATGCTGATTTTGTGAGGTTAGGGCAACGGCATTTTGCGGACAAACATAACAATACCGAAAAAAACAAATAAATCAAATGAAGAAAAGTGCAATTATTGGCTTAATTACTATTGCAATCTGCGTAGGGTTTTTGGTAAGCTTAAATGCGGATACCAGTAATTACTCTTCCTTTACTGAGGCTGCCAAAGATTCCAGGGAGTTTCATGTAATGGGCCATTGGGCTAAAGATAAAGGGACTTTTTATGATGCTTTCAAAGATGCCAACCATTTTTCTTTTTATATGAAGGATGAAAAAGGTGATGTCAAAAAAGTGATTTATAGTGGGACTAAACCTCAGGATTTTGAGCGTTCAGAAAAGCTGGTGCTGATAGGGAAGATGAGCAATGATACTTTTTATGCTTCAAAGATTCTAATGAAATGCCCCTCTAAGTACAACAATGACCTGGTTGAAATTAAGCAGGACGGACAGGTTATCAAATACAAATAATTTTAATGGACATACAATTCACAGGAGAAACACTCCTTCCCGGTAAAGTTGGGCAGTTTTTTATTGTTTTAGCATTTGCAGCTTCGCTACTTTCAACAATTTCGTATTTCTTCGCTACAAATAATAAAGATCTTGCCGATAAATCCTGGCAGCGGCTGGGACGGATAGGGTTTCTGTTGAATTTTTTCAGTATTATCGCTATCGGAGCGACTCTGTTTTATCTGATACTTGATCACTATAATGAATACTATTATGTGTATTCGCACTCCTCAAAAGCACTTCCTGTGTATTACATTGTTTCCGCTTTTTGGGAAGGGCAGGAAGGTAGTTTCTGGCTGTGGGCATTTTGGCAATCTTTGCTGGGTAGTATCCTGATCTGGAAAGCGAAAAGCTGGGAAAATGGCGTGCTAACGGTAATCGCTTTTTCACAGGTGTTTTTAACTTCTATGTTGCTTGGGATAGAGATATTTCACTACCGCGTAGGTAGTTCTCCATTTATTTTGCTCAGAGATGCGGTGAACCTGAAAGAAATGGCACCGGTGGTATTTGCGGATGCAGAAAACTTTAAAAATTATTTAAAATTCATTACCGATGGAAGGGGATTAAATCCGCTGCTTCAAAACTATTGGATGGTAATTCACCCTCCAACTTTGTTCCTGGGGTTTGCGAGTATGGTTGTACCTTTTGCATATGTGATTGCTGCATTGTGGCAAAAAAGATATAAAGAATGGGTAAAACCCGCGATGCCATGGGTCCTTTTTGCCGTGATGGTTTTAGGAACAGGAATTATTATGGGTTCTTTCTGGGCATATGAAGCACTGAACTTTGGAGGTTTCTGGGCCTGGGACCCTGTAGAAAACGCATCACTTATTCCCTGGTTGACCTTAATCGGCGCACTCCATGTAATGATCGCCTTTAAAAATACCGGACATGCGTTTTTTACTACCATTGCACTAATTCTGGTTAGTTTTATCCTGGTGTTGTATGCATCATTTCTTACGCGGAGCGGTATTCTCGGCGAAACATCTGTGCATGCTTTTACAGATCTTGGAATGTTTGGTCAATTGGTATTCTTTAACGTCGTATTTTTGATTGTGCCGGTTATTCTGATTGCCTGGAGATGGAAAGAACTTCCAATCACTAATAAAGATGAGGAAACTTATTCAAGGGAATTCTGGATGTTTATCGGTGCACTTGTGGTTACCGTTGCCTGTATTCAAGTTATCTTTTCTACTTCTGTACCGGTGTTCAACAAAGCTTTTGGGACCAATTTTGCACCGCCTATTGATGCTGTGAAATTCTACAACCAATGGCAGGCACCATTTGCAATCCTGGTTACGCTAATTTCTGGCTTCTCTCAATTCCTGAAATATAAACGTACGGATACACGTAAATTTTACAGCAGTTTAATTGCTACACTAATCATTGCAATCATAGTTACGGCCGGATTTGTTTATATAACTGATGTTTACAGTAACCTGATCTACATCCTGCTTTCTTTTAGCTGTATGTTCGCTATTCTTTCCAATGCCCGTGTGCTTTCACAAGGTATTTCCGGGAAAGGAAAGCTGGTTGGGGCAGCAGTGGCACACATTGGATTTGCGCTCCTGCTGGTTGGTGCGTTGGTTGCAGCAGCAACTAATAAACCAATCTCCATAAATACTTCTAACTTCATTCCGGTGAAGGATTTCGAAAAGGCTGATAAACCAGGTGAAAACATTGTACTATATAAAAACGAACCTAAAAAAATGGGTCGTTTTACAGTCACCTATACGACCGATACTACAATTGCCCCTAACACTTATTATAATCTGAATTTCAAAGTTTATGATGAGGAGAATGGAAAACTCAGAGAAGATTTTAACTTAAATCCGCGGATCCAGATCAATGAGAAGATGGGTCTTATTGCTTCTCCAGACACGAAACATTACCTTACTTACGATGTATACACGCACATTACAAGTGCGCCTGATAAAAAGGAATCGCATGGTGAAATGGATGCCGAAAGTGATGAACAGAACTATAAAAAACCCAGGGTTGTTAATGTAAGTGAAGGCGATACGTTGCATACCAGCAGCGGAATCATTACCGTAAAAGGCCTTAACTTTAAACCAACCGCTAAAAGTCTTGCATTGGCTAAAAATGATGTAGCAGTGGGACTTCCGCTGGAAGTAGACCTGAACGGTAAGGTTTATAAAACCGAACCAATATTTTTGGTAAAAGGAAACAACACTTTTGACTTTGCCCGTAATATTCCTGATCTCGGCCTGCGGCTTAGGTTTACGAAAATACTTCCTGAACAGAAAAAAGTAGAGTTACAGGTATTCGAAAAACCTCAGCAAGCTAAAGACTGGGTAGTATTTAAATCTATTGAATTTCCGTTCATTAATCTATATTGGGTAGGCCTAATCGTGATGGTTATCGGGTTTCTGATTTCCATCTTCCGCAGACAAAAGGAAATCAAAGCAGCATAATGAAAATCGTTTGCATTGGTTCCGGAAATGTTGCAACACATCTGTCCATCGCTTTTAAAGCAATGGGCGCAGATATCCTGCAGGTGTGGAGCCGCGACCATCGCAATGCTGAAATCCTGGCCGCGTTGACTAAAGCTAAACCCATCAGGAAATGGGATGAACTTGACCTTTTGGCGGACTGTTATATCATTGCTGTGAAGGATGATGCAATCCATGAGGTAGCAGCTCAGCTGACTGGTGTAAAAGGTATTGTTTTACATACATCGGGAGCAACCGCAATGAACATTCTGGCAGGGGCGGGGAGTGGTTATGGGGTTTTATATCCTCTACAAACATTTTCAAGGACAAAGGCGGTAGACTTAACGAAAGTTCCACTCTGTATAGAAGGCGATACACCTGCAACTTTGGATAAAATTTCGGCTATTGCCCATCTTTTAAGCCATCAGGTTTCGGTAGTTAGCAGTGAACAGCGTAAAATCCTCCATCTTGCAGCGGTTTTTGCTTGCAATTTCAGCAACCATTTCTATCAAATCAGCAGTGAGCTACTTGCACAACATCAATTGAAGTTTGATTTGCTCAGGCCGCTAATTTTGGAGACTGCGGAGAAGGTTCAGTCCGCATCGCCGGCTGACGTCCAGACAGGCCCTGCTGTTCGGAACGACCAGGAAACCATGAAAAATCATTTGGAGCTGCTTGATGGCTCGCCAGATCTGCAGCAGCTTTATCAAATGCTAAGTCAGCGTATCAAAGATTCATCCCATTAGGTATAATTCGGTTTTAGCTGCTTACTTTTGACCCTTGCCACTTTATCAATTTGCTTAAAATAAGAAAGACTATGCAGGAGAATGCCACGATACCACTATTGCTGGAACAGTTGAGAGAAATAACCACATTTATTTTCGACGTCGATGGTGTTTTAACAACCGGCGACGTCCTGGCTTCAGAATCAGGTGAGCTCTTGCGTACGTTTAATATTAAAGATGGGTATGCCCTGCAGCTCGCGGTTAAAAAAGGATATCATGTATGTATCATCTCTGGTGGTACAGGGAAGGCCATGGAAAAACGGTTCAGGAATTTGGGGATACCGGATATACACCTGGGTGTTTCGGATAAAGTCTTTGTTTTTAATCAATACCTCGATCGCTATCACTTAAACGCCGAAGAAGTATTGTACATGGGTGATGACATCCCTGATTTGCACGTTCTAAAATTGGTTGGTATCGCAACATGTCCTGCTGACGCATCAAATGATATCAAAGCCGTTTGCAAGTACATCTCACCTTTCAATGGAGGTAAGACCGCAGTTCGGGACGTAATTGAAAAAGTATTAAAAGTACAGCAGCGCTGGTCGGACAGCAATCCCTCTGCTGCAGATTCCAGTAAATAATTTTTAATGGTTTAAACCTTCACCGGCTTTTTCACTCTATTCTACCAAACGAACGAAAGAGCTGGTTAGATTGATAAAGAGTTTGCCGGCTGAAAAACCATTAAATAAAAACACACATGAAAAAATTATTAATGATCTGCGGTATGTTATTCAGTGTAGTAACATTTGCAAATGCGCAAGGTGGACGTACAATGGGTACACCAGAAGAAAGAGCAACAAAAATGACCACTCAGCTTACAGAAAAGCTGGCTTTGACAGCTGATCAACAGGCTAAAGTTAAGACCATCCTGTTAGATCAAAATGCAGCAATGACCAAAACACGCGAAGAAGCAGGTGAAGACAGAAAAGCGGCACGTACTAAAATGATGGCCAATATGCAGGAAAGTAATGCAAAAATTAATGCCGTTCTGACCGAAGATCAGAAAAAAGCATTTGCTGCATACCAGGAAGAGAGAAAAGCGGCCATGCAGAAAAGAATGGGCGGACGCGAAAATAACTAAGGAAACTTATTACAAATAATAGAAGCGGCTTATGGCCGCTTTTATTATTTTAGCACCATGTATAAACAAACACTTCCGATCATATTGGCATCTAAGTCACCTCGCAGACAAGAATTATTACAGGCCATGGGCATCCATTTTAATGTGCTGCTAAAAGATGTGGATGAAAGTTATCCTGAAGAATTATCACCCTCTGAAATTGCGTGTTATATCGCTGAAAAAAAAGCTGTCGCGTTTGCCCACGAGCGCGCAGAAAGCCTGGTTATAACAGCCGATACGATTGTTGCTTACCAGGGAGAGATTATGGGTAAACCAGGAAATACAGCGGAAGCTATTGAAATGCTCGGCAAACTATCAGGGACAATTCATCAGGTTTATACTGGAGTAAGCCTTGCACATCTTGATAAGCTCGAAACATTTTATGATATGACTGAGGTCTGTTTCAGGAAAATCAATGATGAAGAGATTGTTCACTACGTTGAAAATTTCCGTCCTTTTGATAAAGCAGGTTCATATGGGATACAAGACTGGTTGGGCTTTGTTGCGGTGGAGAAAATTTCCGGGTCTTATACTAATGTAATGGGCTTGCCTACTGAAAAACTCTACGTGGCGCTTTCAAATTTCTGATCTTCTTTAATAAGGTGGAGCACTCCCATTTTTAGATCATAGGTTGACACGGCCATCGACTGCAGTCCACAAGTATTAAGAACATAATTGGTAATTAAAGCGGCAATTACAATCATATCTACTCTTAAGGAAATCAGGTTCGGCATTACTTCCCGTTCCGCATGAGTTGAACGGATGAGGTCGTCTGAAAGCTGTTTATAAGCATTAATGTTCAACTCCGCGAAACTGATAGTTTTCACGTCTACGTTATTAAGCAGCATGGCCGCGAATGTTTCAAATGCGCCCGCCGAGCCGATCAGTACTTTTGGCTGGTAAAGGTTGCAGGCCGTTATAAGGTCGGCCAACTCACTATCCAGGCGCTGATTTATGTTGGTTTGGTCGCTTTCACTTATAGGGTCTGAATGAAAATATGCCTGCATTAACCTCGCTGCGCCTATATTATAACTTTTTTTCCATAGTTGTTCCCTGGAATTACAGATAATAAATTCAGTGCTTCCGCCTCCAATATCTATAATTAGTGAGCTGTTCCGGATTACTCCCGTTGCCTTAACCCCAGTGAAGATATATCCGGCTTCCTCCTCTCCGCTGATCACTTCAATATTGATTCTGGCCCTGGTACCTGCCGCGGCAACAAAGTCCGCTCCATTGGCTGCGCTGCGTACCGCGGAGGTTGCTATTGCCCTTATTGTAGTTACGTTATGTGCATCAATCGTTGTCCTGAATTCCTTGAGTGTGTTAATTCCGCGCTCAAATGCCGAAGGAATGATCAGGTTTTCATTGATACGGCCTTCGCCAAGCCTCACAGGCACATTGGTTTTATAGATAACTTCCATGCCGGTTGCAGAAATTTCTGCTATAATCAGGTGAAAAGTATTTGTACCTAAATCTATAACCGCTGCTTTCATAATTTTTTTAGGCAAAGATATTTAATTCTTATAAGTAAACCATTTGATCATTTCTTTCAAACTGGTTTTCTTTCCATACATCAGAATGCCTACGCGGTAAATTCTTGAAGCAACCCAAACGGTACCGATAAATCCGATTACCAGCAGGCCCATCGACAAAGCCAGTTGCCAGTCGGGCACTCCATAAGGTAGTCTCACCATCATAGCGATAGGGGAGGTAAAAGGGATGATCGAAAGCCAGAAAGCCATAGTGCCATAAGGATCGTTGGTCACTACGCTCAATGACAGAGAGTATCCCAACAGCAGCGGCATCATAACGGGGAACATGAACTGCTGCGTTTCTGTCTCATTGTCTACAGCGGCACCGATAGCCGCATAAAAGGCGCTATAAAACAGGTATCCACCGAGAAAGAAGAAGGTAAATATGCTTACTATCTTCGTCACGTCAAGGTTTGCTATGCTCTTTTGAATATTGCCTACCGGGCTTTTTTCCGCTGCTTCTTTCAACAGTTTATTTTCATTTCTCTTTTCTGCGGAGGCCGCGGTAACTGTTGTATCTGGCGTTGTTTTGCTGATATAGAATTTTACTACTGCCGTTGAAATCACTGCTGTAAAAGCAATCCAAAGCACAAACTGAGTAAGGCCCACCAGGGCTATACCAATAATTTTACCCATCATCAGCTGGAATGGCTTTACGGATGAGATCATGATCTCAATGATCCGGTTTGTCTTTTCTTCGATTACTCCTCGCATTACCTGGATTCCGTACAGCAGAATAAACATAAACATCAGAATACCTGAAATGTAAGCTATGGCCGTACTTGCACCTGCGCTGGAATCTTTTTCCTGACCAGCTTCTCCTATTTTTTTAGTATCAATACTTACATCAGAATTAAGTTTATCCAAATCTTGCTGTGCTATACCACTTTCCTCCAATTTTTGGTTACGGATCAAATTTTCCAGGTCGCCTGATATCGCAGAACTCAAACTGAGCCCAGCTTGCTTAGTACCCAACAATTGTATTCCCGAAGGGGCGTTAAGCGGAAACTCAGGCAAATAAAGAATATAATCGTAATCAGTTTTTTTTAGCCTTTGCTTCATCTCCGCCAGCGAACTTTTCACATAAACATATGAGGTACTGCGGGAAGGTTTCAACTGCCCTGTAAGTGTCTTATTAGTGCTAACAACTGCTATCCTATTGGTTGTTCCTTTAATTCCCTGGATGGAAAAATAGATCATTATTCCATAAAAAGCCGCGAATATTACCGGAGTAAGAATGGTCATTACAATAAATGATTTTTTCTTTACTCTGGAAAGGTATTCACGTTGTATGATAAGTAATGTTTTGTTCATCGTCTTATGCTTTAGTTTTGACCTGATCAATAAAAATGTCGTTCATCGATGGAATTACCTCATCTAAACGATGAATGGAAACAGCTGGCAACAGTACTGCCAGGAGTTTATTGGCATTCTGTCCTTCTGCCAACTGAACTTTGAGTATTGTTTTTCCGTTTTTTATGTCCCGCTGCAATACCTTAAATAAATCGGTTGTGCTGTTCGTATCAAATTGCCCCTCATATTCTACCCAATAGGTTTGGTTGCGGTAACGCTCTTTAATTTCAGCTACAGGTCCATCCAGAATCTTTTTAGAATGGTGGATCAGCGCAATGCTGTCACACAATTCCTCTACAGATTCCATTCGGTGGGTAGAAAAAATGAAAGTTGCCCCTTGTTTATTGAGTTCTAATATTTCGTTCTTAATAACTTCAGCATTTACGGGGTCAAATCCAGAGAAAGGTTCATCCAGAATAATGAGTTCAGGTTGATGAAGGACGGTAGCTACAAACTGGACTTTCTGTTGCATTCCCTTGCTCAGGTCTTCAACTTTTTTGTTCCACCAGCTTCCCATCTCTAATTTTTCAAACCAGTATTTGACCCGTTTAACCGCTTCGGGAGTACTCATGCCTTTTAGCTTGGCAAGATAGAGTACCTGTTCTCCGATTTCCATTTTTTTATATAAACCACGTTCTTCCGGTAAATATCCTATCCGTGAGATATGGTTCGAATTTAAACGCTGGCCGTTGAAAATAATTTCCCCACTGTCGGGTGCTGTAATCTGAGTAATTATCCTGATCAGGGAGGTTTTGCCAGCACCATTCGGACCAAGGAGACCGAAAATTTTGCCCTGCTCGACCTGCAGACTTACATCGTCAAGGGCACGGTGCGTTGCATATTGTTTTACAATATTGTTAACGCTTAACATAGAATTAGTTTTAGTTGTTTAGTTCTATGTTAGTCTGATAAAAATTTAAAATGTTACACGTGGGATTAATTTTCTCAGGATTTGCTGAAAATATTTTTTATTTTATCAATAAATCCTGTTTTCCGGGTACGTTCCTTTTCTGTCCCAATCAAAAAACCGTAAGGCTGAAGTTCAGGAACGTGATCGCAGATGATTTTAACAATTCCGAGCAATGGGATAGCAAGGATCATACCTGCGATGCCCCACACCATCTCGCCAAGTACAATCACAAGAATTGTAAAAAGCGGGTTTATATTTACCTGTTGTCCAACTACCAGGGGCTCTAGAATGTAGGTTTGAACAAACTGGACAATAGCGTATGTGACCAAAACCCCTATAATCATTTTGCTGTCGCCACCCTGGGCTACCGCGGCCAGTAGTGTTACGCAGGTTCCTGTCAGATTTCCTACAAATGGAATAATCTCCAGTATACCGCAGAGTACTGCAAAGAAAATGGCACTTTCCACGCCAACCACGCTAAAACCTATTCCATACATTACCCACAACATAGCAATCATTGCACCCAGTCCGCTAAGATATTGCTGTGCTACTTTCCCTGTTTCGTGTACCACACCCGCAGCCTCATTTTTATCACCCTGGGGTACAAGTTTGAGAATGAATTTTTTGATGTGCGAACGGTAAACAAGAAACAGAAACATATATACCAAAACAAGGATAGTGTTGACCAGGATTCCCATTACCCCGCCTGCGAATGCAGCGAGCATTGAACCTGTACCGCCGCCGGCCCCCTGGCTTTGTTCTTTCACCAGTGCGTTCTGCTGATTTTTAGTGATGCCAATTTTCTGGTGGAGCCAATATTGCAGCTCTGTAAATGTATTTACCACACGCTGTTTCATCTCATCTATATTCTCCGTGAGGCCACTGAGCTGCCAGGAGAGGAGAAATACAACCAGAGCTATAGCTGCTATAAAAGTAACCATGCATAACAGGGCAGCTATGCCGCGTCCCATTCCTTTACTTTCCAGCCAATTGGCAAAACGGATAAATAACATGGCAAAAACTGAGGCAAGTGCGATGGGTATAAGAAATTCTGCTGCAAAATAAAGTCCTGCGAAACTCAGGAAAAGAAATAATAAAATGTAGATGCTTTGTTGAAGTTTTTCCATAATTGGTTTACAGCACAACAACAATGGCAATTTAATGTTTGGGTATAAAAAAAGCCACCTTGAGGGTGGCTTTTCGTTTATCAGTTTATTTTAATTTTTTTATCAGTTATTCAAAATATTCTTTCATTTTTTCGAAGAAGCTTTTGTCGTTTTTACCCGGTTGGGGTTTAAAATTAGGCGACTCCCTAAGTTTCTCCAGCATGCTGCGTTCTTCACTGCTCAATGCTTTAGGCGTCCAGATATTCACGTGGATAATCTGATCACCGCGGTGATAGGAATTCACTTCCGGAATACCTTTAGCTTTAAGTCTTAATAACTTTCCGCTTTGCGTTCCCGGTTCAATTTTGATCTTTGCCTTTCCATCAATAGTAGGCACTTCTGCACTATAACCCAGCGCCGCATCAATAATGCTTAGGTGCAGGTCATAAACTATATTGTTACCTTCACGTTTCAAAGTTTCATGAGGTATTTCCTCAATCAGAATGATCAGGTCACCCGGGATACCACCATTAGGTGCCGCATTTCCTTTTCCGCTCATGCTCAACTGCATTCCGTCACTTACGCCTGCAGGGATATTGATTGAAATTGTTTCTTCACCACGAACAGTTCCTTCACCATGGCAGGAGTTACATTTCGATGTAATCTGACTTCCAGACCCGTTACAAGTAGGACAGGTCGAGGTAGTTTGCATCTGGCCCAGGATAGTATTTGTTACCCTGCGTACAGAACCGCTTCCACCGCAAGTTTTACAGGTGCTGATAGACGATTTGTCTTTAGCACCGCTACCATCACAGGTTTTACAAACAATCTGTTTATTGACTTTGATTTTTTTCTCTGCGCCGTGGGCGATTTCTTCGAGAGTAAGTTTAACCTTAATGCGAAGGTTAGATCCCTTTGCTACCCGACGTCCGCTACCGCCACGTGACTGTTGTCCGCCAAAGAAGCTTTCAAAAGGGCTTCCGCCACCGCCGCCGCCACCAAAGATATCACCGAACTGGCTGAAAATATCTTCCATGTTCATGCCGCCACCGCCGTAGCCACCACCTCCACCTGAAGCGCCACCAACGCCTGCATGACCGTAATGGTCATAACGCTGTTTCTTCTCAGGGTTGCTCAGGATCTCGTAAGCTTCAGCAGCTTCCTTAAATTTATCCTCCGCAGTGTGGTCATCAGGATTTTTATCCGGATGGTATTTTATGGCGAGTTTTCTGTAAGCTTTTTTAATTTCTTCGGGTGAAGAACTCTTACCTACGCCAAGGATATCATAATAATCTCTTTTGCTCATAATTAACTACCTACAACAACTTTTGCAAAGCGTATCACTTTGTCATTTAAAGTATATCCCTTTTCTAATTCGTCTATAACCTTGCCTTTCAGATCGTCTGTTGGTGCAGGAATTTTTGTAATAGCTTCATGAAGATCTGTATCAAAAGCAGTATTGATACTTTCCATTTCTTTCAGGCCTTTTTGAACAAGAATGCCTTTTAGTTTACTGTGTACCAGTTGTACACCCTCGCGGATGGCATTGATATCAGTAGCATTTTCAGTGGCTTTGTTTGCGCGGTCGAAATCGTCAAGAACAGGAAGCATAGAAATAATAACATCCTTGCCCGCCGTTTGTAAAAGCTCAACCCGTTCCTTTTGTGTACGTCTTTTAAAGTTATCGAATTCAGCAAAAAGGCGAAGATATTTATCATTCAGCGCTGCATTTTCCAATTTTAACTTCTCCTCAGCAGAAATCTCCTCTACGGGCTCTGTTACTGTTTCTTCAGTTGCCGCACCCGCGTCATCATATTGTTGATTGTTCAACTGCTCTTCAGCAGTGTTTTCCGTATTTGGATTTTCTGTATCGTTTGGTTTCTTCTTGCTAAACATGGTATAGTAGAATTTTCGTGTATAAAGTCAAAATGTTTGCCAATGGATTATATCAGCCATGCTGTCAGTTTTGATTGAGCAACACTACACGGAATGTCCGAAAAGCAAAATTTTGTCAGATTTAAAATTAATTTATTGTGGCATCCTGGTGTACTACACCACTCTCACATTTGATAATGCGTGAAGGCATAGTCCGGATGATATGGTAATCGTGAGTTGCCATCAAAACAGCTGTACCGCTTTGGCTAATTTGTTTTAACAGCATAACGATCTCTTCTGATGTATCCGGATCCAGGTTTCCCGTAGGTTCATCGGCCAGGATAATATCAGGGTTATTCAATAGTGAACGTGCAATTACTACACGCTGCTGCTCTCCGCCAGATAGCTCATGCGGCATTTTTTTGATTTTTGAACGCAGGCCCACTTTTTCAAGCACGTCTTTTACACGTTCGTCAATTAGCTTTTTATCTTTCCAGCCTGTAGCTTTCAAAACAAAATCCAGGTTTTTTTCAATTGTACGGTCTGTCAGCAACTGGAAATCCTGGAAAACAATCCCAAGTTTTCGGCGCAAATAAGGAACATCCCTCTCGGCAAGTTTTTTAAGGTCAAAACCTGCAATCTGTCCTTCTCCATTACCAATATGAAGATCGCCATAGATAATTTTCAGCAAACTGCTTTTACCTGATCCGGTTTGTCCAATCAGGAATACAAATTCACCTTTATCTATATTGAGGTTTACATCGGATAATACCAGGTGTTTCTGTTGAAATACATCTACATTCTTTAAATTGATAACTGCGTTTCCTGTCATGTCTTAAATATCTAATTTTGCAATCTGACCAAATGGCAAGTCTTTTACCAGGTCCATAATATAGGGCAGTTTGTCTCCCAGGCCTAACTTATCCAATGATTTGTCGGGGCGGTCTACCCTAAAATATGCCAATAAGGTGAACTTGTCGTCCCTGAGTTGAACATAGTCGGGTATCTTGGCAATGCCTTTAACTTTGATTACATACATTTTGTTCAAAAATAGTGTTTCAAACTGAGAAATAAGAAAGGTTGTAAAGATACCCCGTGGGGAATAGCTGCATCTCTCGTTATACAATCAGGTTATTCAGAAATTCAATGGTATTCACATTGTCTGCGTAATCCCATAAGGCCGGGTGCTGGCTTTGACCGAATGTTACCATACTACTTTCCATTTGCAGGGGAGCCTGCGTAACTATACATTGGATATTGTCCTGTATCAATGTCAGTCTGGCATTTAAATCTTCCACTGTCTGGTAAGACTCATAATACAATACCGCAAGAGGGGAGGATAATGCTGCGTCTTCTTTCAGCAGCAAAAATCCGTTATCAAAATGTGGTTCCGAATTTACAAGGTAAATCGATTTGTTATAATCGTAGTTATTGTTGTATTTGAAGTGGTTGATGATAGGGCTGAATTTTTCAAGCGGCTCAAAGAAGTTTTTGATTTCGTATCCTTCAGGTATGTATATTTTCGATACGTTCCGGCATCCCAGACCAAAGTAATCAAATATGTCATGCCCCAGCAAGGCGATATCACTTGTGCTTTCCTGCCCGTCCAGTACAGCAATACTGTTCCTGTTTTTTCTGATGATATTTGGGACCTTACCAAAATAATAGTCAAAGTATCTTGATGAGTTGTTGCTGCCTGTTGCAATAATTGCGTCGAAATCCTTCAATCGCTCGGCGTATACAATGTGGTCAGCAAGAAGAGGCTCAAAGGATACCAGTTGTTTCAGTAATGCAGGCAGTAGTTGTGTATCAGATGAGGATAATTTAATGACAGCGATATTTCCGGTAGCCAGCACACAAAGGATGTCATGAAATCCTACCATAGGGATATTTCCGGCCAAAATCATTCCGATTCGTTTTGGTGACGGGCTAAGCTTTATTTCCTGAAACCATTTGTCCAGCGCCGCTCGGTTAAGCATTTCACTAAAGGAGTTTAGCGACCGTTTTACTTCTTCCGGCTGGAACCAGGCATTGTGGTTCGGTGCTGAATCGATTATGCTATTGAATTTGTCATCAGGGCAATTCATGAAAATACTTAGTTTATGAAATGCAATAATTAACTTTTCAACGGTAAGGGTTGGCATGTTTGGGAAGATTTTAAAGTATAAATGTTATATTTGCATGGCAAAGGTAACTTTAGCAAATA
>Ga0247815_10000632_pt1 | contig 27646 bp, 19 predicted proteins | sample UWRJL194509B1_FD_181014 | JGI IMG/M metagenome (GOLD analysis project Ga0247815, IMG submission 181014) | Plant litter microbial communities from Arlington Agricultural Research Station in Wisconsin, United States - UWRJ-L194-509B-1 | ecosystem: Environmental > Terrestrial > Plant litter >...
TCACCACCGTGCCGCAGGGCGACAACACCCGCATGACCATCGAGGCGCGCGGCCTGTGGGAACAGACCGTGTACCAGAGCGACACGCAGCTGGTGGTCGACGTCAAGCCGATCAAGGAAGACCCGAACAAGCTGACCCAGGGATCGCAGGGCTATCGCGGCGAGAAGCTGTCGTTCAACTTCCAGAACGTCGAAGTGCGCGCCGCGCTGCAGGCGATCGCCGACATCTCCGGCCTGAACATCATCACCAGCGACAGCGTCAGCGGCAACCTGACGCTGCGCCTGAAGGAGGTGCCGTGGGACCAGGCGCTGGACGTGGTGCTGCAGGCCAAGGGGCTGGACATGCGCAAGAACGGCACGGTGCTGTGGATCGCGCCGAAAGAGGAATTGCTGACCAAGGAAAAGCTGGAGCTGGAGCAGCGCGCCCAGATCGCCGACCTGGAGCCGCTGAAGTCGGAGATCTTCCAGCTCAACTACCAGAAGGCCGAGGCGTTCAAGACCGTGTTCGGGCTGGAGGGCGGCGACACCAAGAACCGCATCCTGTCCAAGCGCGGCAGCGCCATCATCGAGCCGCGCACCAACCAGCTGTTCGTCACCGACATCGCCGCCAAGCTCGACGACGTGCGCAAGCTGATCGCCAAGACCGACATCGCCACCAAGCAGGTGCTGATCGAGGCCCGCATCGTCGAGGCCAGCGACACCTTCACCCGCAACCTCGGCGCCAAGCTCGGCTTCGCCGACCTGCGCACCATCCGCGGCGGCGATTCCGGCTACCAGATCGGCAACGGCAACACCCGCTTCGGCATCGGCGGCAACATCACCGGCGTCGGCGAGACCACCGGCCAGATCAAGGTGACCGACGCCAGCTACAACAACACCCAGTTCATCAACCTGCCGGCCGCCAACATCAACGGCGCCCAGGCCGGCAGCCTGGCGGTCAGCCTGTTCTCGTCGGCCGCCAACCGCTTCCTCAACCTGGAGCTGTCGGCGCTGGAGGAGGACGGCACCGGCAAGATCGTCTCCAGCCCGCGGGTGATCACCGCCGACAAGGCGATCGCGCTGATCGAGCAGGGCATCGAGCTGCCGTACCAGGTCGCCACCAGCAGCGGCGCCACCTCGATCATGTTCCGCAAGGCCAACCTGCGGCTGGAGGTGACGCCGCAGATCACGCCGGACGGCAACGTCGTCATCGACGTCGACGTCAACAAGGACAGCGTCGGCCAGGAAACCCGCTCCGGCTTCGCCATCGACACCAAGCACGTCAAGACCCAGGTCATGGTCGAGAACGGCGGCACCGTGGTGCTGGGCGGCATCTATCAACTGACCGAACGCAGCACCACCGACAAGGTGCCGTTCCTGGGCGACGTGCCGGTGCTGGGCTACCTGTTCCGCAGCAACACCCGCACCAACGATAAAACCGAATTGCTGGTCTTTATTACGCCGAAGATCGTCGCCGAGCGGCTGTCGACGCGGTAATTTTTTAAAATTGAATGGGAAGAGCGTTATGACGAAAATCACAGGATGGCTGGCGGCATTGGCCAGCGCCGGTTTGCTGGCCGCGTGCGGCGGCGGCGGCGGTTCGCCCGGCACCACCGGCAACGGCACCACGCCGCCGGTCGCCAGCAAGGTGGCCAGCGTGACCCTGAAGGCCGATCCGAGCAGCATCGAGGCCTCCGGCGTCACCGAGGCGACGCTGACCGCCATCGTCAAGGACGCCAACAACAACGCGCTGTCGGGCGAGACGGTGAGCTTCAGCGCCAGCGCCGGCGTCGTCACCAGCGCCAACCGCGTCAGCAACGCCAGCGGCGAAGTGGTGGAAAAACTCAACATCAAGGGCATCACCGGGGTGGCCGAGGTCACCGTCACCGCCAATGTCGGCACGGTGAAGTCGACGCCGGTCGTGGTCACCGTGGTGACCACGCCGCCGGTGCAGCCGGTGCTGCCGTCGCTGTCGCTGACCGCCAACCCGGGCACGCTGGCCTCGTCCGGCGTGGTCGGCAGCGAAGTGACGGTGTCGGTGCTGGTCAAGGACTCGTCCAACAATGTGCTGCCGGGCGTGGCCGTGGGACTGCAGGTCGACTCCGGCAATCTGCTGTACGCCACCCGCGTCAGCGACGCCAACGGCCGCGTCACGGCCAAGCTGGACACGGTCGGCAATCCGACCTCGCGCATCGTCACCGTCACCGCCTCGGCCACCGGCGCCAAGACGCAGACGCTGCCGATCGCCGTCACCGGCAACAAGCTGAGCATCAACAACAGCAGCACCGTCAAGGTCGGCGCCACCACCGACGTCACCGTCAAGCTGGTCGACTCGGCCGGTAGCGCGCTGATCGGCCAGGCGGTCACCTTCAGCGCCGGCGGCGCCAACCGGCTGACCGTCAAGGGCGGCGCCGGCGCCATCACCGACGCCACCGGCCAGCTGGTGCTCAGCTATGTGGCGCAGACGGCCGGCACCGACGCCATCGTGGTGCGTTCGGCCGGCGAGATCGCCAACAGCTCGATCGTGGTCAGCGCCACCAACTTCACCTTCAACGGCGTCGACGCCGGCGGCGCGCTGCTGTCGGTCACCAACATCAACGCCTGCCAGAAAGTGGTGGTCCACAGCGACATCGGCGGCGTGCCGCAGGTCGGCGGCGTCACGCTCAACACCTCGCGCGGCACCGTCTACACCGACGCCGGCTGCACCGCCGCCGTCACCGGCGCGCTGACGCTGGTCAACGGCAACGCCATCGCTTATGTGCGCGCGGTCAACCCCGGCCTCGCCACGCTGACCGCCACCTCCACCACCACCAACCTGGCGACCCAGGGCTTGCTGGAGTTCGTCGCGCCGTACACGGCGTCGGCCATCGTCAGCGTCCAGGCCGACCCGGCGGTGATCGGCGTCAACACCAGCGGCAGCAGCGTGCAGCAATCGACGCTGCGCGCCACCGTGCTCGACGGCACGCCGGAAAACAACCTGGTCAAGAACGCCGTGGTCAACTTCTCCTTCATCAGCGACCCGAGCGGCGGCACGCTGACGCAGCCGTCGGTGGTCACCACCGGCGCCGACGGCACCGCCTCGGTCAGCTACGTCGCCGGCCCCAACGACACCAAGCTGAACGGCGTGGTGGTGCAGGCCCAGCTGCAGGGCGCGTCCCACGCCACCGGCCAGGTCCAGCTGACCGTGGCCAAGAAGGCGGCCTCGATCAGCGCCGGCACCGGCAACACCATCGGCGTGCCGACCCCGACCAGCTACCAGGTCGATTACGCGGTGACCGTGACCGACGCCGCCGGCAACCCGGCGGCCGGCATCAAGCTGACCAGTTCGGTGCGCCCGCGCTATTACTACAAGGGCCAGCTGTACTACACCGGCACCACCGGCCCATGGGCGCTTGACCTTTCCGGCAACAACCCGCTGCCGCTCGCTTGCCTCAACGAGGACGTCAATAGTGATAATATCAAGCAGCCGGGCGAGGACCTGAACCTGGATGGCATCTTGACTCCAGGCAACGGAACCGTCGTCGTGACGCCGTCGGCGACCACCGACGTCAACGGCCAGGCCGTGGTCTCGCTGCTGTACGCGCGCGACCACGCCAACTGGATCGATGTCGCCTTGACCATCCGCGGCCAGGTATCGGGCACCGAGGCGCTGTATACTACGACCACCAGGTTGCCGTACCTGGGTACCGACTTCGGCACGGCGGGAACGCCGCCGCCGGGCCGCTACAGCCCGTACGGCATCGACGTGTCGTCTTGTACCAATACAAATTAATGCCGGGGTTCAATGCAAAATGTGTTTCTAGTCGGCCTGATGGGGGCGGGAAAAACCACCATCGGCCGCATCCTGGCGCGCAAGCTGGGACTGAAGTTTGTGGATTCCGACCACGAGATCGAGGCCCGCACCGGCGCCTCGATCCCGTGGATCTTTGAAATCGAGGGCGAGCCGAGCTTCCGCCGCCGCGAGGCCGACGTCATCCGCGAGCTGACCGGCCAGGACGGCCTGGTGCTGGCCACCGGCGGCGGCGCCATCCTCGACCCCGACAACCGCGCCCACCTGAAGGCGCGCGGCACCGTCATCTACCTGCGCGCCAGCGTGCACAGCATCCTGCAACGCACCGCGCACGACAAGAACCGGCCGCTGCTGCAAACCGCCGATCCGCGCCGCAAACTCGAGGAATTGATGGCCGTGCGTGATCCTTTGTACATGGAAATTGCCGATGTGGTAATCGATACCGGCCGACCTAACGTACAATCGATGGTCCAAACCATTTTGACCCAGTTGGAAACCAGGGCCTGCGAGGCCTCGCCCAACTGCGTCACTCACGCCGAACCATCGATGAACGAACAATCCACCATCCTGTTAAATGTAGAACTGGGCGAGCGCAGCTACCCGATTTCGATCGGCCCGTCGCTGCTCGACGACGCCGCGCTGCTGGCGCGCCACGTCCACGGCGGCAAGGTCGCCATCGTCACCAACACCACCGTCGCGCCGCTGTACCTGGCGCGGGTCGAGGCCGGCCTGCGCGCGGCCGGCAAGCAAGTGATCACGGTGGTGCTGCCGGACGGCGAGGAATTCAAGAACTGGTCGTCGCTGATGCAGATCTTCGACCAGCTGCTGGCCAACAAGGCCGACCGCAAGACCACGCTGATCGCGCTGGGCGGCGGCGTCATCGGCGACCTGACCGGCTACGCCGCCGCCAGCTATATGCGCGGCGTCGACTTCATCCAGGTGCCGACCACCTTGCTGTCGCAGGTCGACTCCTCGGTCGGCGGCAAGACCGGCATCAACCATCCGCTGGGCAAGAACATGATCGGCGCCTTCTACCAGCCGCGCGCGGTGATCGCCGACACCTCGACTTTGGAAACGCTGCCGGCGCGCGAGCTGTCGGCCGGCCTGGCCGAGGTGATCAAGCACGGCGCCATCATCGACGCCGCCTTCTTCGACTGGATCGAAGCCAATATCGACAAGCTGATGGCGCGCGACAAGGGCGCCTTGGCCTACGCCATCGCCCGCTCCTGCGAGATCAAGTCCGACGTGGTGCGCCAGGACGAGCGCGAGGGCGGCCTGCGCGCGATTTTGAATTTCGGCCACACCTTCGGCCACGCCATCGAGAACGGCCTCGGCTACGGCGAGTGGCTGCACGGCGAGGCGGTCGGCTGCGGCATGGTGATGGCGGCCGACCTGTCGCACCGCATGGGCCTGATCGACGAGGCGAGCGTGGCGCGCGTGCGCGCGCTGGTGGCCGCCGCCGGCCTGCCGGTCACGGCGCCGGACCTGGGCGCCGAGCGCTGGCTGGAGCTGATGGAGGTCGACAAGAAGAACGAGGGCGGCGCCATCAAGTTCATCCTGTTGAAGCCGCTGGGCGCGCCGAGCATCAGCAACGCGCCGCAAGAACTGCTGCTGGCCACGCTGGCCGCCTGCGTCTAAGCCATGTTGCCCGACGAATTCCTCGCCCCCTACGCGGCCCATTCGGCGGGCGGCGCCGGCCGCCGCTACGACGAAACGGCGCACGCCTCGCGCAGCCAGTTCCAGCGCGACCGCGACCGCATCATCCATTCGTCGGCCTTCCGCCGGCTCGAATACAAGACCCAGGTGTTCCTCAATCATGAAGGCGATCTGTTCCGCACCCGGCTGACGCACAGCCTGGAGGTGGCGCAGATCGGCCGTTCGCTGGCGCGCAACCTGCGACTCAACGAGGACCTGGTCGAGGCGATCTCGCTGGCGCACGACCTGGGCCACACGCCGTTCGGCCACGTCGGCCAGGACGTGCTCAACGAGTGTATGCAGGACCATGGCGGCTTCGAGCACAACCTGCAAAGCCTGCGCGTGGTCGACGAGCTGGAGGAGCACTACGGCGCCTACAACGGCCTGAACCTGATGTTCGAAACGCGCGAGGGCATCCTCAAGCACTGCTCGCTGAACAACGCCAAGCTGCTGGGCCCGGTCGCGCAGCGCTTCATCGACCGCACCCAGCCGTCGCTGGAGGCGCAGCTGACCAACCTCGCCGACGAGATCGCCTACAACAGCCACGACATCGACGACGGCCTGCGCTCCGGCCTGATCACCATCGAGCAGCTGGAGCAGGTGGAATTCTTCGCGCGGCTGTGGCGCGAGGTGCAGATCGCCTTCCCCGGCCTGTCGGGACGGCGCGCGATCTACGAGACCTTGCGCCGCCTGATCACGGCGCTGGCCGACGACTTGATCGTCACCTCCAGCGCGCTGATCGCCGACGCCGCGCCGAAGAGCCTGGACGCGGTGCGCGCCGCGCCGCCGCTGATCCGTTTCTCGGACCCGATGCGCAAGGACGCGACCGAGCTCAAGCGCTTCCTGCGCGAGAATCTGTACCGTCACTACAAGGTCAACCGCATGCGGGTCAAGGCCAGCCGCATCGTGCGCGAGCTGTACGCGTCCTTCATGGCCGAGCCCGTCTTATTGCCGCCGGATTACCAGGACAAGACCGGCGACGTCGGCAAGCAGGCGCGCAAGATCGCCGACTACATCGCCGGCATGACCGACCGCTACGCCATCCGCGAACACCGCCGCCTGTTCTCGCTCGACGAACTTTGAGCCCCCGCAAGCGCGCCGCGCGCGCCGCTTGACGCAGCCGCTTGCGCGGCCGATGATGAAGCATGCCTTCACATCGCGGGAGCCATCATGGACGAGCCGACCAGCGCGCGCATCGGCGCCATCGAAGAGCGGATAACGGTTGTGGAAACGGAGGTCGCTGTGATCCAGTCGAACTACGTCCGCAAGGACCAGCACGCCGACAGGCATTCGGACCTGCGCGACGAAGTCGCGGCGATCCGCCTTGATAACCGCGAGGCGCGCGCTGAAAACCGCGCCGCCATCAACGAGTATCGCGCCGAGAGCCTGGCCGCGATCGAAAAAGTCAGCGCGGATAACCAGGCCGCGGTCGCCAAAGTCAGTGCGGATAACCGGGCGGCGATCGCCAAAGTCAGCGCGGATACCCAAGCCGCTATCGCCGCGATCCTGGCGGCCATTGCCAAAGTCAGCGCCGACAACCAAGCTTCCATCGCGCAGGGGCGTGCCGAAAATCAGGCGGCTATCGCTGAGGTGCGCGCCGAAAATCAGGTGGCCATCGCCCTGGTCCGTGCGGAAAATCAGGCATCCATCAAGCAAGTCAGCGCCGATAACCAGGTGGCCATCGCTGAGGGGCGCGCCGAAAATCTGGCGGCCATCGCCTTGGTCCGTGCGGAAAACCAGGCGTCCATCAAGCAAGTCAGCGCTGATAACCAGGCGTCCATCGCGTTAGTCCGTGCGGAGAACCAAGCGTCCATCAATCAGTTCAGAGCCGAGAGTCAGGCCAGCATCGAGGAGCTCCGCGCCGACAACAAGGCGACGCGCGCGCATGTCGATAATGTCGCCACGAGCCTGAGCGCGGACATCAACAAGATGGGCATGACGATCTTGATGTGGATGTTCGTCATGCTGATCGGTTTTTCCGGGCTGCTGCTGGCCGTGATTCGAGAACTGCGCTAAAACATCCTTTGCTGTGCGGCGTTGCCGTCGCCGACCAGTTCCAGCAACAGCTTCTTGATCGGCGCGGGCAGGGCGGCGTCGGCGATCCTGGCGGCGTCGTACCAGACGTGGCCGGATTCGGCGGCCATCTCCAGCCGGCGCGCCAAGGTCACGCGGTACGGCGCGATGTGCAGCTTGTAGTGCGTGAACACATGCGTCACCGTCGACAAGCGCTCGCGCGATTCCATCTCGCCGAAGCGGCCCACCGCCAGCATCAACGCATCGTCGTCGACGGCAGGCACCTCGTCATCCTCGGCCAGCAGATGGCCATCGAGTTCCGGCAGCGACAACAAACCGCCCCAGATCCCGCTTGGCGGTCTCTGCTCCAGCAGCACCTGGCCGCGATCGACGATCGCCAACATCACCGCATGCTTTTCCGGCGACGCCTTCTTCGGCTTGCGCACCGGCAGGTCCTTGGTGCGCCCGGTGGCGAAGGCCACGCAGCGCGGCCGCATCGGGCAGCGCTCGCACGCCGGACTGCTGCGCGTGCAGACCGTCGCGCCCAGGTCCATCAAACCCTGGGTGTACGCCTCGATGCCGGCCTCCGGCAGCAGCGCCTCGGCGCGCCGCCACATGGCCTCCTCGGTGCGGCGCTCGCCTGGATAGGTGTCGATGCCGAACACGCGCGCGAACACGCGCTTGACGTTGCCGTCCATGATGGCGGCGCGGGTGCCGCTGGAAAACGCCGAGATCGCCGCCGCCGTCGAACGGCCGATGCCCGGCAACTCCGTCAGCAGCGCCGGGTCGGACGGGAACACGCCGTCGTATTCCGCCACCACGCGCTGCGCGCACTTGTGCAGGTTGCGGGCGCGGGTGTAATAGCCCAGGCCGCTCCACTGCGCCATCACGTCCTCGACCGGCGCCGCCGCCAAGTCGCGCAAGGTCGGGAAGCGCTCCAGGAAGCGCGCGTAATAACCCAGCACGGCGGACACCTGCGTCTGCTGCAGCATGATTTCCGACAGCCAGATCAGATACGCGTCACGGGTGTTTTGCCAGGGCAGCACATGGCGTCCATGCACTTTTTGCCAGCCGATCAGATCCGCCGAAAAACTCGGATCCACAAAATTCTCCACTGCTACAACTTTCATTCTTTTCCTAAAAAATCTAAGCGGCGGCGTCCAGCGCCACGAATTCCGCGTTGATGGCGATGCTGATCGCACCCGCCAATTCGTTCAGACGCGCCTTCTGCGCCTCCAGCGTTTGCTGGCCGCTCTCGAAGGCGTCGATTTTCTGCTCCAGGCTGTCGGTCGCGTCGTGGATGCGCTGGATCGACGCCAGCCGGTGTTTCAACTGATCCTTGTGCTGGCGGATCTGCGCCTCCAGCGGCGCCATGATCACCTTCAGCCATGCCTCGGCGTCGTTGTTGGCCGATTTGAAGCAGCCGCGCACGCGCGAGGCGATGGTGTCGAAGAACTTCTCCATCAGCACCACGCGGCTGGTGGTGATCAAGGTCGCGGTGCCGAACTGCTTGCTGTAGATCGCCTCGATGCTGGCGATCTCCTCGCGGTAGCGCTCCAGCGAAAACGGCATCGGCAATGCCAGCGTCAGCCCGTGCTCGTTGGAAAAGCGGCGGTACATCACGCCCATCATTTCGCTGATCTCCAGCGTCTTGCGCTCGGCCGCGTCGAGGTTGTGGCGGATGCGTTCGAAGTAGCCGCGCATCGCCTCGCGCACGCCGGTGAAGAAGCGGCTGCGCTGCATCTCGGCGCGCACCTGTTCGATGTCGTCGCGCACGATGTCCATGCCCATGCAGGTGTACAGCTCGGTCGACAGGCGGGTGAACACCGCGCGCGTCGCCTGCAGCTTGAACAGGCTGGCGTCGAATTCCTTCTTCTCGACATCGATGCGCCGCATCATGTGCGCGATCACGTTCTGGTTCTTGCCGCGCAGGCTTTTGAGCTCATGCAGCTGCTCGACGATGCCGCGCACCCGCGCGTTCAGCATCGCCAACTGCGCGCCGCTCAGCGCCTGCAATTCCTCGGCCAGCTGCTTGCGCACAATTTCCTTCTTGGCCGGTATCAGCTCGTTGAACAGCGCGTCCTCCAGCGACTGCAGGCGGCTGCGCGCCAGCAGCGCGTCGTCGCGGGTGATCTTGCCGACCAGCGCTTTTTGCGCCGACACCGGAAACACCTGGCGCGGCTCCAGCGCCAGCACGTGCGCGACGCTGGCCTGCTGCCGCTCGATCTCCAGGTTGACCTCGGCCTCGCTGCGCAACTCGTCCCACATGCTGTCGATCTTGTTCAGCACGACGAGGCGTCCGGCGCCGGCGCCGATATGGTTGCGCCAGACCTCGATATCGCTCTTGGTCACGCCGGTGTCGGCGGCCAGGATGAACAGCACCGCGTGCGCGTTCGGGATCAGGTTCAGCGTCAGTTCCGGCTCGGTGCCGATGGCGTTCAAGCCTGGCGTATCGAGGATCACCAGCCCCTGCTTGAGCAGCGGATGCGGGAAGTTGATGATGGCGTGGCGCCACAACGAAATCTCGACCATGCCGTCGTCGTCCAGCGTGACCGGCATGTCGGGATCGTCCTCGTCGTACAGGCCGTAGCGCTTGGCCTCCTCGACCGACGCCTGGCGCGTCAGGCTGACCTGCTTGAACACCTCGTGCATGTCGGCGCCGGCGTCCAGGTTCAGCGGCAGCACGGTCCACGCGCCGGGCTGCTCGCGGTAGTCGCTGGTGGACAGGTTGTCGGCCCGCGTCTCGATCGGCAACAGCCGGATCGACGGCGCGAAGCTCGGGTCGTACAGCAGCTCGGTCGGGCACATGGTGGTGCGGCCGGCGGCGGACGGCAGGATGCGCTGGCCGTAGTCGGCGAAGAAGATCGCGTTGATCAGCTCGGACTTGCCGCGCGAGAACTCGGCGACGAAGGCCACCGACAGCTTATCGTCGGCCAGCCGGGTCAGGGTGCGGCCGATGCGTTGCTCGGTGGCGGCGTCGGACAGCGCCGCGCCGGCCACCCAGGACTGATAATTTTTCAGCGCCGTCACCACGCCTTGCCGCCATGCGCTGTACTGTTCGAAATCCCTGACCATCATGCACGCCTTTATTTCTGACAATTCACACAGTAGAAAGTGGATCGCTGCCCCTGCTTGATCTGGCGCACCGGCGCCGCGCAAACGCGGCAGGGCTCGCCAGCCCGATCATAGACGAAATACGACTGCTGGAAATAGCCGGACTGCCCGTTGACGCTAATAAAATCGCGCAGCGTGCTGCCGCCCTGGACGATGGCCTCGGCCAGGATCTCGCGCACCGCCTGGGCCAGCCGCTCGTAGCGCGCCAGGCTGACGCGCTTGGCCGGCGTCTTCGGATTGATGCCGGCGCGGAACAGGCTTTCCGATGCATAAATATTACCGACGCCGACCACGATATCGCCGGCCATCAACACCTGCTTGACCGAGGTGCCGCGCTGGCGTGTTTGATCGTACAGCAATTTGCCGCTGAAGCCCGGTTCCAACGGCTCCACGCCCAGGCCGCGCAGCAGCACGTGATGCTCCAGCAGGCCGTCGGCGTCGGCGTGCCAAAGCACCGCGCCGAAGCGGCGCGGATCCTTCATGCGCAACACCTGGCGGCCGTTCGGGCCTTCCACCTCCAGATCGAAATGGTCATGCTTTTCCGGCGGGATGCCGGGATCCAGCACCCGCAGGTGGCCGGACATGCCGAGGTGGATGATCAGCGTGCCGTGCTCGAAATGCAGCAGCAGATACTTGCCGCGGCGGCCGGTGCGCACCACCAGCTGCCCCGCCAGCGTTTGCGGCAGGTCGGCCGGAAACGGCCAGCGCAAGCCCTCGCGCCGCAGCACCACCGTGTAGACGGTGCGGCCTTCGACATGGGGCGCGACGCCGCGCCGGGTGACTTCGACTTCTGGTAATTCTGGCATCGGATACTCTGGCTATGGGGGGGAGTTAAAGAAACGGCGGAATATTTGGTTACACTAGTCAAAACACGCAATCGATGCGATGGGCGTAAAATCCGACTGTACTTTGACTTTAGCTCGCTTGACCTGCCAGGATCTTCCTTTGAAAAACGCTTTCGCCATTGTAACCCTCTCCGCCTTGCTGTCCGCGTGCGCCATCGCTCCGCAAAAACCGGCCGTGTCGGCCGACGAACCAACCCCAGCCGCGCCGGCCGCCGAACCCGAGGCCGCCCCGGCGGTCGTTGAAACACCGGAAAAGCTGCCGAACAACGACCTGACCGGCGACCTGCTGTTCCGCATCACCAGGGCGGAGCTGGAATTCAAGCAAGGCCAGTGGCAGGGCCCCTACATCACCATGATGGCGCTGGCGCAGCAGACCCGCGATCCGCGCCTGGCCCGCCGCGCCGTCGAAATGGCGCTGGCCGCCAAGCAGGGCGCCGAGGCGCTGGCGGCGACCCGCTTGTGGCGCGGCCTGGCGCCGGAGTCGGACGAAGCCGTTCAATATTTCCTCGGCTTCGCCGTCGTCATGGACGACCTGGCCGAAGCCGAAGCCATCTTCGAGCAGCGGCTGAAGGCCGCGCCGCCCGCCGCGCGCGGCCTGGCGATGTTCCAGATGCAGCAATTCCTGCTGCGCGCCAAGGACAAGCAAGCCGCCTTCAAGCTGGAGCAGCGGGTGCTGATGCCGTACGACGACATGCTGGAAACCCATCTGATCCTGGCGCAGGGCGCCTTTTCGCTGAACGACGTCGCCGGCGCCCGCGCCTCGGCGGAAAAAGCGCTGGCGATCAAGCCCGATTCGGAGCTGGCGATCCTGACCACCGCGCAGGTGGCGGGCGACATCGACGCCGCCATGAAGGTGCTGACCGGCTTCCTGGCGAAATACCCGAACGCGCGCGAAGTGCGCGCCGCCTACGCCCGCCTGCTGGTCGACGCCAAGCAGTACGAGCCGGCCCGCAAGGAATTCCTGACGCTGCTGAAAGACCAGCCGAACAACATCGCCACGCTGTACGCGCTGGGCGTGATGGCGATGCAGACCAACGACCTGCCCAACGCGGAGCAATACTTCACCCGTTTCGTCACCGTGCTGGGCGACCAGCCGAACGACGAGCGCGATCCGTCCAAGGTGCTGATGATCCTGGCGCAGATCGCCGAGCAGCGTGGCGACCCGGAGACCGCCTACAACTGGCTGGAGCGGATCGAAGGCAACGACGAGAAGCTGTACCTGGCCGCCCGCATGAAGATGGCGACGCTGACCGCGCGCAAGGGCAACGTCGACGAGGCGCGCAAGCAACTGGCCGAACTGAAGCCGGCCGATCCCGCCGACCAGGCGCAGCTGTTCCAGACCGACGCCCAGCTGCTGCGCGACGCAGGCGATCACCGCGCCGCCTACACAGTGCTGGAAAACGCGGTCAAGCGCTATCCGGACAATCCCGACCTGCTGTACGACTTCGCGCTGGTGGCGGAAAAGCTGGGCCAGCTGGAGCTGATGGAAAACGCGCTGCGCCAGGTGATGATCGCCGCGCCCGACAACCAGCACGCCTTCAACGCGCTGGGCTACTCGCTGGCCGAGCGCAACGAGCGCCTGCCGGAGGCGTACGCGCTGATCGACAAGGCGCTGAAGATGGCGCCGGGCGATCCCTTCATCATGGACAGCATGGGCTGGGTGCTGTTCCGCATGGGGCAACTGAAAGAAGCCGAAGCCTTCCTGCGCCGCGCCTACACGCTGCGCAACGACGCCGAGATCGCCGTCCACCTGGGCGAAGTGCTGTTCGCCAAGGGCGACCTCGATGGCGCGCAAAAGATGTGGCAGGAAGCGCACAGCAAGGATCCGAAAAACGACGCGCTCAAGAGCACGCTGGCGCGCCTCAACCAACGCCTATGAAACGACTATTCATTCTTGCCGCCGCGCTGTCCGCGCTGGGCGGCTGCGCCACCACCAACTCCTCCGGCGCGCGCTCCGGCGCCGCCGTCGCCCCCTACCGCGACAGTGTCGAGCTGGCCGGCCGCATCGCCATCAACTACAGCGTCGACGGCAAGAAGGAATCGCTGAACGGCAAATTCACCTGGCGGCAAAACAAGGCCGACACCGACGTCAGCCTGATCTCGCCGACCGGGCAGATCGTCGCCGTGATCAACGTCACGCCGACCTCGGCCACGCTGAAGCAAAGCGGCAAGCAACGCACCGCGCCCGACCTCGACAGCCTGACCACGCAAACGCTGGGCTGGACCCTGCCGGTGACCGGCCTGCGTGACTGGCTGCAGGGCTATGCCGTGGCCAGCGACGGCAGCCGCTTCGTCGCCACGCCGGCCAACGACACCGTGGTCACGCGCGACGGCTGGAAGCTCGATTACGTGTCGTGGCAAGATGACACTGCCGCCGTGCCACAGCCGAAACGCATCGACGCTACCCGCATCGCGCTGGGCCAGGCGGTGGACGAGATGGCGATCCGCATCGTCATCGACCCGGCCGCGCAGTAAAATCCCGGCATGAGCGAATTGATCACTGAGTTAAAAAACTGCCCGGCCCCGGCCAAGCTGAACCTGTTCCTGCACGTGACCGGCCGCCGCGACGACGGCTATCACCTGTTGCAGACCGTATTCCAGTTGATCGACCACGGCGACACGCTGCACTACACGCTGCGCGACGACACCGCGCTGCGCCGCGTGACCGACCTGCCCGGCGTGCCGGAGGAGAGCGACCTGATCATCCGCGCCGCCAGGCTGCTGCAGGCCGAGGTGCTGCGCCGCACCGGCGCCTTGCCGCGCGGCGTAGACATCGCCATCGACAAGGTGTTGCCGATGGGCGGCGGCGTCGGCGGCGGCTCGTCCGACGCGGCCACCACGCTGATGGCCTTGAACAAGCTGTGGAACGCTGGCCTGAGCAAGCAGGAATTGATGGATCTGGGCCTGCCGCTGGGGGCCGACATCCCGTTCTTCATCTTTGGCGAGACCGCCTTCGCCGAAGGCGTGGGGGAGGCCATGCGGCCGGTCGCCGGGCCGGATTGTTGGTATGTCGTCATCGAACCCGGCGTCGCCGTGCCGACCGCCGCAATTTTTTGCTCAGAACATTTGACAAGGAATACGCCGGACGTCATAATAACGGACTTTTCCAGCCACCTCGAAAAATCGAATGGTTTGACAGGGTTTGGAAAGAATGACTTGCAGCAGGTAGCAACAAAGTTATTCGCGCCGGTGGCAGAGGCGATAGAATGGCTGAGTGCTCACGGTGACGCCAGAATGACAGGCTCCGGTGCTTGCGTGTTTAGTGCGGTGGCGACCGAGGCTGAAGCGGACGCGGTGCTTGAAAAAGTACCGGCGCGGTGGAAAGCCTGGAAGGCACAAGCGCTGAAGCGGCATCCGATCATCGCTCAGCTGTAGGCAAGCGGCAAAGCAATAAAAAAATTTGGCTTAGCGTGAAAATGGCTGTAAAATACCGGCCAGTAACGACAAGCAGTCAGTTGCGTAGGGGAATCGCCAAGCTGGTTAAGGCACTGGATTTTGATTCCAGCATACCAAGGTTCGAATCCTTGTTCCCCTGCCATTCGTTTGTATCTGGACCCGTCGAGGCGCAAGTCTCCGGCCAGGTAGAGCAAAGATGAATTCGCCCAGTGCGGATCATTCAACTAAGATTCAAGTTCAGCGTCACGCGGCATTCGCTGGCGATCTTTCAAAAATTTCTACGACTATTCTCTGGGACTCCCATGGCTTACGAAAACCTGATGGTTTTTACCGGCAACGCTAATCCTGCGTTGGCAGAAGGAGTCGCAAAAAATCTCGGCATCCCTCTCGGCAAGGCGAACGTCTCCAAGTTTTCCGACGGCGAGATCATGGTCGAGATTAACGAAAACGTCCGCGGTAAAGACGTCTTCGTGCTGCAATCGACTTGCGCACCGACCAACGACAGCCTGATGGAGTTGATCCTGATGGTCGACGCCCTGAAGCGCGCGTCCGCCGGCCGCATCACCGCCGCCATCCCTTACTTTGGTTACGCCCGTCAAGACCGCCGCCCACGTTCGGCGCGCGTCGCGATCTCGGCCAAGGTGGTCGCCAATATGCTGGAAGAAGCCGGCGTCGAGCGCGTCCTGATCATGGACCTGCACGCGGACCAGATCCAGGGCTTCTTCGATATTCCGGTCGACAATATCTACGCGTCGCCGATTTTGCTGGGCGACCTGCAGAAAAAGAACTACCAGGACCTGCTGGTGGTGTCGCCGGACGTCGGCGGCGTGGTGCGCGCGCGCGCCCTGGCGAAACGCCTGGGCTGCGACCTGGCCATCATCGATAAGCGCCGTCCGAAAGCCAACGTCTCCGAAGTGATGAACATCATCGGTGAAGTCGAAGGCCGCAACTGCGTGATCATGGACGACATGGTCGACACCGCCGGCACGCTGGTGAAAGCCGCCGAAGTGCTGAAAGAGCGCGGCGCCAAGAAAGTCATCGCGTATTGCACCCACCCGGTGCTGTCCGGTCCGGCGATCGAGCGCATCACCAATTCGTCGCTGGACGAACTGGTCGTGACCGACACGATCCCGCTGTCCGACGCGGCCAAGGCTTGCGGCAAGATCCGCCAGCTGACCTGCGCGCCGCTGCTGGCCGAGACGTTCAAACGCATCATCAAGGGCGATTCGGTCATCTCCCTGTTTATCGACTGAGATAAACCATTTAGACAGTTTTTGAGACGGCGCCCCCGGTTTTCAACCGGGGGCGCCGTTTTTCCCGAAGCGCGCCTGGTCGCGGGGCGCTTCATAACACGGGGCGCAAGCCCTGTTATTTTTGGAGTTACACATGAAAGTTGTTGCATTCAAACGCGAATTGCAAGGTTCCGGAGCGAGCCGCCGCCTGCGCAATTCGGGCCAAACCCCTGGCATCATCTACGGCGGCACCGAAGCGCCGGTCAGCATCTCGCTGGACCACAACGCGCTGTACCACGCGCTGAAAAAAGAAGTGTTCCACTCGTCGATCCTGGATCTGGAAATCGACGGCGTGACCCAGCAAGTTCTGCTGCGCGACTTCCAAGTCCACGCGTTCAAACAACTGGTTCTGCACGCTGACTTCCAGCGCGTCGACGCGAACACCAAAGTGCACATGAAAGTCGCGCTGCACTTCGCCAACGCCGACGTATCGCCAGCGGTCAAACTGCACGGCGCCACCATCAGCCACGTCGCCAACGAAATCGAAGTGTCGTGCCTGCCGAAAGACCTGCCAGAGTTCATCACCGTCGACCTGTCGACCATCGACGTCGGCCACTCGCTGCACATCGGCGAACTGACCCTGCCGGCCGGCGTGACCGCCGTCGCCCAAGGCTCGAACCTGACCATCGCCACCGCATCGGTACCAGCAGGCCACGTGTCCGCTGAAGCCGCTGTTGAAGCGCCGGCAGCCGACGCCAAGCCAGCCGCCAAAGCCAAGAAGTAATCGCTGACGCCGCCTTCGGGCGGCCTTGGTGCAAAGCCCGCCGGCCATGCCTGGCGGGCTTTTTTCATTTTCAGGCGATAATCGCCTATTTACCCTCACGCACACCATGCCCATACGTCTCATCGTCGGCCTCGGCAACCCTGGCGCCGAATACGAACAAACCCGCCACAACGCCGGCTTCTGGCTGGTGGACAATCTCGCCAACGACGTCGGCGCGCGGCTGCAGCGCGAGACCAAGTACAACGCGCTGATGGCCAAGGCGTCCGTCGCCGGCCACGAGGTCTATCTGCTGGAACCGCAGACGTATATGAACCGCTCCGGCCAGTCGGTCGGCGGGCTGTGCCGCTTCTTCAAGATCAACCCGGACGAGGTGCTGGTGGTGCACGACGAGCTGGACCTGATGCCCGGCACCGCGCGCCTGAAGAAGGGCGGCTCGTCGGGCGGCCACAACGGCCTGAAGGACATCACCGCCGCGCTCGGCACGCAGGACTACTGGCGGCTGCGGCTCGGCATCGGCCATCCGCGCACGCTCAGCCTGCAGCAGCAGGTGGCGGACTTCGTGCTGCATCGTCCGCGCCGCGAGGACCAGGAACTGATCGAACAGGCTATCGATAAATCGCTGCTGGTGATGCCGCAGATCGTCGAAGGCAAGTTCGAAGCGGCCACCATGAAGCTGCATACAGCCTGAGGCGCCGATGGTATGCTGGAGGAATTCATTCCTCCAGCCCAAGGACGCCATCGATGAAGCTTCTCCCCATAGCCGCGCTGCTGCTTGCTCAGGCCGCCTCCGCCCAGGACGGCGCCGCCGTCGCCGGCCAGATCAACGGCATGTACCCGCGACTGGAAACGATTTACAAGGATTTGCACCAGCATCCGGAGATCGCCTTCCAGGAAGTGCGCACCGCCGCCAAGCTGGCCGCCGAAATGCGCGCGATCGGCTTCGAGGTCACGGAGAAGGTCGGCAAGACCGGCATCGTCGCCATCTATAAAAACGGCAAAGGCCCGACGGTGCTGGTGCGCACCGAGATGGACGGCCTGCCGATGGAGGAAAAGTCCGGCTTCCCGTTCTCCAGCAAGGCGCACGCGACGCTGGAGGGCAAGGACGTGATGGTGGCGCACAGCTGCGGCCACGACATCCACATGGCCGCCTGGCTGGGCGCGGCGCGCGCGCTGGTCGCGCTCAAATCGCAATGGAAGGGCACGCTGATGTTCATCGGCCAGCCGGCCGAGGAGATCGTCGCCGGCGCCAAGGCCATGCTGGACGACGGCCTGTACACGCGCTTCGGCAAGCCCGACTATGCGTTCGCGCAGCACTCGTGGCCGCTTCCCTACGGCACCATCGGCTACGAGAGCGGGCCGGTGTCGTCGAACTCCGACGCCATCGAGATCACCTTCAAGGGGCGCGGCGGGCACGGCTCGGCGCCCGACAAATCGATCGACCCGATCACCATCGCCGCGCGCTTCGTGGTCGACGTGCAGACGGTGATTAGCCGTGAAAAGGATCCGAAGGAATTCGGCGTGGTCACCATCGGCGCCATCAACGGCGGCACGGTCGGCAACATCATTCCGGACTCGGTGCGGGTGCGCGGCACGATCCGCAGCTACAGCCCGGCGGTGCGGGAAAAGATCCTGGCCGGCGTGCGGCGCATCGCCAACGCCTCGGCCGCGATGGCCGACGCCCCGGCGCCGGAGGTCGAGCTGATCGCCGGCGGCGTCGCCATCGACAACAACGACGCGCTGGTCAAGCGCACCGAAGGCGTCTGGAAGCAAGCCTTCGGCGACGCCAACGTGCGGCGCATGCCGGCAATGACGGCCAGCGAAGACTTTTCGCAATTCGTCAACGCCGGGGTGCCGGGGGTGTTCTTCTTCACCGGCGTCTACGATCCGAAGGCGGTGGCCGAGGCCGACAAGCCGGGCGGCAAGCCGCTGGCCTTCAACCACTCGCCATACTACGCGCCGGTGCCGGAGCCGTCGATCAAGACCGCCGCCCAGGCGATGACCCTGGCCGTGCTCAACGTGATGGGCGAAGCAAGCGCCAAACCATAAAGCCGAGCACCGCCACGCCCAGCAGCAGCACGCCCCACAGCACGAGCATGCGGCGCTGGGCCGACGTGGCGGCGTCCAGCGCGGCGACCGCATCCTTGGGGCCGCTGCCTTCCTGCCGCTTGGCCGGGCCGGCGGTGGCCTGTTCCAGTTTCGCCAGTTCCGCCGCCGAAAAGCCGGGCGCGACCTGTTGGATGCTCCGCGCCGCCGGCGTGGCGCGCTCGCGGCCGACCGCCAGCGTGTAGGGGCCGTTGCCGCTGGCGAGGAACACCAGCGTCGCCGGTAGCCAGTTCAGGCGCAACGTGGGCCGGGATGCGGTCGGCGCTTCGGTGCGCAGCACCCACTGCGTCGCGTGCACTTGCGGCACCGGCAGGTCGCCGGAACTGCGCACCTTACCGTCCTGGGTGATGCGGTAGAAGGTCGAGCTGGCCAGCGGATCGAAGCGCCACGCGGGACCTTGCCCCACTTGGCGCGCGGGCAGCTCGCGGTACACGCCTAGCACGCCACCCAGCACCACATTGGCCTCGCTGAGTAGCAGCCCGGCCTTGAGCGGCGCGATGGCTGGCGGCACCGAGTAGACCAGGTCTTGCGGCTGCCGGCCCACAGTCGCTTGCAGCAGCAATTGCTCGCCGGCAGGCGCGGCGTCGGTCCTCACCGATTGCTCCGCCGTGATCGTCGCGAAGCGCAGCGGCGTGCCGCTGCGCCAGCTCAGGCGCGCGTAGCGGAACCGGCGCGGATCGAACTCCAGGCGATCGATGGACAACAGTTGGGCTTCCTGATTGACCAGCCAATTCAGTTCGGCCGCGCCCACCGTATCCCAGCGCTTCATATCGCCGCTGGTCTCCAGCCACACTTCCGCGCTGTAGTCCTTTTTGCCGGCCGGCAGCGTAAAGCGCAGCGCGCTGACGTCCTCGGCGTCCTTGCCGAGATCGAGGATCAGCGCCGACAGGCGCGCTGGCCCGTCGGCCGGCTGGCCCGCGGACTCCGGCCTCACCTTGACCGACAGCAGGCGGCCATCGGTCGCCGTCTTGACGTCGAGGTCAAGCTGGGCGGCCCGCTCGCTGCTGACCATCAATGGAAAGATCGTTAGCGGCAGGTCGCGATGGCTGGCCCGTGCTTCGACGGTGGGCGTATGTAAGGCGAACGGTTGCGCCACGCCGCCGGCGTCGAAGACGCGCAGGTCGTCCAGCATCGGCGAGCGTGCGTGCAGGTAGACGTCTTTCGGCAAGCGCAACTGCAGCACGCCCTGATTGGCGCCGGCGCTCAACGGCAGCACATGGGTGTAGTCCGACGGTCCGTCGCCGGGGGCCGCAACGGCTACGGCGGATGCGGCCCAAGCCGCGAGGAGTAAGGTCTTCATGGGGGCTCCGGTGTTGCTTCGGTTGTGGGATATGGGGCGAGATAGCCTATGCCGACCATCAGCGCGCCGACGCCGACAAAGGAGACGATGCGCTCGACGCCGCCGACGTTGGACAAGTCGATCAGGAACAGCTTGGCCACCACCAGCGCCAACAGCACTGCGCCGCCGATCCAGACGGCGCGCAGCGTGCGCCGCGCGGCGTAGCGCATCATCACCAGCGCGGTGACGCTCCACACCAGCGACAGCAGCGCCTGCACGAACTGCGAGGCGAACATGGCTTCGGCCTCGTAAGGAATGTCGATGTAGTGCGAGACGGTGCGCAGCAGCGCCAGGTTGAACCACAGGTAGCCCAGCAGCGCGCCCGTCAGCGGCAGCGGCGCCACCCAATGCGCGGGCCAGGCTTGCAGCAGGTAACTGCGCATGCCGCCGGGCGGTTGGTGTTCGCGCAGGTGACGTTGGCAACCGTAGACCATCAGCATGGCGAAGCATGTGCTCAGATCCAATGGGTTCAGCAGCGGAATGTAGGGGAGCGGCGCCATCGCGCCGTCCTGCGTCAGGTTCCAGGCCGTCACCAGCAACGCGGCCCAGCCGCATGCCAGCGGAATCAGCCGGCGGCGATACCACTCGGCGATCGGCGCCACCGGCCAGCCGCCGGCGCGGGTGCGCCGCATCAGCCAAGCGACGGCGGCCATCATCAGCCATGCCGGGAGGAAGCGCGCCCAGCTGGCGTCGGTGGTCCAGCCGGCGTCGGCCAGCAACCGGGCCTCGGCGTCGGTACCGCTCAGCCATTTGTCGATATGGTAAGCGGCCAGCGGCCAGACCATCAGCCACGGACCGGTGCTGCGCACCAAGTGCAGCGCCCGCAGCGCCGTGGGTCGGATGGTCCAATCGTTGGCCGGCCACGCGCGCAGCAGCCACTCGCCGGCCAGCCACAGCGTGACATAGCTGGTCCATGCCTCCGCGCTTGGCAGCGGCTCAAGATACAGCACCATCAGCAGTTGCCCGCTGCTCACCGCCAAGCCGAGCCAGACCGGCAGCGTGAACCAACGCAGCGCCGGCCACCGCAGCCGCCGCGCGGCTAACAATGCCGGCAGGATGGTAATCGCCAACAACAACAGGTAGGCATAGCAGAAGCGGGCAAACCCCGTGCTGAAGGTGTAATGCGATCCGAAACCGTCATACCAAGACGCCAGCCAGCCGCTGAGGTCTGGTAGCACCTGACTGAACCACCACAACATCGACCATGCCAGCGTCAGGCGGTAGACGCCTTTCAGCGAATCGCCATTCTGACTGTTCTGGCGCATCAGCGCCCAAGCGCTGACGATGGCGCCGGCGAAAATCATCAACGCGCCGAGGAAGGGACGCTCAAACAGATTGCTCGCGCCGAAGCCGGAGAGCCAGGTGCGGGCTGCATGCTCAAGCATCATCACGCCGGCGATCGCCTGCGCCGCCAACGCCAGGCCGCCGGCCAGCGACCACGCCATGCGCTTGGCGATGAAGTACAAGCCGGTCGCCGTCAGCAATGCGCTGGCGACCAGCAGGTCGGCGCGCAGCACGCCGTCGGTGCGCAGGAAGATCTCGGTCCATGCGCCGGCCAGCAGCCAGACCGTCGCGCCCGCGAGGAACACGGCGGCCAGCGCGGTGAATCCGGTCGAATCGCTGTCCTGGCGACGGAAGCGGGTCGCCATCAGGAAGGCGGTGATGGCGAGCAGCACGAAGCCGAGCCACAGATTGGATTCCAGCGCGGCGACCGGCGACAAGCCGCTGATGGTGCCGATGAAGGACAGCCAGGCGCCGGCCTGCACCAGCAGGCCGAACATCCAGGCCAGCTTTTGCTTTTGCCGCAGGCCGATCCAGACGATGCCGGCGCCCTCCAGCGCCCATGCGGCCGAGGTCCACCGGCCGTCGAGCGCGAACGGAATCGCCAGCGTGCCGAACACAACGCCCAGCGCCAAGAATGCGTCCGACAGCAGCGCGTATTTTTCGCGTCGTCGCCGCAGCAGCGTGGCCAGGCCGATGTAGAACAGGCCCAACACCAGCGCGGAGTAAGCCATGCCGAATTCGACGCCGCGCATCAGGCTGTATTGCAACCCAAAGCCCAGCATCGGCGTGCCGAAGATCAGCGTGCCGTCGACGTAATTCTTAAGCTTGACGGCCTGCTGGCGCGCGTAGGCCAACGGGATGCCGACGTAGAAGACGAAGAACAGCAGCAAGAACAACTGCACCGACAGATAGTTGTCCGGCGAGTAGCGCAGCACGCCCCAAGTGGTGCCGATGGCGAAGGTGAAGGCGAAGCCCAGCAGGTTCAGCGGCCGCCACGAACGCAGCAGCGCCAAGGCGAAGACGCCGGCGTTGAGCAGCGCGTAATACGAGAACAATCCGATATGGCTGCCGCCGCCGCTGGACGCAAGAATGGGGGCGGCGAAACCGCCGGCGATGCCGAAGATGGCTAGCCACATGGCGTTCTGCAGCACCGCCAGCAGGCAAGTGAACACGGTCAGTACGAACAGCAGCGCAAACGCCAGTCCGCCGGGAATCAGGTGGTAGAGGCGGAACGCGCCGAAGGTCACCAGCATCAGCACCGCCAGCGCGGCGCCCTGCACCGGCAGGCTGATCGCAGGGCGGCTCAGTCGGATGCGCCAGCCCCAGGCGAGCAGGGCGATATCGGCCAGCACGATGCCGGCCAGACGGAACTCGATCGGCACGCTGACGCGGGCGGCGGTGTACTTGAGCAGGAAGCTGACGCCGATGAACAGTATCAGCAGGCCCAGCTTGGCGACCAGATTGCCGCCAAACAGCCACCTTCTGACGGCAAGCAGCCATTGCGGCGTCGGGCGGGGCGGGCGCGGCGCAGGTGGGGTGGCTGTCGATTGCGGTGTGGGCGCGGAGGGCTCTGGGGGGAATGCGGATATCTCGGATATCGCGGATAGCGGCGCGGTTGTCGGCGGCGGCGTCACGCGTGATGGCGCGCGCGAGGCGGCCGGCTGTGGAGCGACGGCGGGCGGCGGCTTCGCCAATCCGGCATCCAGTCCGGTCGCCGGTTCGGCGGGCTGTTGCGCTGCCGGCGCGGTGGCGCCGCGACGTAGTTCCGCCAGCTCAAGTTGCAGCGACATCACCATTTTTCGCGCCTGGCGTGCCTCGCTACGCGCCCGCCAAGCCACACTCAGCGTGAAAACGCCGAGGATAAATAATAGCAATTCCATCGCGCGGCTCCCTTTGGACAATATTGCAAGCTATCACATTTGCAATATTGCCTCAATCCAAAGCCGCAAGGTTTGCCTTGCTTACTTATTGACGGAGATCCAATGATCGACGCGCGCTTCGAGTATCGGCATCGGCAGCGTGCCGTCGCCGATCACCGCCTCGTGGAATTTCTGGTAGCTGAACTTGTCGCCCAGCGCTTGTTGCGCGCGGGCGCGCAGCTCCAGTATCTTCAGCGCGCCGATCTTGTAGCTCAACGCCTGTGCCGGCCACACCATGTAGCGCTCGATCTGGTTGCGCGCCTGCGCCTGGTCCCAGCCCAGCACCTCCATCAGATAGGCGATCGCCTGTTCCCGCGTCCAGCCCTTGGCGTGGACGCCGGTGTCGACCACCAGCCGCGCGGCGCGCAGCATCTCCGCGTTCAGGTGGCCGTAGTAGGCGATCGGATCCTCATACAGGCCCAGCTCCTTGCCCAGCGTTTCCGAATACAGCGCCCAGCCCTCGGTGTAGGCCGCGCTGTTCGGGTTCTCGGTGCTGAACTTGCGGAAGTCCGGCAGCGGCAACTCCTTCAATAAGGCCGCGTGCAGATGGTGGCCCGGGACGCCTTCGTGCAGGAACAGGCTGACCATGTCGACCCGGCTGTATTTTTTTGGATCGTTGACCACCGGCCAGAATACGCCCGGATGCGAACCGTCCGCCGCCGACGGCGTGTAGTGGTCGGACGCCGTCGCGCGCGTCAGTTCCGGCTCCAGGTGCAGCTCCAGCTTCGCCTTCGGAACCAGGCTGAAGTAGGTGGGCAGCTTGGCCTGCACCTGCGCGTAGATGGCGCGGTAGGCGTCCAGCACCTGCTCGTCGCTGGTGAAGATGTTGTACTTGGTCTGCGCGCCCACCCATTGCGGCAGTTGCTTCTCGGGCCCGTCGTAGCCCAGCTTGGGCGCCAGCGCGGCCATCTGCTGCTGGATCCGCGCCACCTCCTTCAGGCCCAGCGCGTGCACCTCCTCCGGCGACAGCGGCAGGTTCGTGCTGTCCTTGATGTGGGCCGCGTACCACGCGGCGCCGTTCGGCAGCGCGCTCCAGCCCGGCGTGGCGCGGCCGGCCGGCAGGTATTCGTTTTCCAGAAAACCGACCAGCCGCGTCAACGCCGGCGCGATCTTGCCGTCCACCGTCTTGAGGTAGTCGGCCGTGAGTTTTTTCTTGTCGGCGGCGGAGAACGATTCCGGCAGGCGCGTCACTGGCGAATAGAACACGCTGCTTTCCGGCGTCGCGCTGCGCAGGTTCTGCAGCTGCGGCAGCATCGCCGCGATGATGGTCTTCGGCTGCACCACGCCGCCGCGCATGCCTTGCCGCATGTTGGCGATGGCCTGGTCTATCCACGCCGGCAGCTGGTTCAGCCGGCTCAGGTAGTCGCGGTACTGCTTGACCGTGTCCAGCGGCTGTGAACCGGTGCCGCCGGCGTAGTTGGCCAGCGTGCTCGGCACGTTGTCCATCTGGTTGATCGGCAGCAGGTGGTCGGGGAAGGACTCCATCTGCATCGCGTTGTTGAGTTCGTAGGTCAGCAGGTCGAAGGTCAACTGGTCCTGGTTGCCCAGCTGCTCGCGCCGCAGCGCCATCAACTGCTTCTGCATCTGGCGGTACAGCGTGAATTGCTGGCCGCGCACCGTCGGCGAAATCGCCAGGCCGAGCTGGTCGTTGTAGCGGCTGTCGCCGTTGGCGGTGGCGAACAGCAGCGGATCGAATTTGCAGCGCGCGGCGTGGAAGGCGGCGGCGATTTTCGCCAACTGCTTTTGCGCCTGCGCGGCGTGCGCGACGCTCGCTTGCGCCGCCTGCGCGGGCAAGGCGGCGACGCCGGCCAGCAGCAAACTGGTGATCAGGACGGAGGTCCGCAGCGAACCGCGGCAACGAGACAATGACATAAGAGTTCCTAGGCTGAATGAGTTGTTCTAGGGCTATAGCGAACGAGTCTAGCACTAAACAAGTCACTCATAGCAAGGGGAAATTAGCCTGCGGCGAGCGTTGCCAGCACGGCTTTGACCGCAGCGGGAATCGGCACCGACCGGTTGCCGGCGCGCTCCACATACACGTGCACGAAATGCCCTGCCGCCGCCGGCAGCGGGTCGTCGTTGCGGTACAGCGCCACCTCGTAGCGCACGCTGGAGTTGCCCAGCTTGGCGACGCGGATGCCGGCGTGCACCACGTCCGGAAACGCGATCGGACTGAAGTACGAACAACCGCTGTCGACCACGAAGCCGACCACCTCCCCATGATGGATATCGAGCACGCCGCGCTCGATCAGGAACTGGTTCACCGCCGTGTCGAAATACGCGTAATAGACCACATTGTTCACATGGCCATAGATATCGTTGTCCATCCACCGCGTCGGGATGGCCTGGAAGTGGCGGAACTGATCCCGCCCGGCGTCGCGCATCGTCATGCAAAGCTCCGGTTTTTTGAAGAGTGGGGGCAAGGGAGGTACAATGGACCCTTGAACGCTGTAAACAGCAAGAATATCCAAAAACGCCCGCGCGCGGCCGTTTTTCACCAGCCGCTCGCCGGCCATATTGATAATTAAAGGTTTTTCATGAGTCTCCAATGCGGCATCGTCGGCTTGCCCAACGTCGGCAAGTCCACCCTGTTCAACGCCCTGACCAAGGCCGGCATCCCGGCCGAGAACTATCCGTTCTGCACCATCGAGCCGAACGTCGGCGTGGTCGAAGTGCCGGATCCGCGCATGGGCGCGCTGGCCGCGATCGTCAAGCCTGAGCGCATGGTCAACGCCATCGTCGAATTCGTCGACATCGCCGGCCTGGTCGCCGGCGCCTCGCAGGGCGAAGGCCTGGGCAACCAGTTCCTGTCGCACATCCGCGAAACCGACGCCATCGTCAACGTGGTGCGCTGCTTCGAGGACGACAACGTGATCCACGTCTCCGGCAAGGTCAGCCCGCTGGACGACATCGAAGTGATCCAGACCGAGCTGGCGCTGGCCGACCTCGGCACGGTGGAAAAAGCCATCCACCGCGAAAACAAGAAAGCCCGTTCCGGCGACAAGGACGCCGCCAAGCTGCTGGCCATCATGGAGCGCATCGTGCCGCATCTGAACGAAGCCAAGCCGGTGCGCGCGATGGGCCTGGACGCCGACGAGATGGCGCTGATCAAGCCGCTGTGCCTGATCACCGCCAAGCCGGCGATGTACGTCGCCAACGTGTCCGACACCGGCTTCACCAACAACCCGTTGCTGGACCAGCTGACCGCCTACGCCGCCACCCAGAACGCGCCGATCGTCGCCATCTGCGCCTCGATCGAAGCGGAGATCGCCGATCTGGACGACGCCGACAAGACCGAGTTCCTCAACGACATGGGCATGCAGGAGCCGGGCTTGGACCGCTTGATCCGCGCCGCCTACAAGCTGCTGGGCCTGCAGACCTACTTCACCGCCGGCGTCAAGGAAGTGCGCGCCTGGACCATCCACGTCGGCGACACCGCGCCGCAGGCGGCCGGCGTGATCCACACCGACTTCGAACGCGGCTTCATCCGCGCGCAAACCATCGCCTACGACGACTTCATCCAGTACAAGGGCGAGGGCGGCGCCAAGGAGGCGGGCAAGATGCGCGCCGAGGGCAAGGAATACGTGGTCAAGGATGGCGACGTGTTGAACTTCCTGTTCAACGTCTAAGCGTGAACTATTAGATCACCGCATTTCACGCCGCATCAAAAATACAAGAAGCCCCGCAGATGCGGGGCTTCTTCGTTTTAGGTTGCCGGGTGCGGCTAGTAGTTGGAACTCCTTCATGTATTGCGGCACAGCTAATGCTTCAGGAGGAAGGTGCGCTGACATCGCTATGCGTACTGGAGCTTCTCTGTATGCACCTGGAGTTTTGTCTCCTTCACGCTCCAAGTCTTTGACCGCTATGCTATGTAAATCGCGGATAAAGGCCTCCGTAAGTGGAGCACCCGGCTCCATAGCGTCTTCGACATATTTCATGGCCTCTTCGATGTTGGTGATCTCCTTCATCGGATCACCATTGTTGACGCCGCCTTGCACTGTTGTCTCAACGAGGTCGGCCAGCGTCGTATGGTTGCCTTCGATGCGAGCAGAGCCCAAGCTCTCTAGCAGATGAGATCGAAGTGTTCAAACTTTGAGGAATTCATAGGATGCGAAAAAATTATTAAGAATATGGGTAAAGGTTATCTTAAATTT
>Ga0247815_10000633_pt1 | contig 27626 bp, 9 predicted proteins | sample UWRJL194509B1_FD_181014 | JGI IMG/M metagenome (GOLD analysis project Ga0247815, IMG submission 181014) | Plant litter microbial communities from Arlington Agricultural Research Station in Wisconsin, United States - UWRJ-L194-509B-1 | ecosystem: Environmental > Terrestrial > Plant litter >...
TACATTTACGATTAGTCAGTCCTCAAGTTTGGATTTTTCGTTGCGAAAAAAAGTATTCCATGACAAATGGGAATTTTTTGCCATTTTCTCAGATGTTTATCGGGGACAAAGACAAACCATTACCACAAAATATGCTAATCAGTATAACTATTTTAATGATTATGGCGATAGTCAGAGCTTTAGAGTTGGTTTTAAATACAATATTGGAAACCAGAAATTAAACGAAAAAAACAAAGAACAGACTGAAGAACAAAAAAGGATTTAGATGCCTACATCATCAACTTATGATTAAATTATCATTTCGATTAAGTTAAAAATTTAAGTTAAAGAGTTCATCCATTTCAGGAAATATTTATAAAATTGCTGTCTGGCTTTACGTCAGACACAATTTTTTATAAGATGAAATTAAAACAAATCGAAAGGGTAAAAAAAATCTCAAAGTCCGATTTTATTTCCCAATATGTAAAAAAACAAATTCCGGTTGTCATTGAAGAATTGACCGAAGACTGGCCTGCTTACAACAAGTGGAAGTTATCCTATATTAAGGAAATCGCAGGTGACAAAACCGTGCCTTTGTATGATGACAGACCTGTAAACCATGAAGATGGCTTTAATGAGGCACATGCTTCAATGAAAATGAGCGATTATATTGATTTATTAGAAGAAAAGCCTACCAACTACCGTATTTTTCTTTATAATTTAATGAAGGACGTACCTGTCTTAAAAAACGACTTTTTATGGCCTGATATAGGACTGAGACTGGTTAAGCAATTGCCAATGTTATTTTTTGGCGGACAAAATTCAAAGGTTTTTATGCATTATGATATTGACTATTCGAATATTTTGCATTTCCATTTTCATGGAGAAAAGCAATGCATGATTTTCCCTCCGGATCAGTCAAAATATATGTATAAAGTTCCGCATGCCCTTATTTCAAGGGAAGATATTGATTTTGACACACCTGATTTCGAAAAATTCCCGGCATTAAAGAATGTTGAAGGTTATATCACCAACCTAAAACACGGTGAAATGCTGTACATGCCCGAAGGTTATTGGCATTATATGAAGTACCTGACTCCCGGGTTTTCTATGAGTCTGAGATCTTTTCCAAAAAGTATTACCAATTTGTCTAAAGCGGCTTATAATGTTTTAGTCATGCGTCATTTTGATACGATGATGCGTAAAATTAAAGGACAGAAATGGATCGATCATAAAAATGAAATGGCAATACAAAATACACACAGGTATCTTTATAAATGATTCAGCCTATGTTTAAAACAACACTTTTTTTGTAATCAATTTACCTTTATCAGTTTCTATTTTAAGAATTAAAAATTGATTTTTTGGTTTAAGCTTACGCAGAATTACATCGTCGGTTTTAGGATTGTCTTCAAAAATTAACTGCCCCAGCATATCAAATATTTCTAATTTTTGAATTTGCTGGCTTGTAGATTTAATAGCTAATTGCTTTTGAAATTGATAAACGGTAACATCATTATTAAATATTCCTGAATTTTCTATATTTAATTTTTTGTCAGCAAACTTCAATTGAAAACGGTCATTAAAGATTCCTTTTTCTGCTGTAAAATCATACGGTTCTTTCTTTAAATCATGTAATACATTTATCTGTTTATCTTCCAGAAAAACGGATTGATTTGTAAATATGCCGTCTAATCGATCAATTGAAATTGATAAAATACCGTTGATTTCTGTTTGGTATCCTAAAGCGATTACATCATTCTCCTGAAAAGGCAAGCCTCTGCCCTGGATTGCCCAATTCTTATTTTCATTGATACTGTAAAAATTCACATATTGGTTGCCGTTAAAAGCTTCTCCGTCAAAAGATGGATCGTATTTATCCGTTGCGTTTTCTGTATATCCCAGGAGAAGCTGTTTGAAAATACCATCACGATTGGTTAAATTCAGCCAAATTCGATTTTTCTCTATTTTTCCTTTCTTAGTATTTTTTATTTTTCCCGGTTTAAAAAATGAGGCATTTTGTTCTATTACACGCATACTATTATCAAATTTAACTTCCCCTGATACGAGACTTTGAACAAAAAAAGACTGACAAGAAGCAATTGTTCCGTCAGGTCGTGTTTCATTTATTCCCGAACACAAAGCTGCTCTTGTACCTACTCCGCCAAGCAAATTATACACAGCATAATCAGTATATGTATATTTATTATTTGTAATTGGAGTATTATGAGTCCAGAAATATAGTGTCCCTTTTATTACTTCTGAATTATCATTTATAAAAGTATCCGCATCAATAGCTGAAGGATACGGATTACCAATCAGATTATAGTGGTCTAAAGCCCCCACATTAACTTTGATTTCTCCATTATTTGGAATTCCCTTAAAAATAGCTTCATGAATGGCAGGAACAGTAGTCGAAAAATCCTGAGGTCCTCTGATAATATACCCTCTTCCAGTGGTCATAATTGTTGACGGGATCTCTTGTTTCCAATTTTTAATACCATAATCATACGAGAAAAACTTATCCGATAAGGTTTTTGGGGAAACATCAATTAACTTTTGACTCTCAACAGGTGAAGACCAGTACGTATAATCAAATTTCAGAATTGGCGATGATTTTCTCTTAACATGGATTATTCCTGTATTAATAATTTCATCATCAGACTGAAATAGAGATGCCTTGTCTTCTAAAATCAAATTTCCCGCTCCGGAGTAATCAAAACTTAGTCCCAGAGTTCTCCCACCTAAAACAGTCACCGTTTTTCCTGAATCTATGGTACAGCTGCATGCATTAGCCGAGGCAGAAAATGTGTAATCATTCTGAAATGTCAATTCTTTTCCATTAGAAGGAATGCCGTTTGACCAATTTGTTCCATCCCAGACCGAACTGTTAGTACATAGTTTCAAGAGCGCAATCCTGTGCTTTGCAGTGCCCGAAACCGAATTAAAATTTCCCCCAATCATCAGCTTGTCATCAGTAGTAAAATCAATTGTAAACAATGTGCTGTTTAAATTTGCAGAAAAGGATGTGTCATAACTGCCTTTTGAAAGCAAACGTATTAACCGTAAAGATGGACTTGCGTTATAATTTCCTGAAAATGATCCTCCAACTAAAAGACGATTGTCAGGCTGAACCAAAATACTTCTTACCTCTCCGTTACTAAAACCGGTTCCGGATTCAAAAGTTGTATCTAAACTTCCATTAATGTGTAATCTCAAAATTCGCTTTTGTGAAACACCATTATAATTTAGAAATGAACCTCCAACAATAATTTTTCCGTCAGATTGTATATTTATGGCATAAACGTTTTTATCGAATCCGGAACCAATAGAAAAACCGGCATCAATACTTCCGTCTGTATTTAAACGGACCAGCCGTGAGCAGGAAATACCATTGAATGTACCAAATCTTCCTCCTACCAAAATTTTTCCATCGGGCTGAACAAGCATTGCTTCTATGGTCGCATCTGCTCCTAAACCTGTATTAAAACTATAATCAATTGCACCGTCCGGAAGCAACCGAACGATCCGGTCAAAAGATATACCGTTAAATTTTGTAAAATTACCTGCCACAATTGTTTTTTGATCAGACTGAAGAACTACTGAAAAAACCTGACCATTGAAACCTGCACCAGAAATAAAACCCGCATCAATTTCGCCATCAGGTAAAATCCTGACAATACGATTGCAAGCTGAGCCATTATAAACTGTAAAACTGCCTCCTAAAATCATTTTCCCATCTGACTGCCGCACTATTGTTTTTATTGAATTATTAGCACCCGTTTTCCCAGAATTAAATGAAGTATCAAGTTCTCCATTTGAAAGAATTCTTGTTATTCTTGAAGAAGAAATCCCATTGAATTTTGTAAAATTACCGACAACCATAGCTTTTGCATCCGGCAAAGGCAAAACTTTGAGAACGGAATTGTCAAAACCTACACCAGCAGTAAGATAGCCAATATCATGTAAACCCTCTGAATCTATTTTTGCCAGTCTGCCCTGATTTTTAGAATCGTAAACTGAGAAAGAACCTCCAATATACCAAGACCCGTCCGAATCATTACTTAAAGCCAGAACAGATGCTGAAGCAGGTCCTGATCCAATATCGAAATCCAATTTTAATGTACCGTTTGGATTAAGCAGGGTCAATTTGTTTACTTCTGTTCCATTATATAAATCTGAAAAAGAGCCACCTAACATAATGTTCCCCGAAATATCAGTTTTTATTGTATACACCATTCCATTACTTAACCCCGAACCTGATAAAAAACCGGAGTCAATACTTCCATCAGTATTTAACCGGATTATCCGATTTGCATTAAAACCATCATACTGAGTAAATTTACCACCCACCAAAATTTTACCATCATCTTGCAGTATCAATGCTGCACAATCATCGTTAAATCCTGATCCGGAATTAAACGAAGTGTCTGAAGTTCCATCAGGATTCAACCGTATAATCCTGTTAGCGCTTACACCATTAAAGGCAATAAAATTACCGGCTAAAATAATTTTCCCATCTGGCTGAATCTCGATATTGGTAATATTTGCCGAAGTACCTGAACCAGTACTAAATGATGAATCTAAACTCCCGTTGGATAAAATTCTGGCAATCCTGTTTACTGTAGTTCCGTTGTAAGTGGTAAAACTTCCTGCAATAATAATTTTTCCATCGGTTTGCTGAGCAATTTGATAGATTATACCATTGCCAGCAGCAGTCGTGGTATTAAAATCAATATCAGGAGAACCATCATTATTTAGCCGAATCAGTCTCCCTATACTTTCACCATTAAATCCAGTAAAATTGCCTCCCAGAATTATTTTGCCATCAGACTGAATACAGGAGGTATATATTTTGCCATTAAAACCTGTACCGGTATTAAAAGCTGAATCTACAGTTCCATCTTTTTGTAACCTGCTTAAATAGGAAATCGGTTTGCCATTAAAATTTAAATAATCACCGCCTACAATTAAGTTCCCGTCAGACTGAATATTTAAAGTTCTGACGGCATTATCAAAACCATCTCCTGTAATTCCGTCGTCATAAGTATTAAATTTATGATCTAATTTTCCTTGTTGGGCAAAATTGGTTAGACTGATCAAAATAAAAACAGAAGTGAAGAAGTAAAATTTTCGCATCAAATAAGATTAAGTTAAACATCCATTAAGTAAATTACTACAAAAATGCAATGTATTATTAACTATGAAAAATTCCTATACCAACATTTAGTGATATTTTTCTTACTATTTAGATCTAATTTTATGGCAAAAAAAATCCGATAGCTAGGCTATCGGACTTAACATTAAATAGAATGTGTAGTGTAATATTTAATTGAATATAATTTTTCTGGTAACGACAGCTTCATTTTCCAAAACTACTTTTATTACTAAAACTTGTTCAGCTGAACGAAGGTTCTGGATCATAAGTGAAACATCAGCAACCTTATCTTTTTGATACAATTGTTTTCCGGTAATATCATAAACTAATACCTTATTGATATTTTGTTTTTCGGAGTTAATCGTTATGATTTTGTTTTTAGTAACTACCTCTACTCCATCATTTACAGTTTCAAAATCTCCTGTTCCTAATGTCTTGTTGGTATATTTCACAACAAACCTGTCATTGAATGTTCCTTTGGCAGTTGTAAAGGTATAATCCTGAGCCGTAAGGTCGTGGATAGTATTGGTCTGCTTATCTTCCAGATAAACTTTTTGGCTGGTCAACAAACCATCCGCCTCATCAATAGAAATAGTAAAATCACCTGCAATAGTAGAACGATAACCTACTATTACATTGTCACTTTCTTCAAATGGCAAAGCGCGCCCCTGAATAGTAAGTTTTTTTGTATTGTTGACACTATAGAAATCTATAAAGCTGTTTCCATCAAAACTCACTCCATCAAAATCTCCTTCAAAGTCATTTGTTGCACCCGTTACATATCCAATCAGCATTTGCTTGAAAGCACCTCCTGAATTAGTCATGTTTAGCCATAAACGGTGCCTTTCTGAGGCTTCGGTTTTTGACGTTGCAGCAGGTTTGAAGAATTGGGTATTGTTACCTGCAACCCTCATATTGTTTTTAAACTGTATGGTTCCCGAAGCCTTGGCACTTCCAAAAAACGATTGTCCCGCAGCTATTAACCCCGATGGGCGTTGTCCACCTGATCTGGCAACTACACCTCCGGTTCCATTTAAACTTGCATAATCATCAGACAGATAAATGGATTTTGACCCACTTTGCTGTATAGCAGTGTTGTGTGTCCAGAAATAAATAGTTCCGTTTAAAATACCATGATTATTAGTATTGTTAAAAAGAAATTCATTTGCATTTAATGCAGATGGATATGGATTTCCTATCAGGTAGAAATTTCCGGATACAACTGTTTGTCCTGAAATATCTCCATTATTTGGTACACCTACAAACTGAACTGGCTGTGAATAAGGAAAAACAACATTCTCACCATTACCCCAACGCCCTGCTTTAGGTGTTCTAATAATATATCCAATTCCGGGTTTCATCGCAGTTGTCGATGCTACTTCCTGTTTCCAGGCTGTACCTGTATAGGAGAAATACTTATCTGATAAAGTATTGGGAGACAAATTAAACAGCGTCTGACCAGATACCGGAGAAGACCAATAACTGAAATCGAAATTTTTCATCGCAGCCGAAGTACGTTTGTAAATGATATTTCCTGTATTGATATTCACAGTAGTGGCAGGATCCTGAACAAGGCTTGAGTTGTTTTCGAATATTAATTGACCATTTGTTGTTACAGCATTAATAATCGTTAAGGTAATTCCTGAAGGAACTGTTGCTATAACAGAAGGATTAATTGTTAAGGCACAAGCCGTAATATTTGCCGTAAAAGGTGAATTTGGTGTTACTGATGATATAATTGCATTCTTCGTTGCATCAGGACTACCATTAGACCAGCTAGTACCATTCCATTCAGTAGATGACTGATTGATTATAGATATAGGACTAGTAGCTATAGAAGAACATCCATCAGCATTAGTTACTGTAAAAGTATAAGTTCCTGATGCTAATCCTGTAATAGTTCGGTCTGATGTGGTTCCTATATAACTTGAGGCTGCTGTTCCTGTTTGATTAATTGTCCAGTTTCCGCTTGGTAAGCCAGTTAATTCTATACTTCCGGTATTTACGGCACAACTGATATTTGTAATTGTACCAATTAACGGAGTAGATGGACTTTGATTTGTTGCACTAACAGAAATTACTGAACTAACTGAACATCCTACTGCATCGCTGTAATTCAAAGTATAAGTTCCGGAATCTAATCCCGTTCTGTTTAAAGTAGCAGTAGCATCTGCCCATGAAACGTCCAATATATTTACATCAATGTAATGGGATGCATTTACATTTTCCCAAAGATTAACTGTTTTTGAATAAACAACATTATTGGCATTATCTAACAATTCCAATAACATATTTTGTCCTCTTGACCAGCAACAATCAGCACGGTTGTAAATTCGCAAATAATCAATGTTTTTTGGTGACGCTAAACTCACCGTGATATTTTCATTTACATTAGTAGAATTACTATGCCATCTGGTTGTAATATCTCCATCAATAGCCCTAAAAGTTTCACTTATATTATCACCAGTATAAACTGAGCTTGCATTTGCTGTAGCACCATTCGAACTCAGAGCTACATTATTTCCTGTAAAAATTTCAAAAGCACTTATTTCTGCAACTTGCTGCCACGCATCAGAGTTGACAAACTTTTGGGTTAACCTTATGTGACGAATATTAGTCAGTCCTCCTGAAAGTGATGGCGTAATTGAACCATCATTTAACAAGGAACAACTTTCGTTTATCCTGTTTGGAGTAATTACAGGGGTAGTATTTATTATTGCCGTAACATCCAATCGTGATGTATTCTCACAACCATTTACAGTTTGTGTAGCATAATAGTGATTTCCACTTACTAAAGACGTAGTTGTTGTCAATGCACTACCACCATTAGCTCCAGAATACCATTTTATTGCGGTTCCAGTAGCGCTTAAGCTAGCAATTGTAGGATTCGCTGCTTCACAAAATTGTTGAATTGTAGAACCCGTTGGGGCTGCTGGTAATGCATTTATCGTTATTACAACAGATGTTCTCGTTGCACTAATACAGCCTGTAGTTGTATTTCTTGATTGACCATAATAAGTTGTCGATGACAAAGCAGTTCCAGATGCAAGAGCTGTCCCTCCGGATGATGCAGCATACCAGTCAATAGCAATTCCAGCTGGAACTGTTCCTGATAATGCAGCAACTGTTGCACTCCCGCAAAAACTTTGTGCCGTTGCTGTTGGTGCTGCCGGTAACTCATTTATTGTTACTGCAACAGATGTTCTCGTTGCGCTAACACAGCCTGTAGTTGTATTTCTTGATTGACCATAATAAGTTGTCGATGACAAAGCTGTTCCTGATGTAAGAGCTGTCCCTCCTGATGATGCAGTATACCAGTCGACAGTACTTCCTGTTGGCGGTGTACCAACCAATGCAGCAACTGTTGTACTTCCACAAAAACTTTGTGCCATTGCTGTTGGTGCTGCTGGTATTGCATTTATTGTTACTGCAACAGATGTTCTCGTTGCGCTAACACAGCCTGTAGTTGTATTTTTTGATTGAGCATAATAAATTGTAGATGACAAAGCTGTTCCTGATGTAAGTGCCGTTCCTCCGGATGCCGCAGCATACCACTCGATAGTACTTCCTGTTGGCGGCGTAGCAACCAATGAAGCAACTGTTGCACTTCCGCAAAAACTTTGTGATGTCGCAGTTGGTGATGCTGGTATTGCGTTTATCGTAACTGCAACAGACGTTCTGGTTGCACTAACACAGCCTGTATCAGTATTCCTTGCTTGCCCGAAATAAGTTGTAGATGATAAAACAGTGCCTGATGTAAGTGCCGCTCCTCCGGATGCTGCAGTAAACCATTCAACAACACTTCCTAATGATACTGTACCTGTTAATGAAGCAACTGTAGCACTCCCACAAAAATTCTGATTGGCTATTGTAGATAGTGTTGGGGCAGCAAGTACATTTACGTAGGTAGTTGAAGGAGTACCTGAACAGCCTCCCGATGTTGCCACTACTGTAGCATATTGAATTCCGGAACCTGTAAATGTTACAGTAGGATTTTTAATATTGGTTGCAGAAAATACAGCTCCAGCAGATCCTGTCCATGCATAAGTTACACCTAAAGCAGGAACATTTTCTACATTTAACTGAACAGGCACCCCTGCACATGAAGTTGCTGTATTGAAATTACCCTTAGGATTTGTTGTAGCTCTTGGTGCTACCTGTGAAGTTGGAATTAAAACAATATCATCTATAATGGTACCAAGGGTTGAGTTACCATGTATAGTATTATAAAATTCTACACCTACAGATGAAGTAGTTGGTGTAAATGTAAAGGAATCTATTTGAGGTGTACTACTTGTCGTAGTAAAGCCTGATGAAGTAATAGCGGAAGATCCCCCTGTAATTTTAACGGTTACGCCAGTTGTTGCCGGAGTTGAGCCACTTGATCTTCTGGCGTATAAAAAACTGACTGTATACGAAACGCCTGGTATAACTGTTACGACTTGTCTTAAAGATGCATCCCTGTCTAATTCTGCGGTATTATTAGAGTTAGAAGAACCAAAATATGTGTTTTCTTGATTAATTTCAGTACTATTCCCTTGAGATGTTGCAATAGTCCAATTCGTTGAATTGTTACTAAAATTGCCATTGGTAATTAAATTGTTTACACAGGTTGCAATACTAGTCACATTTATGCTGCCTGTTGTAAGTGCAAAAAATGTATTGTTTGTATTAGCTGCAACTGGGCTAGAACTTGTGCTTCCCCAAGTCCCAAAAAGCGGAGTAGTAGCTCCTAGAGTAAGATTTTTAGTAGTATGGACTACTGTATTTAGATCAGCAACAACTCCTGAATTGATAACTAAATCATTATTAATATTAATTGTTGTATCTGGAAATGATTTCGTTCCAGAACCTGATAAAATTAAATTGTAATAATTGAAGTTACGAATGGCTTGAGATGTTCCATTAAATTCCATTGTTCCTGTTCCCCTAATTAGCGTTCCTCCTCCATCTTTAAAAAAATCTCCTGATACTTTTAAAACTCCATTCCCTGTAAATTCAATATTAGGGCTCAATGAATTACTGTTGCTAAATATACTTCCTAAAACAGTAACTGTACCAGTCGATATTGTCATTTTATGCCTAATAGAATCACCACCTGAAGGAAAATCAATATTTCCAAATACGTTCAATTTTCCACCACCTACATTGAGTATATTTAATCTAGTAGTACTTGATGATCTTGGTATTGTGATATTTCCTGAAACATCTAGAATAATATTATTATTAATAAATATTTCAGTAGTAGAATTAAAACCTTCTGGAAAGAAAATCGATGTACATTCGGCATTTGCCGTTAGTGAAATAGTATGTCCATTTGAAATATTTACTATGTCACCGGCTTGAGGGAAAGCTCCTCCTCCAGAACCTGTTTTATTCCAAGTTGCAGCAACATTCCAATTACCTGAACGAGTAGAAGTAAAAGTTGCAGCATTCGCAAACGAAACCATAAATATCAAAACAAAACAAAGCCATTTAGCACTATTGCCAAATGACTTTGATTGTAAGATTCTTGTGGTATTCTGGTTTGGTTTTGGAAATAATGTATTTATAATTAAAGGTAATTTTCTAATCATACTTTTAGGTTTTTAAATTTTTAAAATCAAGTTATTTGGCTAAATTGATCCTATTTCGAAAGGGGATTATTAATCGGGTTTTTAATTTATTTATTAAAAGCTAATCATCTGATTGTCAAAATTCCAAAAATTAATCATCATCAAACTCTTACTAAAAAAAATTAAATATTAAGCAAAAATAGTCACTTACATAAATAACTGGGAATAAAAAAATGAGTTTTCGATTAAAAACTCATATTATCGATATACTACTTTCATTCTATTGTTATTTTAATTTTAATAAGTTAAAACTTATTTTTATAATAGTAATTAAAATTAAGTTTTTAGTCAGGAGTGCATGAAACAAAAAAACCGATAGTAAACTATCGGTTTTTATTATTAATAATATTTTTATTTAGAATATAATTTTCCTGGTTGTTGAAGTTCCATTTTTCAAAATTACTTTAACTAATAGCACCTGATCACCTAAACGGAGATTATCAATAACGTGTTTCGGATTATCAATGTTATTTTTTCTAAACACCTGTTTTCCTGATATATCGTAAATAAGCACCCTTTCAAGAATTTCATTAGAGGAACTAACAGTGATGATCTTATTCAATACTGTAACCAGAACACCATTTTCATAATTATCAAAGTCATCAGTCCCCAATGCATTATTAGTATATCTTAAAACAAAACGATCATTAAAAGTTCCTGTTTGAGTCGTAAATGTATAATTTCCAGATTTTAAATCATGGATGGTTTGCGTAACCTTATCTTCTAGATAGATTGCCTGATTATCTAAAAGACCATCAGTTTGATTAATTCCAATTGTAAAACTTCCGACTATTGTACTTTTATATCCTAATGGAATAATATCCTTATTGTTAAAAGGCAATTCCCTTCCCTGAATTACAAGTTTATTTTCATTATTGATACTGTAAAAATCTACATATGGATTCCCATCAAAGCTGATTCCATCAAAATTATCTTCATAATCATTCGTTGCACCTTCTATATATCCTATCAAAGTCTGTTTAAAAGCGCCGTCATTATTGCTTAAATCCAGCCATAAACGGTGTTTTTCAAGACCTGAAGTTTTACTAGTCTTTCCAGGTTTAAAAAATTGATTGTTATTCCCCGGAATACGCATAGCATTTGTAAATACAACTGTACCTGAAGCTTTTGCTCTTGCAAAAAAGGATTGGCCGGCAGCTATTTTTCCTGTAGGTGTTGCTGTATTATTACCTGGATTAAATGCACGTGAAGTAGTTCCTGTTCCTCCTGTAGTATTATAACTGGCATAATCACCTGGTGAGTAAACATATTTTGAACCAGATTGTGAAATTCCGGTATTATGTGTCCACAAATAAATTGTTCCCTGTAAGATTGCTGTATTGGCTGACAGAAACAAATCGGCATCTAAAGCTGAGGGATACGGATTACCTATCAAAAAGTTTCGGGTAGACGTAAGTGATGTAATTTCTTCTCCGATAATTTTACCATTATTTGGAATTCCGACAAATCTAACAGGCTGTGAATAAGGAAACGACACTGCCTCTCCATTACCCCAAGTTCCTGCTTTTGGAGTTCTGATAATATAACCTTTCCCTACCATCATTCTGGTAGGAGGAGTTTCCTGCTTCCAATTAGTTACATTTGAATTATATGAAAAATACTTATCAGACAATGTATTTGGGGACAGTATGTTAAGAGCCTGACTTGCTATTGGAGAAGACCAATACGTATAATCGAAATTTTTCATGGGCTGTGTTATTCGCTTGTAAATAATATTCCCAGTATTACTTACATCATTGGTTTGTACCAGACTTGCATTGTTCTCAAAAGTTAATGTTCCTCCTGTTGTAGTTACCGCATTTGTTATGGTAAAAGTATGTCCTGAATTTACCGTAACATTAACCCCAGAATTAACAGTACACGTACAGCCGCTTATGTCTCCTGTTGAAGTATAATTACCTTCAAAAACAACATAATTGTTAATATTGGGGTCAATTGACCACGTAGATCCGTTCCATGTAGATGTAGGAATGACCAGGGGACTTATCGGAATATTGGCTGAATAACCCGAAAAACATACATCCGAAGTTACAGATGCATTATAAGTTTTTCCTGGTTCAAGATCAGATATCGTCACACTAGATCCTCTTCCGGAATAGGTTTCCCCTGTTAAAAATCTCAATACCCAGTCTCCGGCAGGCAAACCGCTTAGTACAACACTACCTAGAGGTCTTGCGCAAGTTGCCTGCGTTATTGTTCCAACAACAGGTGTTGTAGGTCCAACATTAATTAGTATAGAAATAGTATTCGAAGGGACAGCTACAGCTCCGCAATTCCCATTTGCCGAACGAAGTCTGTAATAATACGTTGATCCTGAAGTCAATCCTGTAACAACGCGGCTTGTTACATTTCCTACGTTTATATTATTGTAGCTTCCAAGAATGGATGGAGCTGTAAAACCAGGATCAGTAGCTACCTCCAAATAGTAAGCCGTTGCACCAGGTACCGCTGTCCAATTAGCTGTAAAACCATTACACAATAAGTTGGTTACATCTGTCGCTACTGGAGATTTCACCTGTAAAGTTTGATATTGTATTACATTAGAATTAGCACTTACTCCACAACTGGTATTTCTTCTTACTCTGTAATATATTGGCCCTGGGGGTACATTTGTAACAGGATAAGTAAGTACGTTTCCAACATTTAAGTTAGTAAATCCCGGAAGGAAATTGGTAAAAGCAGCATCTGTAGCTACATCTAATAAATAATTTGTTGTTCCTGTAACAAAATTCCAATTTGCATTAATGGTAGTCGTACAATTTGCACCTGTACCAGCAGTTGCAAATACAGCAGCTTCAGAACCAACACTAAATATTTTTGCATTTGGGCTGCTTACACCAATCAAAGATACTGTAACTCTATAATCTCCAGGTGTTAATCCGGTTAAATTCTTTGTACTTGCCACAGTAGAACCATCACTTACTCTTTGCCACACATAAGCATAAGGATCAATCCATTGAGGCAGTGGAGAATTTGTAAAGGTACCATTATAACCTGCAGGAATTGAGGTTAATGTTGTTCCTGCGCCATCGTAAAAATTGTATCCGGCAATTATTCCAGATTCAAATCCTGAATATGTTGTGGGTCCGAAAGCCAAACTTGCAATACGTGATGCAGGAAGAGCTGTACTAAAAAATACAGCTTTTAAGATATCTCCTGTAAATGTTTCTCCAGTGGTATCATTAAATACACGGCCTCCAATTTTTGTAGAAAAAGCAGATGTACCATAATTTGAAGTATTGACAACTCCTCCTGTAACAGGAACACTAACGCCGTCAATATAGATTCTTATATGTGTACCATCCCCGGTTACTGATATATGGTGCCATTGGTCATTTCCTAATGAAGCAGGTAATGCTGCTGTTACAGCACCAGTGGCAACTGTATAACACTCTATTGTTGTGGAATTAGCAAAACCAAATTCTATTGCATTATTCTGACCAAATAAACTTGTCCTTCCAGTGATATCTGCTATTCTAAATTTTATCCATCCTGCAATGGTAAAAGCACTCCTTCCTGAAAGCATTGTACTTCCTAAGTCGATAAAATGATTATTAGCAGCTGTAAACCTAACAGCATGATTCATATTAGTAATCGTTATAGCTCCATCATTACCAGCGGCACAAGAAGCAACAGTAACATTGGCAGTGGGTTGTGGGAGCAAAGAGAAAATGGTCATCTCTGTAGTAGCACTGGTACATCCTGCAGTACTATACGTTATGGTGTAAGTACCTCCTGTACTAGCTGTTAAATCCACTTCTCCAGTGGTGGAATTCAAGCTTAATCCTACCGGAATTGCTGAATAAGTACCTCCACTTACTCCTGTTTGCGTAACGGCAACTTTGCCTGTAGCAATAAAAGCATTTCCTGGATAGGATATTATTGGGGGTGGTGTAAATTTGTACACCTGACCTATTGCAGGCTTTGCTGCTATATTAAAAGTAAAATCGCTAGATGATGCTGATGGACTAGCTGAGGGATTGTTAAGCGTTAAATATCTCCCATTTGCATCATAAATTCCTATTGTTGCCAATCCATTACTTACATTCCAAAAATCCCGATCATATATATATTCAATAACATTCGTTTTTTCATATAACCATACCTGAAAAGAAATTACAGCTCCAAAGGCTCCGTAACTCCATCTTTGCCCAGACCATTCTACTTTAAAAATCCTGTTTGGAGCTGTGCCTGAAGTAGTATATTTAGGTATTGATGTACACACCAAGTCATCCCATAATGGCATTAAAACAGGTCTGATAAGGTTGGCATTTGCTGCTGTATTAGTATAATTTTGTGCAGCAGAAATAGTAAAAGCACTGGCAAAAGAGAGCCATCCATTACTGGAAACTCTAACATTAGAATAATCAGATCCTCCAAAATTAAATGAAAAAGGTAGTGGTATTGCGGCAGAAGTGACATCATCTGCACTGGATCCTAGGGTAGGCACATTGGTTCCGGTAAGAGTATTATAAGTTCTTGATGATGGTGAAAAACAATAATTATTTGCTTCCAGTCCCACTGCCGTCGGAGGACTGAATCTATATATTTGTCCTGTTGCGGGTTTTGTACTAATATTAGTTGTAAAAACATCTGTTTGTGCTGTAGGCGTTCCTCCGGAGTTATTTAATGTTAAAAACCTGTTAGCTGCATCCAATATTCCTATTGACGCTCCACCGGATGTATTACTAACTGCGACTGCACCCTGACTATATAAAAATTCTACAACATTTGTAGATTCAAATAACCATACCTGAAATGATATTACATCTCCGGCAGCAACGTTGTTCCAGCTTTGCTGGATCCACTCTACTTTAAACCTCCTGTGAGGCGCTATACCTGTTACTATATACCTTGGTTTTACATTGCACTTCAAATTATCCCACAAAGGAAATAAAATTGGCTTTTTTGCCTCAGCATTTACCTGAGTATTATCATTGGAATCAGTCAATGTTCCCGTAGCAAATGAAAGCCATCCATTCGCTGAAACCTGAATTGACGAATATGCTGTACCTGCAAAGGTAAATGCAAATGGCAAATTTATGGGAGTTGAAACACCATCATCAGCTGTTGCAGGAATTGAAGTATCCGTAACTCCCGGAACCCCAGTAAGTGGGATATAATTACCCTGAACGGCTGTAAAAGTGTAATTATTCGCCGACTGTGCAAAACATGACATGGAAGAGATAAGTATTCCGAATGTTACGAGTAATAATTTTTTCATTTCAATTAATTTAAAAAGATATCAATTATTTCAATATTCAGACTAAAACATTTAGTCTCAAATACATAGAATTGCAAAACTAATAAAATCATTTTGAAATATCGATTAAAGACATATTTAATCGACGAAATACACTTTTTGAAACTGTAAATTCTTTAAAAACTAAACATCAGCAAATAATTATCAGTTTTTAGCTTAATAAATAATTTTTTTCGTCTCAATTTGATTATCACTTAGAACTATTTTCATTAATAGCACCTCATTATTTGGCTTTATATTAGTAATGACTGACTCATTATTTACAACGGATTGGTCGGTGTAAATCAAATTACCGGAAATCGTATAAACAAAAATCTTCTTGATATTTGTTGATTCAGAGCTTACATTGATATTTTTGTTGGCAATCCAAACCGAAACCTGACTGTTTCTTTTATCAAAATCATAATTGCTCAATGTTTGATTTCTATAGCGTAACACAAACCTGTCTTTAAAAGTTCCTGCCTTAGTAGCAAAAGTATAGCTGTCAGCACTTAAATCATGGATAGTGTTAGTATGTTTATCTTCAATGAATACTGTTTTATCTAACAACAATCCATCTGCTTCATCTATTGCTATAGTAAAATCTCCAGTAATCGCTGTTCTATATCCCAATGGAACTTGATCGTCATCAGAAAATGGAAGGGCACGACCCTGAATAACAAGATTAGTACCTGAATTTATACTATAGAAATCAATATAAGGATTGGCGTCAAGTGAAACTCCATCAAAATCACTATCCAAACCATTTGAAGCTCCTTGTATATAGCCAATTAAAATTTGTTTAAAAGCTCCACCATCATTGGTCATATTTAGCCATACACGGTGTCTTTCAAACCCATTTGTTTTCGCTGTTTTAATATTAGGATTATTGTCTGCGAAAAAAATTCGGCCTAAATTTGTTTCTGTAATTGAATTGCGAAATTCCTCCCCTGTTCCAGCTGTTGTATATTTGCTTTTATCCGAAGCATAAAATTCTGCCTCCTTACCGGAAATTGTTTTTGAATTTTGGGAAAATGCACCGCTGAAAGCGAAAAATGATAGTAGTAGTAGATTTGTTTTCATAGTCATTGTTATTAATATGAATAGATTCGGGCTTAGATTTGAATAAAAAATTGTAAATATTTAATTATCATTAAATAAAGCAATATGCAGAGAATTTAACAATAACATTTTGTGTTACACTCAAATTTATAAAATTAATTACGAAAACGTTATAGAATTTATATTTTAAATATTAAAATTAATTACGTATATTATAGGAAATAAAATGTCATAACGTTTAATATTTTAAATTTGTCCTCTGCGTGAAATCATTAATTACTTAGAAAACAAAAACATAAGAAATGACTATAAAAGAAGCGCAGCAGAAATTAGAACATTTTTGCGCCTATCAGGAACGCTGTCATGACGAAGTCGTTACAAAACTATATTCCTTAAAAATGACTCCAGATGAAATAGATGCTGTGATAGTAAGACTTATTGCTGACAATTTCCTGAACGAAACACGATTTGCATGCAGTTTTGCCCGCGGTAAACATCGCATGAAGCATTGGGGAAAAATTAGAATTGTAAATGAACTTAAATCAAGACATATAACTGCAAACAATATTAATATTGCATTAAAAGAAATTTCTCCAGAGGAATATCAGGATACATTTGAACAACTATCCCAAAAATGCTGGGATAGTTTGACAGAAAAAAATTTCATCAAAAAAAGAAAGAAATTTTGTGATTATATGTTAAGACGTGGATTTGAAAGTAATCTGGTATATGATAAATTAAAAGAATTAGAACTTTAATAAGAGTTATGATCATTTCTACTTCAAAAAATAATTTTTTTAGTTGTAACCGAACCATCTTCCAAAAGTATTTTCACTAATAGCACTTGTTCTGAAAGAGAAAATTTATCCGTAACAAATTGTTTATCAAGAATATTTTGTTTTTCATATAATTGTTTTCCTGACAAATCATAAATAAAAACCTGAGTAATATTTTCACTATTGGAATGAATACTAATTGTTTCATTTTTTCTTAAAACCAATACACTATCATTGAGATCATCATAATCATTGACAGCCAATGCACTATTTATGTATTTAATTACAAAGCGGTCATTAAAAGTTCCTGCAGTTGTAGCAAATGTATAATTACCCGCTTTTAAATTATGAATTAAACTATTAAGTTTGTCCTGAATAAAAATGTCTTGATCCGTAAGTAATCCATCTGCCTCATCTATTGAAATTGTAAAGTTGCCTGTTATAGTTGTTCTGTATCCTAAAGGAACTTCATCTGTATTTAAAAATGGTAACGCCCGACCCTGAATGACCAAATTAGTACCGGAATTGACACTATAAAAATCAATATAAGGATTAGCATCAAGGGATACTCCGTCAAAATCACTGTCTAAGCCATTCGTTGCACCTTCGACATATCCAATTAATATTTGCTTGAATGCACCATCATTATTGATCATATTAAGCCACACGCGATGTCTTTCGAAAATGCTTGTTTTTGAAGTTTTTGAAGGCTTGAAAAACTGATTATTATTACTTCCAACCCTCATCGCATTATTAAACTGAATACTTCCCGGCGCTTTAGCTAATGCGAAAAAAGATTGCCCGGCAGCAATTTTACCAGACGGAACAACACCGCCAAGATAAGCAGGGAGAGTTCCGGCACCACCAACTCCGTTGTAAGAAGCATAGTCACTTATATTATAAGTATAAATCGACCCATTCTGCTGTATAGCAGTACTATGTGTCCAGAAATAAATAGTTCCGTCTAAAATAGCACTGTTATTAGGATTTGGATTTGCAAACAAAAACTTATCTGCATCAAGTGCCGATGGATATGGATTGCCAATCAAATAAAAATTTCCCGCAACTACAGATTCTGCTGTGATATTTCCATTATTAGGAACTCCTGTAAATTGTACAGGCTGCGAATATGGAAATAGTACGTTTTCTCCATTTCCCCATAATCCTGCTTTTGGAGTTCTAATAATATATCCTTTTCCAGGAATCATTATTGTCGTGGAAGCTACTTCCTGTTTCCACATATTTCCTGTATAAGAAAAATATTTATCCCATAATGTGTTAGGAGATAAATTATATAATATCTGTCCTGTTACTGGGGATGACCAATAAGTAAAATCAAAATTTTTCATTGGTGTCGAAATTCTTTTGTAAATAATATTTCCTGAATTAACAGCATTTGTTGTTTGCAGGAGACTGGCATTATTTTCAAAAGTTAACAATCCTCCATTATTAATAACAGCATTTGTTATAGTCAATGTATCGTCCTGACTGATTGTTACATTTACTCCTGAATTTACTGTACAGCTGCAGCCACTCATATTTCCTGATCCGCCGCCGGCGCTTGTATAATTACTGGCAAAAACAAGATTCTGGTTACTATTTGGAATTCCGTTTGACCATACACCTGTATACGTATTCGTAACAAGCCCGTTGATTACAACATTTGTTGTAGAAGCCGAAGTACAACTTCCTGCAAATTCTACGCTAAATGCATAATTTCCCGGAGCAAGATTAGAAACGGTATAGGTTGTTCCAGTATTTGTATATGTGGTTGATACAGTACCTGTTTGTCTTATTAACCACGTTACTGAAGCTGGTAATCCGCTCAATGTCAAGCTTCCTGTTGGAAGAGCACAAATAGGCTGTGTTACAGAACCTAAAGCAGGTGCCGAAGGTTTTGGCAGAATAGTAAGCTGTATAGGCAAAGTTGCCGAACAATTTGCATTATAAATAGTCATTATACCGGAGTAAGCATTTGCTGGTACACCTGCCGGAATGATAATTGTATTTAAGTTTCCGCCACCTGGTAAAAAACTAAATGGAGTATTTACCTGATTTGCTAATCCTGCACTATTTGCAGCAGTATTCCAGGAAATACTATAACTTATGGGATTATTATTTGCATTAGAGTAAGCTAGCGAAGCTGTTCGCTGTGTTGCTGCTTCATAACAAATATCGGCAAGTATACCGCTGCTTACAATTATAGGTATAGGATTTACAGTTACGGTTGTTGAAGAGGAATTTACAGCATCGCAAAATCCGTTCTTAACAACTGCTCTAAATTGGGTCGTCTGAGTTAACAGTCCTGAGGTGTACGTATTTGTGGTAGCTTCCAAAATATCGATCCATGTAGTAAACGGACTTACAGCATATTGCCATTTTACTACTGATCCCGTATTTCCGGATAAAGTAAGCAAACCACTTGTGTTTCCGCTACAAATTGGTGCAGGTGTATTAATTGATCCTCCAATACTTGCAGATGAAACAGTGGTAGTTACTGCATTGCCTGTTGAAAAATTATTAGAACACGATTCAGATTTAAGGTTAGTAACTGTAATTGTACTTGAGCCAATAGCATTTAAGCCTGTTGCAGTAAATTCTAAAGTACCTGCTACGGTAACAGTAGCATTAGCCGTCAATGTGTTAGCACTTGGACTACTGCGATTATAGGTCACCACATAATCCCCTACAGGTAATGATGTCGGAGAGGATAATCTTACCAATGAAGTTGTGCCACTTGCCGTACAAACATCTGATGCACTAATACCATTAAAACTATATGTAGGACAACTATATGTTACTTTTATCTGGCCACTCCCCCCATTTCCTCCTTTTCTCCCAGGACCGCCTAATTGTATTAATGATGATGCCCCGCTACCTCCTCCTCCAGGCGCTGTACCATTCAGTCCGTCACTAAGCAATAATACACCTCCAGCTCCTGGACCTCCTCCTGTGGTCCCTCCTGCTCCGGCAGTTGCATTATTTGCATTACCACCATTAGCTGTCGTTCCTGCACCACCACCTCCGGCTCCTGAAGTTAATGTACCTGAAAGGATAACAGAGTTTCCTCCGTTACCTCCGGAAAAACTTGTTCCCGCTGAAGCTACTCCTCCTAAACCACCAGATCCCAGAGAAGGATTTCCCTTGCTACCTCCTGCGCCTCCATTTGCAATAACAGTAGAAAAATTAGTAGCTTCTCCATTAGTTCCATCGACACCACCGGCTCCGGTACCACCTGCTCCAACTTTATAACTTAAAACGGCAGCAGGAGTCACACCAAATGTTGCAACATTATTATATCCTCCGCCTCCGCCTCCGCCTCCGCCAAAAAGAGAAAGCCCGGAGGAAACTCCCCCACCGGCACCACCGGCACCCCAACATTCGACATTTAATGAAGTAACTCCTGCTGGGACTTTAAAAGTTCCCGAAGTAGTGTATGTAAATGTAAAAGTGCTCTGTGACCATATAGAATTTAAAGCAAAAAACAGCAATAAAGATAATTTTGATCTCATAATAGTAGATTTTAAAGATTAAAAATCAATTAAGTTCTGTAAATAGTATGAGTGGTATTGAAAAAGTGTACAGAGAAGAAATTAGTCTGAAAAATTCACTTATTCTCAAAAATTTATAATTTTTAAACAGCTGAAGTATAGGTGTTTAAAAAAGCATTATTTCAAATATAAAAAAATAAAAAAAATATTAGTGTTAATTTTTGTAATTTTTTAGCTACTATATTTTAACATAAAACTCTAAAAAATATTTTGACTTATTATTTTTACCTCTCTTAAAAGATCTCTAAATCACAGGAATTGAGAAAGATTTTAAAATAAATGATTACTTGATTTAAATAAAAAAATCCGATAACTTTCGCTATCGGATCTAATTTGAAATTTTTAAATATTTTATCTAAATAGTACCTTTTTTGTAGTGTAACCTCCATTTTGTAAAAATATTTTCAATACTAAAACTTGCTGGGCAGAAGGTAGATTTTCGATTATCCAACTTATATTATCTACATTTTCTTTCTTATAAAGCTGTTTTCCCGAAAGATCATAGATGTGTACTTTTTCAATATTTTCAACAGCAGAATTTATGGTAACTGTTTTATTCTGAATCGCAACTGAAACAGAAGCATCTTCAATTTCAAAATCACCTGTACCTAAAGTTTTATTGCTGTAGCGTAATACAAAACGATCATTAAATGTTCCGGTTTTTGTTGTAAAAACATAGTCTTTAGCCGTAATATCTGATATCGTATTGGTTACTTTATCCTCTAAATAAACTCTTTGTCCTTCCAAAATTCCATCTGTATTATCAATAGAAATGGTAAAATTACCAGCTACTACTGTTCGATAACCTAATGGTACTTCGTCCGTATCCGTAAAAGGCAAGGCTCTTCCCTGAATAGTAAGTTTTGCATTAGCATTAATACTGTAAAAATCAATAAAGCTATTTCCATCAAAACTAACTCCGTCAAAATCACCTTCAAATTCATTGGTTGCACCCGTTATGTATCCTATAAGAGTCTGTTTGAAGGCTCCTCCGTCGTTAGACATATTAATCCATAGACGGTTTTTTTCTAATACAGTACTTTTAGCTGTTTTGCCCGGCTTGAAAAATTGATTGTTTTTACCGGATACTCTCATTGAATTGTTAAACTGGATTGTTCCGGAAGCTTTTGCACTTCCAAAAAAAGATTGTCCTGCAGCTATAAACCCAGATGGTCTTTCAGCTCCTGTACTAGCCCTTACACCTCCTGTCTTATTATAACTGGCATAATCGTCTGATTTATAAATATATTTTGAACCACTTTGCTGAATAGCAGTATTATGTGTCCAGAAGTAGATAGTTCCGTTTAAAATATTACTATTATTGGTATTATTGAAAAGTAATTCATCTGCATTAAGTGCCGATGGATAGGGATTACCTATCAGGTAAAATTTACCGGCAGCAACTGCTTCTCCTGTAACAGGTCCATTGTTGGGTTTTCCAATAAATTTCACACCCTGATAATACGGAAATACAACATTCTCCCCATTTCCCCAAAGACCTGCTTTAGGAGTTCTGATGATGTATCCAATTCCAGGCTTCATGACAGCTGAAGTAGCCTCTACTTTCCATCCCGCACCAGTATAAGACATATATTTATCCGATAATGTGTTTGGTGATAGTTTGACAAAAGTTTGCCCTGCAACCGGAGATGACCAATACGTAAAATCAAAATTTTTCATTGGTGCAGAAGTGCGCTCCATCACAAAGGAATTTGCTGCGCCTGTAAAGATTCCGTCACTTTCTTGTAAAAGTGAACCATTATTTTTTACAACTAATTTCCCATCAGCAGCAACTACAATTTTTTCATTTACGGTCAAGGTAACATTTTCCGGAACTGTTAACGTTTTCCCAGCAGCAATATAACAAGAACATACTTCCAGATTATTAGCTATACTTGCATCTTGATTTACTGTAATAGAACTTCCGGCAGGAGGAACAACAGAACCATTGTAAACAAATGGAACCTCTATAAAGTTAAAAGCAACATTGGCATCACCTCCATCTTCTCTTAGTCTAATTTCTACTTGTGAATTTTTATTCAATGTATAAAAAGCACCGTTATTAATCAAACCGCCATTAACTGTGTAGGTTTGGCTGAAAACCTGTGTCCCATCAATGTAAACCTGGGCAACATCATCACAATTAACTAACTGAATCTGGTATCGGCCACAAGGAAAGCCTTTACGTCTGTATGTTAGTGTAAAATTATCTATCTGAATTGGAATACCATTCCACGCTGTGTTATTTACAGATGGTGACTGTGTTTTATTCCAGAATTTTTGGGAATCGATATTTAAATTTGGATCAATATAATAACCTGAATAACTGTCTCTCAATTCTGTATTATTAAAATCTAAATTTGGTTTCGAAAATCCGTAAACATTCCAAACATTATCTCCAAAAGGCAGGGTTGGATCTCCTTTTGGCAATCCATAAGAAAAACTCACTCTGGCTAAACTTTCATTTTCGAAATATTCTAATCTGAATTTATGTTCTCCAACACTTAATGCTTGCTTTACAAAAGAAGTAGTATAACCATGAGTTCCCCAATTGTTTATTCCATTTACGATAACATCGTCAATATACAAACGATATCCGTCATCGGCACCAACAGTTATACTATAATTTCCTGCTTCTGCAATTGTAACATTCATCAAATATCTCACAAAAAATTTATCACTTGGAACAGCCCCGCAAAAATCATTAGGTTGTACTAAAGGGTTTCCCGTTATGGTTCCATCAGCTATATCTCTGTCAAAATTCGGATTCTCCACAACAGTACCAACATAGGTTGTTGCCATAGGAGTGTTTCCTGTGTATGTATAGACATAGCCTTTCCAGTAATTATTACCGGGTATTAATGAGGCTACACATGGAGGCGGAGTTACAGTAACCGTTACTGTTGCTGATGAATAACTAGTACCATTAAAAAGTGTATAGGTAAAGTTTGCTGCTCCGGTAAAACCTGTTGCCGGGGTAAAAGTAACATCTGTAGTACCATTTACAGTTACACTGCCTTGAGAAACTGGTGGCTGTATAACGCTTATAGTCTGTAAAGCCGAATAACCTTCATCATTTATTAATATTGGAATTGATAAAGCTGTATTTGAAGAAGTTGTTGCAGTATCTGGATTTGCAGTCAAAACATTTGCAGAATCAACTACACCGGAAATAGTTGGCCCAACATCGCCTCCATAATCATTTTTAATTCTAAAATTAATGTTATTATTATTATTGACATCCAACATTCCATATGGATAAATACGAATGTAAAAAGTTTGAAGTGCATTCGTACTGCTAACGGTAGTTGCAGTTGGAAAAGATGCTGTTATTTTTGTGTCAGTACCTTTTACTGCATTTGTTTCGCCTATTAAAACAGTTCCTCCTCCAGTAAAACCTGAGTCCGTTGAATAGCGTACCTGATATTTGGTTGCGCCCTGATTATTGTTTGGAGAAAAATAAATGAACTCAAATTGTGAAAGAGTTAGTTTCTTATTAAGTTTTGGTGTTATGCTAACCTGAACATATTTATTCAAATCTATATTAGTTGTTCCAACATTTAAAAGATTAAAATAATTTTCATAAATTGATAAAGTATTGGATGAAGGAGTTGTCAGGTCATTTCCTGTAATATTACTATCCGTTACAACCGCTTTTGGTGTCTGGACTGCACCATTCCAGATAATTAAACGAGGAACCAATTGATTAACAAAAACATAAACTGTAGCTGTCGAGGATTTAGCCCCTTTTGTCAGCGTATATGTAAATGAAGTTTTCCCTGTAAAACCATTTGCAGGAGTAAAAATCAAAATATTATTATTTATTGTAACTGTTCCTGCACTTGCCGGTGGCTGCGTATAACTAATTAATGATCCTGTATAATTAACATCATTTGATAAAGCATTGAAAGAAATTGCTTTTTTCTCTTTAGTCTCAACAATATCGTCATTAGCATTTAAATCATTTATATCATATGCTAAAACTGTACCTGTAATTGTTGGCGAAGTATTTTGACCTCCTTGTGTTAAATTTGGTGTCCAAAGGTCAATTGCCGAATCACTCCAGGTGTTTGGCGTTAGCTTGTATCCGTAAACTCGTATTTTTATAGGTATTGAAGCAGCACCAGGATACAAAGTTACATCTGATAAGCTTAGCGATTTATTTGTAAATGAAGTCGCAGCTGCTTCATCTATTAGCAGAGTGCTTGTCGCAAAGTTATCCAGTGAATACCTAACCTGATATCTTTTTATATTAGCGTTGGCTTTATAAGTAAAATTAAATGAAGAAAGTTTTATCTTATAACCACTTTGCGCACTTAAAGAAAATTCTACATATTTTGTATCATCAATAGTGAAGTTTGTTGGCCATGGAAAAGCTTTAAAGCCTTCATTACTGTTGTTAAGCTGCAAATTGATGTTATTGCCTGTAATATTTCCCGCAGTAACAGCTGAAGCAGGACTGGCAAAAATTGTTGGATTAGCTGTGGTTGGTCCATTCCATTTAACCAGATCAACTTGCCCAAATCCCAAAAAAGGAAACAAAAACAAAATAAGTAAAATTCTTTTCATAACTATTTTTAATATTATTATAAATATTCATTTGCACTTACGTATAAATGCGTGCTAAGGTTTTGGTTTTTTTACTAATACTATCCTTAAAATGTCGTGCAAAATTAGATGGTAAATGCCTGTTATTTATTAAATATCAGACCTTTTAGATAAAAAGCAGGATTAGTCGATGAGCGACATATTCCAAAATTAAAAACACGACAAAAGAAAGTGATGTCCTACAATAAAAAGGGACTCAAAACGCTTTAAACCAATAAATTAATTTAACAAATGGATTAAAAAGAGTTAAATTAACACTCAATCAGTCTTAATTTAACTTCAAAAAAAAATAAAAAGAGTTTAAATGATTTGATTAGGGATCAAAGTTTTATAAAACTACTGTCATGATTTTAACTTTTGATTTTTTTCATTTAAAAATTACAGTCGTACATTTGAAAAAATAATGCCACACATTGAATATGAAATACACTACATTACCGAATACAGATATAAAAGTGAGCAAGATTTGTCTGGGTACTATGACTTTTGGTGAACAGAACACAGAAGCAGACGGACATCAGCAAATGGATTATGCATTAGAAAAAGGAGTCAACTTTTTTGATACTGCCGAAATGTATTCCGTTCCGGCTCGTGAAAAAACCTATGGAAGTACTGAAAAAATTATTGGAACCTGGTTTAAAAAATCCGGGAATCGTGACAAAGTAATTCTGGCTTCTAAAATTGCAGGTCCTAATCCTAATTTTACCTACATGCGTGAGAAAGATGATTTCTCACCTGCCAGTATTAAATATGCATTAGAGAACAGTTTAAAACGCTTACAGACAGATTATATCGATTTGTATCAATTACATTGGCCAGAACGCAAAAGCAACAATTTCGGACAAAGAGGCTTTAAAGGTTACAATGATTCATGGGAAGATAATTTCAGGGAAGTGCTGGAAACTTTCGAAGGATTAATTAAAGAAGGAAAAATAAAACATCTTGGGGTTTCTAATGAAAACGCCTGGGGAATGATGCGTTTGCTGGAAGAAAGCAAATACCATAATTTGCCAAGAATAACAACTGTTCAAAATCCCTATTCGCTTTTGAATCGCCTTTTCGAAGTAGGTTCTGCCGAAGTTTCCTATCATGAAAATGTGGGACTATTAGCTTATTCTCCATTAGCCTTTGGTGTTTTATCCGGTAAATTCCTGACTGGCGAACCATTGCCAAATGCAAGGATTAACCTTTTTCCGCAATACAAGCGATACAATAGTAAAGAAAGCACAGAAGCTACCCGTCTATACCAGCAAATTGCTCAAAAACATGGTTTGACATTAACTGAACTGGCTTTGGGATTTGTATTGCAGCAGCCATTTGTAACCAGTGCTATCATTGGTGCAACAACAATGGAACAATTAAAAGAAAATATTGCTACCGTTGATGTAGTGCTTTCAACTGAAATTTTAGCCGAAATTGAGGAAGTCCAGACAATTATTCCGGATCCGGCTCCATAATTAAATATTAAAACAATAATAAAATCCATAAAACATCAAATTCAGATTGGCGTTTTATGGATTTTGGCTTTATAATTAATTCTTAAAGGTCAAATTCATCTTCAATCGATAGAGAATCAACCGGAATTGCTGTCGAATCAGGAGCTTTGATTCGTAA
>Ga0247815_10000635_pt1 | contig 27563 bp, 42 predicted proteins | sample UWRJL194509B1_FD_181014 | JGI IMG/M metagenome (GOLD analysis project Ga0247815, IMG submission 181014) | Plant litter microbial communities from Arlington Agricultural Research Station in Wisconsin, United States - UWRJ-L194-509B-1 | ecosystem: Environmental > Terrestrial > Plant litter >...
ACTGCTCGACGGCTGCAACGGGAACTCTGATCTGAGTAAACCACTCAAGCGGTGGAGAGGTAGCGGCGGGCGGCGGCGGGGATGTGCGAAGGGCAGACATGTTGGCGGAGAGGGATGTGGCGTAGCCATGCGGGTCTTGCCGGGGAAGTTGTTTGAACAAATTCCGGGGCTCATGCACAAGGTCTCCGCCGACAGACAGGAACGTGAGAAATTTTCTATACCATGAACGCTGTAAACAGTAGCACGGCAAGCGGTGACATTGTTGGTAAACATCCGAAGCAAGTCGGTGGGGTGATGGGACTTTACCTTTTAGGCCAGTCTACATCGGTGTTTGACGATACGGAGATTTCACATACGCAAACACGGAGATTCGTATGGGAAAGAACTTACGCTTACATTATAGTACCGTGGCACTGCATAAGGCTGCCGACTACAGCTGGTACGGGAAAGAGCGCTATCACTGATATGAACGGCTGAGGCAAAGCCTACAGCAAGCAACTCAGTTCGTTGCGAAGCTCAGATACTCTCATCACATGCTCAAACGGCTCCAGATTGGATGCGGAAATCTAACCCCACATAGGCGTGGCCCGCGTACTTCAGCGTAGCGGGACGCGTGGTAAATTCCTCGAGGCAGGATGTGGATCCCTGCCAGTGGCGTACGCGCCGGAGCAACATGAGGCACAAACGGTGAAATTAGCAATGGGTTTGCTGCGGTGAGGTAATAACCTCGAAAAATCCAGCTATCAGGCATAGGTGCGATTCCGTCAAGACGGTTCCTGCTCCAGCCGCTTTGGGGCCTCCTCCCGGAGCTATCGAGAGTGGAGATCAGGCTCGCGGAGACTCAGGAGTGGCCACAACACAAGCGATTCAGCACATTGTGTCATGTTCATCGCATGCGTGGATGGCTCCAGATGGGAGACAGATGGTCAGCCCAGCGTGGGCGGCACATCATGCAATCCTTTGCACAATACTGATGTGCGCGTCAAATCTCGCAAGGTAGTATCGAGAACCCCAACACATGCGGAGACATTCCATATGCCGCGAAGGGGCAAGCAATGGGTCTACCATAGCGGAGTAGTTGCCTCGATAAAGTTAGAGCCCGTTCTGGACTTGCCCGACCCCCCTGCTCCTTGTACGCCAAGCTAGACTTACCAAAGTGAAAGAACTGGACATGAATTATCTTCTTGTATGTACCTTCGTTTGTTAGGCTTGTCAAAACTACGTGTAGCCAAACATCGGTGTGGACGGGCCCAGAAGGCTGTCCCACCGCGAGTTCGGCGAGTTGCTCCGGACGTTTACAGACGGCGTCACTACTTCATGTGCCGTTGTTTCTAGGGCACTATCGGAGTTTCCTTATTTCCTTGCCGCCGACGGGATCTGCACACAAGACTCCCAATAATTTGAACAACATTTCCCATAATGACCAGCTTCCTATCATGCTACACTCCGAAGGTAACATCCGAAGCACTCGCAAAAGCGGCAACGACTCTTAACAACATCATAATGGCCGGCCCGGTAAGCTGCACGCGCGCGCTATGAGTAAAAATCCAAGAATATAGACGCATAGACGAAGCAATGTCACATCGGATACGCCTGTACGAACAAATATAGCGTTGCCACCAGATGCATGATGTAACACTAGATCGTAACTTGGACCTGTCGCGTCGGCTCTCCGCACGATGCAACCCCCGCTTTAGTGATGACATAATCGACTGAAGATGGCACGGCTACACAGGAAAATATGACCGACATATGTCGGAGCAAGATATCATCTTCGATTTGACTGGCCGTGGGCTGAGTGTTGACGTCGAGAAGACGCCGCCGCTTAGGATCAGGCCCTGCGCTCTCTGACATGCGCCGTCGTCCTGTTTTGGTGAACATAACCCGGCAATTGACCTGATTGGCGAATGCGAGGCCCAAAGCCGGCTCTCGAGTGTCCTCTCCTGCGACATTCGAAGCAGTCGAGAACCACTGGGCAACGTCTCGATACAGCGGGCCATCGAATCTCTCGCTGATCGGAGCAGTATCGGACTGTGCGAAAACGTCTGAAACTTCGTTCACTATCACAACTGCGAGGTCGTGTTCGGCAGCGAGATCGTGCAAAGCAACGCAGACTTCAGCTACATCTCTTGCACGGTCGGCCAGACTTATCGTCGTGGTTTCGTCTTCTGGCCGCAACAACATCGCGAAGTTGTCAATCACGATGAGCCTCACGGGATGGTCGTCTCGGCGGTTGGCTATCAATGCTGGTAGGTTATGCGACAGAGTCGTCTTTAGCCACTCAATGCCCAAAATCTGGTTGAGCTGTATATGATCCAGCGTTGTGGCTGCTCGGCAGATCGTTGGGTGCGATTGCTGAAAATGCTGTAGACGTTGCAGAGGAAGTGCTCGCAGCGGGGAGAGGAAGCAACAAGAGCCAGCAAGCCCACCAAGTTCGTGATGAAGCTGGACCATAAGTGCAAGCTGGAGCACGAGCTGTGTTTTGCCAGCACCACTAGAAAATCTGTCGAGCTATCAAGTGCACATTGAATTGAGGGCAAATACCTTTCTCCAGCGAATTCCCAGAGCAGACCAGTGCGAATGCCTCCGCCCAAAACATGGTCCAATCCACCATCGCCAGTAGATATACATGATCCACAGGTTTCCTTCAGGCTCGACAGAACTTGTGGCGTCGGAGCGAGTTTCGACGCAATTCGTTGAAGAATGTCCTCGGCCTGATGTCTAAAGAGACCGGACCGTGATGCGAGCTCGTCGACCCCAACATCAAGCACATCCTCAACATCTGTGAATCTTCCTATCATGTTTGTGAGAGCGAGCACAGCCATAAAGTGCGCGTGCGCACCTTTGTTCAGTGCCTGTTTCTGTGTATCGGTCAGGAAGGAAGTGTCTGCGAGTTGAATGTTCATAGCGGACGTGTTTGTGGAAAGAGCGTAAGCGCGGACGCGGCCGTTTGCGTGCGTGGCTGCCAGCGCTCTCGCTCCTTAGCCTCCTTCCACCATGGCGCCGGAAACACATTCCGTGAAACTGACCACCTACTCTATCTGGATTCTCATACCGTGGATACTTGTCACACCATTCCAGTTCGGTAGCAGTATTGCAGCGCTGAACCAGATTTCCCGCGTCCTTCGGTGAGCACACCCCCTGCTACCATTGTGAACGCGTATCTGATGTGTTGCTGGTTGCCTATAGCTCAGACTTGAATCTTTCTGTCGGCTGGTTTTCGTTCGCGACTTCGGTGTTCACGGTGGTGGGCATCCTCCTCTAGTATGTAACCTATGCTCGCGCCTCATGTCATTGCTTTTGCAGGGTGGATTGGTCGGGAGTTTGTTTGCCAACCGGGTTCTCGATCATTATGGGCGGCGGGGAGCGACGCGCCTCAACGGATTGCTAATGCTCGTCGGCAATGCGATCATGTTCGTGTCGTCTTCTCCTCTGCTGCTCGTTCTCGGTCGGTTCGTCAATGGTGTCGCAGCCGGCGTCGGCCTTTGTACAACACCGGTGTACCTGGATGAACTCTCGCCACCAGCGATCCGCGGACGTGTCGGCGTGTTCAACCAAATTGGCGTCGTCATCGGTATCCTCGCCACCCAAGGAATTGGTCTTTATGTTGCATCCTTCGGTCAATGGCGACCGGTTCCGGCATGCTCAGGCGCATTGGGACTCGCTCAGCTTCTGTTGAGTGGATATATCGTCGATACCCCCGTTTGGCTGCGGCATTCAGGCCGTGAGACGGAGGCGCATGCGGTCATTGCGCGCATCTGGAAGAAGGAGGATGCAGCTGCCCGCTGTATGTCCATCCCACGCGCACGGTGCTCAATACTCACCTCTGCTGCAGTGGAAGCCGATGATGACAGCGTTGTCGATCGCCTTCTGGATGAGAGCGAGCACTCGGCAATTGGCGGAAACGCTCCCTCAGAACCTGCTCAGCGTCAGCAGCCAGTTAGCGTTCTCGGTGCCTTTAAGGCGAAGGAGCTCCGCCAGCCTCTGCTTATTGTGTTGTGGGCAATGGCTGCGCAACAACTCTGCGGTCAGTCGTGTCGCGTACCATCGGGCCGCCTACTTAACTCATAACTTTCTTGACAGGCATCAACGCTGTTATGTACTACAGTAACGATATTCTCGGATCTGTACTCCCGGATGCCGTGCAGTGGATTTCGCTAGGTGTCGCTGCCGTTAACGCTTTGATGACTTTCCCCGCCATTGTTCTTGTTGAGCGACTTGGACGGCGCAACCTCCTCATCGTGAGTGCCGCTGGCATCATCGCGTCACTCCTAGTTGTCGCCTTCGGCATGGACAACGATCACCCTATTGCCTCGAGCGTTGGTGTGATCATCTTTGTCGCGTACGTCTCTCATTAGCGGTTTGGTCATCACTTATCTGTTTCTCAGTGCGTTCGCTATTGGCATGGGACCCGTCCCATTCATTCTCATTCCGGAAGTCTCGCCTTATCATGGCGTATCTTCACTGTCGTCATTGGCACTTTCGGTCAACTGTGCGTTCCGCCACACATGACCATACGAGATCTCATTTTCTTCGTAGGGGTCATCAACTTTTTCGTGGGGCTGCTCTTCCTGCCACTCAGCGCCTGGCTGTCAGACGATAACCCGGCCCAGCGCGGCCGCGTATTCTACCTCTTCTCTGCGGTGTTCTTTGTCTCGTTCGTCGCATTCCTGCGCGTCTACAAGGCATGAGCACGTCTCCTGCGGCCTGCACGAACCAATATTTACGCCACCGTGTCCTTCCTTGCTTTCCTGCACTTTACTTCTGGGGATCAAATCTGCTGGTATGTACGATATCACGATGGTAACGAACGCGTCATGTTCTGTATTGTACGGTCCATGGTACAGACGTACTCGCACAAGACGTCGAGGGTGTCCTGATCCATGTATTGAATGCAGGCACTGAAGAACAATGGATCCAATGATATTATGTAGCATTGACCGTGTGTACCTCATCATGAAACCACACAAGAGTCAGAGTACGATTCGCCAAGCACGTCCAAACGGCGCAAGTTATCATTGGCAAAGACGTAGGTAGGAATTATGAGCGCGGGGGACGCCACAGGCGCGAGGGAGGGCACAATGTAGGCGACCTGCAAACATCGAACAATTTCGTAGCAAACAGGGCAGGGTAGGCAATAGAAGCACAGTGGGAACAAACCGACAGAGATAGCAATGTTGGATACAACGCGGCAACAGAACGAGAGAGACAAGGTTGTTGAATCAATGCGATGGTTGGGACGGGCAGAGCGATTGTTAGCAGATGTTCGAGTGATGAAGTAGATGCGAGTTATGGCGGTGATATGCGAAAGGGTGTGTTGAGTGCGTCGAAGAGATGGAGGATCGGAGCGAGGATATCGTGAGCGTGATGGGATGGAAAGTGTTGCGTATACAAGTACAGTCATCGTCCGCGCGATAGCCGCGGTAGCCCAGACAGAAGATGTTAAGAGAGAAAGAGCAAAGAGACCAGGGCGTTGTCAGGGCACTTGGGCATTCACCACATGACCCGGATGGGACGGTCCGTCGGGATGGTTGCGTCCACATCCATGCGATTGGGCCGCCTCCTGCCGCGACCGCCGCGACCATTTTGCCGCATCGGCTGGTTGTTGCCCATATTTGGCCCAGTGAACAGGGCTGGAGACGGAGAAACAGCAGGCGAGCCCGTTCTGCGCGCACTCGGCGACTGCGACTGAGCCGTCATTTTTGTCTCAGCCTTAATGGAGGCAATGTTTGCCCAGTCTCGTTTTGGAGGTGTCGATGTGGGAGCCGATTGTGGCGACGCCGAAATGTGGGATTCTGGGCTCGGATGTGCCAGAGCGACCGGCGGTGTATCACGAACCACCCGAGTGCAGCGTTCGAACATGATGTCGTACAGTTCGTAAATAAGCTCCTGCACTTCTACAACCTTGTGCTCGGTTGGTAGAAGGTAGAAGGCGTTACCCCGGAGCTTCTTGACGTGTGTGAGGCCGTACTCTTCCGCAACGTAGGCAACAAAGGATTCAACAACCGAAGCCATGCTGACGTTGCTCTGCGACAAGACGCCGCAGAGCTGGGTGTTGCTGGCTGCATCAATGTCGTTTACGTTGTTGCCGCGGGCAACCTCGCGCTCCCAGTCAGCGCGTTCAGTGCTCCACCAGATCTCTGGCGGTGGTGGCTCGATGTCCTGTTCAGTCGTGACCCAGTCGCCGCCCTCAGCGAGACTACAGTCCTTCAGCCAACAACGCACGCGAAAAGTGCGCATCGCCGGGTCGTTGCGATTGATGGCACTGCGCAGCTCGACAGTCTTCAAGTCTTCGAAAGGTGTCTTAGACTTCTTCTTGGGCACCGGGGTCGCGTTTGAATCCAAAGTTGGGGTGCTGTTTGCCCAATCGTTGAGGTTCTCGGGCGGACGCTCATACCACTCAGGCATTGGCTCTGGCTGGTTCAATGTCGACCAATCGTGGGGAACGGGGAGTGGGGCGGCTCTTGGTCGTGCAGCAAGCTCAACGAGCAACTGCTGGTGTTTCTGAGAGAACGAACGTGAGCACAGGCTGGCAGTACAATTTAAGGTACATACCTGAGACGTTTCGTGTTTCTTCGCTCCACGCGCATCGAAATGGCCGGTGTTGGACTGCTGGGACGGTTGGCAGAGTGCACAGTACCACCGCGCCATCTTGCCCATCTTGGGCATGCGTTTGAAGTCTGCAGCGTCTTTGAGTGCACATCGGTGACAAGATAAAAGACCACTAACGAGGATTATTGTCAAGCTCGTTGGGCTTGGGCAAGGTCGACATGGTGGGAGCTGGTCAAGTGGCACGGCAGTCACCGCAAACTCCGCGCGGACTTGCATAAGTTCCCATTCCGGCGTGTGACTCAAGCTTCGAACTGGCTGCAGCTTGGTCTCGCTCGTGTGCACGTGTGCTCACAACCAGGCGCATGGCTGCCCCGCTAGCTGACGTCCCTTTCCTTGTTCTCGATGGAGCGACTCTTGAAGGAGGTGGACAGCTTCTCCGGAACTCAGTCGCCCTCGCTGCCCTTCTGCGCAAGCCCATCGCGATCGATAACATCCGCGCCGGACGTTCTCAACCTGGTCTCAAGGCGCAGCATGCTGCTGGTCTCCAGCTAGTCGCCCGTATCTGCAATGCCACGACTGAAGGCACCGAAAAGGGCTCACATGCACTGAAATTCGCCCCCGGAGACATTGCACCAGGCAATTATTCAGCGGACCCTGGCACAGCAGGAAGCACGACCCTACTGCTCCAGATCGCTCTGCCTTGTCTTCTCTTTGCAGGAGACCCATCCAGACTCATTCTCCGTGGAGGCACCAATGCGACTATGGCACCCCAGATCGACTACACCCGGCGAGTGTTCTTGCCTGGTGCCCTCATTCACTTTGCATCTAGGTTTAAAGACCTAAAGGTTCACGTCAACCGCCGTGGTTATTTCCCCAAGGGTGGTGGCGAGCTCGAGGTTGACATCCCTGCATCGGATGGTCAACCACTGTCTGCCATCACCTTGCTCGAACGCGGGAAGGTCACTTCTGTGAAGGGATATGCTTTTGTCGCTGGACTCCCGGCGAAACTTGCACACCAGATGCGAGATACTGCACAAGAGTTACTTGGCAATGCAGAAGAGGTCGCTGGTGCGGCAGTGGATGTTGCTGCAGTGCGCGAAGACGCTAGCTCCGCCGTCGGCTCTGGCTCAGGCATCGTTTTGTGGGCGGAGACGGAGACCGGTTGCATTATTGGTGGCAGCGCACTCGGAACTAAGAGCAAGGCGTTTTCAACTGTCGCAAAGGAAGCCGTCGACGAACTACTTGCCAACCTCAAGCACGGCGGCTGCGTGGACGAGTATTTGCAGGACCAGCTCATTATATTTATGGCACTCGCGAGCGGCCGGTCGAGTGTGTCGTGCGGGCCGCTGACACTGCACACCAAGTAAGCAATCTGAGTCAGCGGTGACAGTGTGTGAAGCGGGCTGACGCCTTGATTTCAGGACGGCCATTTGGGTGACGGAGCAGTTGTCTGACGCAAAATTTGAAGTTGAGGTGGTCAGTGAGGAGCGCAATATCATCCATTGTACCGGCATTGGTTTTGCGGGATCAATGTCCGGGTAAAAGCAGACGGCATTTATAGTAACCAGTGTGAGATGAGGTGCAAGTGTCGGCTCTAGATGTTAGAGAGATAGTTGAAACGAATGGTGGGGTGCTTGGCGGGTGGGAAGGCTTGCGTCGGAGATCTGCCGCAGGCGTAACGCTTGACCTTGCTCACTGCGGGCGCCGAACACACCGCACCGCAACGCCGCAGCGGGTGACTCTCTTTCTCTCTTTCCCCATGGCTTTATTCAAACGCAACAACTCGAGCCGGTCAAGCGAGGACCAAGATACAGGGGAAGCTAAGAACAAGGCGAGCTGGAAACGGCCAGCGAGTGCGTCGCATTACGGGTGGGCTTTAAGCTGGTGCTGACTGGGCGACAGACACGGCGTTCAAGCAGCAGCGACTCAAGGCGTGGCAGCCGATTTTGACCCCAAAGACTGTACTGCCGACGCTGTTCCTCATCGCCGTCATTTTCGCTCCGATTGGCGCTGTACTGCTGGTCGCCAGCAACTCGGTCAGCCAGATCACACTCGAATACACGAAATGCAACACGGCCACTACAGAGTTCACGGCCTTGCCGGACTTTGACTACCAGCTCCGTTCCAGCGATTCTGGCAAGAAGATCAACCCGCCCGAGTGGTCGTCGCCTGACGGCGGCAAGACCTGTCGCATACGTTTCCATCTGCCTGCAGACCTTGGCTCGCCTGTGTTCCTCTACTACCGCCTCACAAACTTTTATCAGAACCACCGTAGGTACACCCGCAGTCTCGACACAGACCAGCTCAAAGGCAAAGATCGCTCGGCGAACTCGTTGGACAGCGGCGACTGCAAGCCACTTGCCAAGGAAAATGACAAGCCCATCTACCCTTGCGGCCTCATCGCCAACTCCATGTTCAACGACACGATTGGGCAGCCTGTTCTGCTCAATACGCTTGGTAACGGCGAGACGAACCAGACCTACACGTTTTCTTACTCCAACATCGCATGGCCCGGCGAGCGCAAGAAGTACACAGACACCCCCAAGTACAAGCCCAGCGAGGTCGTCCCGCCGCCGAACTGGCGCCAGATCTGGCCCGAATATAACGAAACCGTCGGTTTTCCCAAGCTTGCCAGTGACGAGCATTTCCAGAACTGGATGCGCACCGCCGGTCTGCCCACCTTCACCAAGCTGTACGGCCGCAACGACAACGAACCGATGCGTGAGGGCACGTACATAATCGACATTGGCATGAACTTCCCCGTGGAGCAGTTCAGCGGCACCAAGGCCATCGTGATTTCCACCGTCGCCTGGATTGGTGGAAAGAATCCATTCCTGGGCTGGTCGTACGTGGCCACTGCAGGCCTCTTCATGTTCCTCGCCCTCGCCGGGACTCTGCGCCATGTCATCAAGCCGAGGTATGTGTTGGAGCTGTGTGTACCGGTGCAGCTGTGGCTGACGCGACCGGCACAGGAAACTCGGCGACATGTCTCTCCTGTCATGGAACCAGCCGGCGAAGCGATAGATATATTCGAGCACGAGAATCAGTCCTTCTCACGACACTGTATGCCTCCTGTTTTGCTAGTAATGTTATTCGGACGCTTCGAATTGAGTTGGCTCGAGACGGGTGTGCAGCGAATGTTGTGACAAAGTGATTTCCATCCGTCCGTCAGATGTCTATTGCACACTCGGGATAGCGACACAATCCGGCTGTTAGTATTTTTCGGAGATGACTGAACGGGACCATGAGTACGATGAACGGCAAGTGGGAAAAGCATGCTCACTCAGTGTAACCAGCGATGTCCAGCCAGTGAAGGGATGGCTGTACATCATATCAGTATATTAACTGCCGCAGCTCCATGGATTTCATACCTTCTCTGGCCATTCCCTGTCGTCGAGTCGTACTGCTCCCAGACGTAACCGGTGCGTTCGTACTCCTACGTGAGCCGTCAGCGACAGCCACCATCCGCAGGATGGGCTTTCCGCTCACTTTGTGCACGTTCTCGATGATGTTCTTCCTCAGCTTGGAGTAGAGCTCGCGAGCGCGTTGTTGATACGGCCCTGGCTGCACCATGTACACCTACACTTTGCGTCAACAGGTGGAACCTTAACATTGGCGGCTGACCCACCTTGAACAGCGAACGCAGAGCCATGTAGTTCATGGGCATCCAGATCGGCCCCTTCCAGTAGTTTTCGCCCTCTCCGAACAGCGGGTGCGACTTGGAGAGGCTGCGCAAGCCATAAGAACTCCACAACCGCTCCTCGTCACTCATGAGCTCGAGGATAGGGCCAAGGTGCGGCGAGTCTGCCGGCAGGAGGCCCAGCAGCAGAGGGAACAGAGATAGATAACCCTCGTTGCACTCGTGGTACGACTCATCTGTAGGCACGAATGAGCATATAGACCGTGTGACAACGAGAATACACGGACCGTCTTCGTTGATCCCGACGTCACAGTACGTCTGCTTCTCTTCACTCCAGTGCAGGTCTGTCAATTAATTAGCTTCCCACCGCCTCGTCTCATGTGGATAGTGCTTGCCTTCAATGTTGTTCAGAATCCCCGTCTCGATCTCCGCAAAGAATGCCTCGTCCTCTTTCTCCTCCAAAAACACTGCAATGCTCTTCATCGTCCGCGTAAAGAAACCAACCCACGAGATGAGGTCCAAGTGGAGCTCGCCGGCATGGGGCCGTGCACGCGGATAGTCATCCATGCCGCTTGTCAGGATGTGCGTCTCGGTACGTCCACGCCAACGGTAAGCCTCGGTACGAGACCGAGGCTTGCGGCCGTATTGCCGCAACTGACCGCGCTGGGTCCTACGGAACCAGTCATAGTGACGCCGCAAGGCAGGGTAGATTTCACGGAGGTACGCGATGGCATCCTTGGGAGAGCTGAGGTAGAGGGAGTGTGTGCCAGTGACGGGTTGCGAGTGCTCCTCATTACCAAGAGGCAGTTGGACATTGCCCATCCCGAGCTCGGTCAAAGAAATGTCGTCAGACTCAGGAGAGACAGCGCGTAGACGATCAATGAAGGCCGTCACTGCCATGGCGAGAGTTGGCGGATTGGCATAGGTTGGATGTTGGGTGCGGAACTCTTCTGGAACCTGCTCACTTGTTAGTGCATACTAGTATCGAAGGGCGCAGAGTTCACGCACCCTGCTGCGAGCCTCATCACCAAGAATTTGCTCACGAGCGACCCAACCGTCAGCATCGATGAGGGACACCCAGTCCTTGATAATCTCAAGACTGAGGTCAGTATCCCATGTACCGATATGGAGAAGGTGGAAACCCTCGTCCCTAGAAGAAATTTGGGTTTGAGGAAGAAATTTACAGAGAGAGTGACGGAGACGAACCAATAAAATCCGCGTGGGAAGAAGCTGCGACTTGGTGTTGCGGTGAGCAACTCGCGTGGCTCGGTCAACTTCGGTTCGCCAGGCCGTCCTTTAGCTCCAGCTTCGTCTTCGTCGTCATCGTCGCCAAGGCCATCATCGTCCCACTCATGGACGAACGCGCGATCTACAATAGATGCCCCATAGAAATAGCCGATACCACCCAACAAATTCGAAGTGATCGCTTTGGAGAATGATTGCAGTTCTTTGGGGGTCGGGAAAGTTGCGTCGAATCTGCTGTCAAAATCGGCCGTGAATGCCTTGATACCCTCAGTCAAAGTCTCAGCTGCAGGTGCACAGCCATCAGGAAATGGGAAAATTCAATAGTGAGGTCGGGACAGACCATCGAGATGCTGCTTGTTGCTCTCATAGAAGACGTCGAACGAGAACGCGCCATCGAAGAATTTCTGCAAGGCGTAAAAGTTGCTGTCCTCGTCGACCTGATTGGTCAGTCGCAGCGTGAAAGCTGGGTCGGGAGGGTTCTGTGCATCTTGACGATACGGCTCGAGAGCCCGCTGGGCGGTTTGGTAGATGCTTCCTTGGAGCGCGTCTGACGAGCATATCTGAGTCGCAATCCTCCATAGCAGTCTGCCGACATACCTTTTGCCTTCCATATGAAGTTGGCCGGCGCCGCGGTGCCGATGAATTGTGTCTTGCCGATGACATCCCTGAACGAGTCCGCGTGGCGACCGTTGACGATGTGGTTGTTCGCCTCGTCTGCGGCCTGATCAGTTGCATGCCGTAGTACAATAGTAATCTTTCTAACCTTCGACCACACGAATTGCAAAGTCGCCCAATGTTGGTGACGAGCCAGCAAAGTGCACGTCGCCTTCCAGCCCCTAAAACACCACGGTCAGCATTCTGGATAGTTCAAGTTTGGGAGCGCTCGCACATCCTGCTGAACGTCGGTTTCAATATCGAGACTACCGAAGCCCTCGAGACCGTGGTACCAAGACATTGAAATCCGCATCACGCGCGCTGGTCACGGCTTCAGCTTATTGTGCACACAAGCGAGAAGCAGCGCCTTACCTGGGTCGAGTGGCGTTCCCTTGACGCGAACGGCCCAGCTGCCGCCAAATTCTCCACCAGGAACCTTAAGCCATTCGATGCGAAGGTCGAGGTTGTTCTTCCTGTCCTTGACGACCTCAACACCGCCCTGCCGCGGGTCGTAGTGCGTCCACGTATACGTGTCCATTTTGTCGTTTTGCTCGCATGCATGCCGCATTTCTGATAGACAATTCAGCAGTGAGAGAGACTACAGGTCGGTAACACGCACCAGTGAACGACTGGTAATCCTGGGTACCGAACCAGACAAGACCCGTCATAAGCGACTCTGGCAATCGCGGACGCAGCCCAAAGTAAAGGCCGGGACGATATGCGCCCCATAAGAGCGTGTCGTTCGATGCACTTGCGCCAGCCAGGGCGACGCTAGCCGCGCCAGTGAGAACGAGCAGACGATACATCGTCACTCGGAGTTGCAGGGCGCGTGTCAAGATGCGCCGGCACTATTTTGTGGATCATCCGTCACAAGTCGGAAACAACTTGACCACATTCATTCAACTACACCTTCGTCAACCTATTACACGAAGTATACCATGACTCTCGTGCTGTGCCATCCAAATCGAGTGCAATGCGTCTGGTACCAAGACCTTGCTGACTGGAAATGAGATACCAGCTCATTTCTAACCATTTTACTGAATCAACCCGACTCCTGCATGCTTCAGGTTTGAATACATTAAAATACCGTATATAATCTCGAACCAGGTAATGCTTGAGGAGCTCATGCCTGTGCCTAGTATGGTTCGGTCCTACTTGAACACTATGGCTATTGCAGGTAGTCACGTGTTTGCTCCCAAGCTTAAATGTGAGTAGAAATCGGCATTGACAAGCTAGTACCGCCTTGTTCGTGAGGTGAAGTGAGTACATTCAATCCGAGTCCTTCTTGATACTAAGTTGTTCCCACTCAACATCGTAGAGTGCATGCAAGTTTACCGGCACGATGCGCAACTTCTTCTCTACGGTTGCCTTGCCCGCATCTGAAAGTTTATCGACAAACTCCTGCCCCGGGCCGATGACACGGATGCCTACAGGCACACCGCAGAGCTTGCAGAACTGATGTGCGAGCGTTTTCGGACCGAACATGTACTCCTTGAGTGCGTCGGGAGTCTCCGGCGAGACACCCATACCGACCTGGTCTCGGTCAGGGTATGCGAGCGTGTACGAATTCTGCGAGCGTGATGAGAAGGTGTGCATAACTGTCGCCGCTGCGCACCTTGGTGCAGATGGTGCAGTCGCATTCCTTCACCTCGACCTCTGCCAGAGGTTTCGTGCGGACCTTAAGCGTTATTGCGCCGCAGTGGCAGCTGCCATTGTAGACCTTCTCGCCTTCACCGGGCGTGATCTCCGGGCCAGTGTACGCAGGGCGCACATAGACCGGTGGCATTGCAGCACCGTCAAAGCTGAACGTGACCATTCGACAGGTAAGATGAACTGCAAACACGAACAACGACATTCGCCTGACCTATGGGTATCCAGCTTCTTCCAGTCTAGATCGTTGATCGCACGGGCCTTGAAACCCAACAATGGTAAGGGATTGACGACGGTGCGGGCAATTTGTGGCGAAAACTTACGTTCACTACGATGAGGTTGTAGGCCGGAATAACGCAGGCCAACGGCGTGGCACAGTCATCGCAAAACTATGAGAAATGTGAGCGATGGTATGCTGCCGATATCACGACAGACGATACGGACTTGATGGTCTGCTTTCTTGTCATTGAACTGGTATGAAGCAGGTGGCTTGCTATCCTCCGCGATCGTCATGGATTTGACAGTCGCCCAAAGTGCAGCCTGAGAGCGAGCGATTGCGTCAGCGGAGGTCCTCAGCACGCAAGCGCGGCGCAAGCGGGTACCTTCTTCGAGCAAATCGAGCAAGTGCACGTTCCGGCCTTCGTCAATTCGCCATCTGTAGTTACTGAGAACTTGCGTGCGCCGCAGTGACACGATCCGGTGTACGATTTCAGCTCCGGGCTAGCGGTAGTCTCGCTGGACATTGTGTGGGAGGGGCAGAGGGAGAGTTTGTGGCGGGCATCATCACAAAAGCCTCGTGCCTTCTTATTTTCAGGGCAGAATCAGGGCTTAGGAACCTGGCCTTCACTCATCATCACAGCTATCAGACATTTGCAAAGGCAGCTCAACTTCGCCTAATGTTTGGTGCCATAACATGGCTGGCCAGGCTCAGAGGGAGCGAGGATGGCCCGAATTCTCAAGTCGGCCGTAGGGCCAACTTCAAGGCCCATTTGTTAGAGAGGAAAAGAGACCGATGCGATTGATGTGGGGGAAATAAGTTATATACTGGGCGTTGTTAAATACTGAAGTTGCTGCAATTCTTTTGCTTCAGCAATGTCTGCTGCGTGCAATGCGGGTGCTGCTCTCAACGACCTCCAGAAAAGCCACAAAGAACCATAACCAGACGACCAGCTTCCGACCTTGCGCACGAGACAACACGGCTCCAGCATTTGGACAAACATCGACGCGCTTAGAACAGGCGCGCGAGCTCGTCGATACCCGGGATGGGCGGGAGGGGCAGGCCACCGATGCTGGGCATCGTGCAGCCGAAGCCGGAGCGCTTGCCGAGCATGGCACGGCGGCGCATGTGCGAGCGGCTGACGTGGCTGGGCGACGGGCGAGCGGGCTGGCTGACGAGCGTGCGCTTCTTGACTGGCGACGCCTTGCATGCACCGGTTGGGGACGGGATCGGGTTAGGGTTGAGCGTCGGCTGCTGGGTGGTGGTCGGTGCGTCGGTGGTGGCCGGAGCCTCGGTCGAGGTGGAAGGTGGCGCCTCGGTGGAGGGAGCATCCGTCGAGGGAGCATCAGTCGAAGTGGTGGGAGGAGCCTCCGTCGAAGTGGCGGGAGGAGCCGAGGTGGAAGGAGCATCAGTCCCAACGGGGGTCGAGCTGCCCGTCGCGGTGTTCTCGGCGGGAGCCTTGCCGTGGATGAGGTCGAGTGCGAGCTGCTCAAGCTGTTCCGGGGTCATGATCGTGAATTCGGGGTCGGTGTCGACCTCCTCCTCGCGCGGCTCTTGTGTGCCATCGTCCTCCTCAGCAGGCGTGAGCTCAACAGGGATGACATCACCGTTCTCGTCGAAGTCCATGGCACCACCCCACTGGTCAACTGGGTTGCCGAAGGGATCGGTGTAAGTGCCATCTTCCTCGTCGATGACGACCTCAGACGGCGGGATGACCGCTCCAGTCTCGTCCTTGAAGTCCTCGTAGTCGATGACGTTGCCATCAGAGTCGACAAGCTGGCCGTCCTCGTTGACGATCTCGCACTTGCTGTTCGAGTAAAGACCGTCACCTGCGTCGAAGATAGCCTCCTCCGGCGGAACAACGTTGCCATCAGCGTCGGTGAGCGGCTGAGAAAGATCAAGCTCGCATGCGAGGACGGTGCCGTTGTTGGAGATACGCTGTCCCTCCTTGGTGGTCGCGTTGCCCCAGGCATCCTCGAACGTGCCGTCGCCGTTGTCGATGATGAGGTCCTCCTCAGGAATGGCGTTGCCATCATCGCCCTTGATCGGCGGCGGCGCAGCGTCCTCAGCGTCCGCGTCGGGGATGACCTCTCCCTTCTCGTCGATAAGCTGACCGTTCTCGTTGACAAGATCACCGCCGGCGTTGGAGAATGTGCCGTCACCGTTGTCGTACACAGCGGTGGCTGGGCCGTCTTGCTGCTTGGAGCAGTGCTTCCACAGCGTCATGCGCTTCTCGTAGATGGGGATGTAGTCGCCGATGCTGAGAATCTTGATGGCACCGGCAGAGACACCGGCCTTGACCAATGCACCAATGCTGAGGTCCTGGCAACCCTCGTACGAGTAGTCGGGGAAGATTGTGCCGTTCGAGTTGAAGGTTGCGTCAACATCAACACCGACGTAAACCTCGGCGTGCGCAAGATCATGGAAAACGTCGACACCGAACTCAAGCTTGGGGATGATGTGGAGGCCGAACGAACCAGTCTGGTCACCGGGGCTGACGTTCATCTCGAACGACGAGGTCTTCTTGCTCTCGCGACCCTCACCGCCAGCTGGGGCGAGCGACGAAGGGAGAACGAAGTCAAGACGGTCGAAGTCGTACTTCATCGGGATCTTGGCGGCGAATGCAACGTCAACAGCAAGGTCGAGCTGAGCGACGAGGGCAGCCTTGGGGCCAAGGGTGATGATGCCAGGGATGAAGAGACCGGGAATACCGACGCCGAGGAGCTTGATCGGCGGGAAGAGGATGTCGGCAGCGAGGTACATGTCGACACCGAAGTCCGCGTGGACCTTACCGCTGAGGGCACCAGCGATGGCGAAGTCCTTGACCTCCGGCGGGACGAGCGAGCCAGCGATCTTGAAGGCGTAACCAGCGTTGATGAGGATGTCAGCGTCGACGGTGATCTTGGCCGATTGGTCGAAACCGATCTTGCCGAAGTTGCAGCCAAGCGACTCGTCAAGGAGCGAGATGTTCTGCTTGAGGTTGACGGCTTCGAAGCCCTTGGACTTCTCAACACCGCCCGAAAGATCTGAAGAAAGGAGAGCATCAGCGTCGGGTTGCGATGTTAATTTGGCCAAGCAACGCACCAGGAAGGGAGGGAATGGGGAGCTCCTCCAGGGACGGGATGTCGATATCCGGGAAGTCCTGCGAGCTCGGTTAGCCGTGGGTTCCCGTCACAGTTGACGCGGCTACTCACAATGTCGCCAAGATCTGGGAACTTGGTGGGCAGCGACGGAATATCGATATCCGAAAGGTCCGGAATGTCGGGCATCGTGAACGTGGGCAGGTGAATGTCTGGCAGAGTGATCGACGGGAGGTCGGGAAGGTCAATCGACGGAAGAGTAGGAAGGCTGATATCCGGCAGGGTGATCGACGGAAGGTCCGGGAGGTCGATGGAAGGAAGAGTAGGCAGGTCGATATCCGGAAGGTCGGGCAGATCGATATCTGGGAAACCGAAGTCTGCGGACGAGGCGGAGCCCGACTTCACAGCGGACGGACCGGTGCCCTGGCCATGAAGGGCGCGAGCAACGTTGCTGCGCTTGATCTCGTCCTTGATGTCGGCGTGATGGGCTGCGACGACATCAAAGCTGACGGTACCGCGGTCGGCAGGAATAGCCGTGAAGCGGTAGTCGAGCTTTGCGGCAACGACCTCAGGCGTCAGGTTGCGGCGGCGAAGCTTGCGGTCGGCAACGGAACCAGGTGGGATGCTCTGGTCGGTCGAGACAGTCCACTGGGCAACACGAGCGAACGGACCAGCACCGCAGTTGGCAGGCAGGCGGACAATGGTGTTCTCAGCACCCTCCTCGATAACATGGTGGCAGTTCGCCTCCGGATCAGAAGTCGTGCAGACGAGACGGACGTCAACAGAGCCCTTGGACCAGTCGGTAGGGCAGTCGAGGATCTCCCAGCCGGCAGCTTGCGAGAGATCAGCAACCATGTGCGACGGGCCATCCTACGCCGAGATGTATCAGCACCGACCCTAGCGAAAAACTGTCCAGCCCGACTCACAATGACGATCGTGCTCGGGACCTGGTCGTGTGCAGCAGGGCGGTCGACTTGGCAGTTACCACGGCACTGAGTGGATGCAAATGCAGCGGATGCAAAGAAAGGCAGCAGAAGCGCGCTGCTGAGCTTGGGCATGATGATATGAATATAAAAAAGCAACCGAAGAAAGTAAAAAGTGTTGGTGGTTGACGGGTAAAACGAAGAAAAAGTGGTCTCGCCACGAACGGGGAGAGAAGAAGAGGAGTAACGACCGGTGACAGGGCCCCTGGGCATTATAAGTAACGCCAGCAGCCATCAGCATAGCCCCGGACAGCACCCGACTGACACACTTCCGCACCGGGCTCGGTCTTGATGCATATGGCGGCAACAGCGCCTGACAGCGGTGCCAACCTGTGGTCTTGCCCCTTCTGGCCCTCCTGTTGCTGTCCAACTCGCATGCCGTGTCGGTCTCTCCTCGCCGACGTCCTGAGCCCGATCGGCTCGCCGTGTTCTCTATATTCTGCATGATGATACCCAGGCTTCACCGTTGCACACGGATCCATCGCTTGTCCGTGTTCCGTGCGCATCAAAAGGCGGGAACCGCGCCGGCCCGTCGGTGGCAAACATTACTCCCGCAGTAGCAACATCACAGCTCCAACACAAGCGCCGCAAATCATTGCGATGAAGTGGACAAATCCATATACAAAGTGCTGTGTAGTGCGCTCCCGTGCCACATTATGTTTCCTCTTGTTGTTGCAATTGGTAGTGGTACTCTGCAGCAGACCATCAGCTCCGCGACTCCTTGGAGGCGGGAAGAAACACCCACGCTCTGCCAAGTCAATCGTCCGGATATTTGCCTTGAGTTTGTTGAGCGTCTCCACATACTCTTCCTCTTCCACGCTGTCATAGACAATGCCTCCTCCGGCCTGGAGGTATACCGCGCCATCTTTGAAGGTCATGGTCCGGATCGCGATGCATGTATCCATCTCATCGTCGGCAAAATCCCAGTGCCCCACCGCGCCGGCGTATACACCTCTTCTCTCGCCCTCGAGCTCAGATATCAGCTCGATAGCTTTCACCTTGGGTGCGCCACTGACTGTCCCTGCGGGGAAGATGGACCGGAACGCATCAAACCGCGTCTTGCCCTCTCTCAACATGCCAGACACCTGCGATGTGATGTGCTGGACGTGCGAGAACTTTTCCAGCTGCATAAGCGAGTCGACCTTGACTGTTGATGCCGTACAAACACGGTTTACGTCGTTACGCGCCAGGTCGACCAGCATCACATGTTCCGCCTGATCCTTTTCCGATGCTAGCAGTTGCGCGCCGAGCTTTGCGTCCTCTGTGACCAGAGTTAGCTGGCCTTCGACTCCCAAAGACCGAAACTACTCGCCTTCGGGCGTGGCACCACGATGAATCGTGCCAGCGATCGCGTGGTTATAAACTTTGTTCCGTTCGACTCGGCACAACGTCTCGGGACTTGCGCCGACAAACTGCACGTCGCCACAATCCAGGAAGAACATGTACGGGCTTGGGTTAACGGTGCGTAACTGCAGGTATGCGTTGAATGGATTCAAGTTGGTCTCGCGCCGCAGCCGCTGACTTGGTACAGCTTGAATAATGTCGCCTTTGATGATGTGCTCCCTCAGCTTGGTGACAAACTGCTTGTACCCGGTACTGCCGACATTGGAAATAGCCTGTCCGCCGAGAGTTATGGGAGGCTGTGGTACGTAGTAAGGGGCGCCAGGATTGGAAAGCAGCAGCTTGGCGATTCTCCGAGCCTTTGCCACGGCGGTATTGTAGGTGAACGCCAGGTTGACGTTGCTGGCAGAAGACGGGCAGAAGACGTGAGAGACGATTTTAATCCTTTGATAGAGATGATCGTAGACGATGAGGGTGTCTGCAAGCATAAAGACGGCCTCAGGGATACCGAGTGGGTCGGTAAGGTCGCGCGCCGTCTTGGGTTCGAAATAGCGCACGCAATCGAATGAGACGTATCCAACAGCACCACCTGCAGATTATGCATGAGCAGAGATCGCGCGATACAGAAGATAACTCGCCTGTGAAGGTAGGCAGCTCGGGAATTCTAACATACTTGTACACAGACAACTCTTTCTGCAGGATGGTCATCGGGTCGCCTTGCGCATCGAGCCCCGGTCCGGTCCTGACGACCTTGAAGGGATCTAGATTCAGGTCAGGAATACTGGCGCGACGAGAGTATAGTTATCACCTGAACCGATGAAGGAATAGCGAGCGACGTTCTCGCCGTTGAGAACACTCTCGAGCAGGAACGAATATTTCGAATCCTTTGCGATGCGCATGTACGCCATGACGGGCGTGATGAAATGGGCGGGAAGTTCTACAAAGACGGGCACGCAGTTGCCTTGCTTCTCGCTGATGATGTACTGCTCAACTGTCTGCAGAGTTGGCAGCGCGGGTAGGTGCTGACTCGACGCGCATCAGTGCTCGGCCGACGCGTCTCATCAGCTCCAGACGCACGTGTGGGTCCATGTAAGCAGTCGCCTGCACAGTGTTGGAGGAGTGCCGTCCATTCTGGCGTGACATGGCCAAAGACTGAAGGGGAGGTGGAAGAGGGACGTGAGTGCACGCGAGTGGCCGACGATCGGACCTGGTCTCTCGCTCTCAACTTTGTCCAAGTCATCGCGATCATGTTGACACCGAGATTCTCATGTTCGCAGACAGATACCACCCTTACCGTTCTTCTTCACACACCTGCGATCAGAGTAAGCGTAACTTGAGCATCGGTGCAGTCTACCAACTTAGAATTCGCAAGGCTCGCGACGTCGAGGTCCACGTCGAGACGACCACACTCAGTGTGCACGTAAACCCGTATTTTCTCCGCCTCGTTTTTGATGCCCCGATCGTGGAGGACGATACCTCCACCGCACGCTACGATCCTTCCTCTGGGGACCTTACAGTCACCGTCTCAAAACAGGTGCCTGGCCAGCACTTCAACGACCTCGATCTTTTGCCCAAGCTTCTCGCACCTGAGGGCTCGAGTATACCGCAACAGCCATTGATCGAGGTCCTCGATGAGGACGATGCTATCCTGCAAGGTACTTCGCGCGCTCTTTTGCCTCGGGCATGTCTCTTTGAGTCTCGCCATCTCTGTCTAGGTTGACTGGCTTCTGCTACGTTGTCTGCCACACCCAAAGCCCCAACGGCGCTTGAAAGTTTCTCTTGATCATGCATCGAATAAGATGCGATTGTTGATTTTTCTTATTTAGCTGCAGAGAACGACTGGCAGCTACCCCAACAAGTGCCAGACGTGCCAGCGCTGAACACTGGCGACCGTCAACCATACGGCTTTTTGGACCTGCACACGGGTCTTTTTGCCCACGTCGCCCATGTCCCGAACGAGGTCAACGCTCTCGGTCACGATGTCGAGTCTCTTCTAAAAAGCGAGCGTCGTATCAAACTACGAGAGAGCGAAGAAGGCAAATGGGATGAGGAATACTACATGTGGGTGGGTAATGCGCCAGGCGACCACTACGCTGACGAGACCAGGATGGACTATGTTCAGGACGAAGAGATTCAAGAGATCATACACTGGTCGTATCCCCACGAGGATCGTGATTACACCGAGGCGGAACGATTGGCACAATTGCGGCTCCCACGCCGTGAATGTTGGTTCACTTCGTCGCGTGCGAAGTTCATCAAGCGCTGAACCTTCTGCGCTATTCAGATCTGGTCGATGATGCACGGAACAAACAGCTGCATACGACTCTGGTGTCGATCTTGTTCGCGTACATGTACGACGCGCGTGTGACGGGACACGATCCAACATCCGAGTCTGCATGGACCATCTGTGCACTCACACCGTGCTTTGTAGCGCTGGTCGATCACGACACAGTATCTGCGACACTCATTGCGTCGTACCGACGAGCACTAGCGTGGCCATTATATCGATCATTCGCATTATGCAACAAGGTGCAGGCGGATGTGGCCAGTCTTTTGGAGAGAGGCGTGAAGGCGACTTTGCAGGCATTGCTGGAGATGCTGCATATCCTTGCTGGACACGAAGCATACTATGTCTATGCCAAGATCTGGATCGAGGACTATTGTGTGTGGCTGGCAAGGCATGCAAGGTGGATTGTAATCTCGATCGAAGGAAGTTAAACTGATTTGTCATACAGCGCTGAGAGCCTTCAAACACTTTCAGAAGAAGTGAAGGAGGTCAAGGTGACGAAGACTGCGATTGGATGGGGATTGGAGGAGCTGGAGGTCGCAGCGCGGATGGCGCAGGCAGATATCGACAGTGATGATGAATAAACTGCCAAATTTGCACATAAGCGAACTATTATATTCTACGCATAGACTTCATATAATTATCGCTCTAATTCTATGACCAGGGCTGGCCACACGATGGCGCGGAGATTCAAAATATCAGTCACGTGTGTGGCCGCTTGCCTCCGGATATCATCGGCATTCAGCGAACCTTTGGTCCCGGCCATTTAAAGGCTTCGGTGTTCGTTGACGATTCTCACTCTCATCCTCGAACGACCCTCGTCACTCGACTCAAACCTTTCCACCCACTCACCAACCCACCTCTTCAATCCACTCGCAATGTCTGACGTCAAGGCCACCAAGACCGCATCCAAGAAGGCCGCTGCGCCAAAGAAGGAGAAGGCAGCCGCCACAAAGAGTGGGTTGCTTTTCGTTACCTTGCCGGTCTCGATACTGATAATTTCCACTTACAGAGGTCGCCGCGAAGGTGACTGAGCGTCCTTCGACCATCGAGATGATCAAGGAGTGCATTGCCACGCACAAGGAGGAGTCGCGCACTGGTGTCTCGCGCCCAACGATCAAGAAGTGAGTCCTATCTGCTTCAGCTGCCATGCGCAAGATACTGATACATACTTGCGCCTCAGGTTCCTTGAGGACAAGTACAAGATGGAGATCAATGCCACTGTCACAAGCCAGATCTCGCGCGCTCTCGTTTCCGGCGAGACCAAGGGCATCTTTGTCCTGCCCAAGGGACCTGCTGGCCGCGTGAAGCTGGCACCAAAGACTGCGAAGAATGATGCTGGCAAGGAGGTAAGCACCATAGATGTCAGTGTCATGATTACATATACTCATGCCCGAGTTTTACTTCAGAACGCACCCGTCAAGGCTGCCACCAAAGCTGCCACCAAGGCACCGGCCAAGAAGGCCGCAGCCGCACCCGCCAAGAAGGCGGCCACTACACCCGCAAAGAAGGCGACGACCGCGAAGAAGCCCGCAGCACCAGCGAAGGCTGCCCCGGCTAAGAAGGCTGCAGCTGCGCCCAAGAAGTCGGCCGCCACACCAAAGGCTGCACCGGCAAAGAAGTCGACGACCAAGACAGGAGCGGCGAAGAAGGCTGCAGTCATCTCCAAGTCGACGACCAAGAGGACACCAGCCGCGAAGAAGGTTCGTCTTGCTTGGCTACTTTTGATTGTACCATCATGCTGATCTCCTGTTTCTTCAGGCAACTGAGACCAAGGCAAAGAAGGCTGCCGCTGCACCCAAGAAGACTGCAACGAAGAAGGCAGTAGCCAAGAAGGCCTCGTCCTAGTCGCATCTGCTATCCCGGTCGTGGATTCTACTCTATTTCCCTTGTTTTTGCTGTCGTGTTTGCATTTCCCTCGGCATGTATCCCTGTACAACAGCATCGTAGATCATGGTCTATACCATATCACTGGGTCTTCATTGTTTCAACATCTGTGCGCTGCGAAAGATTCGTTCGGTCTTTCGAAAGTGTATGCGGAGTGGGATCTTGAAGTTTGTGAATTTTGAGGCTCAGACCGCTGAGGTCCATTACTTGCGCAAAAGATGAAATTACATATTACTGCACAGACGTGCTGGTTCTCTTGATACCTCCACAAATACACGAATTGACCATGCAAAGCGAGAAAACAGTACCTACATCATCTCCTTAGATCATCTGCGAGCTAGCCTTCTGATATGGCGACGGCGGAATCTTGTATCCTCCTGACTGTTGCGATTGTGAATGCTGCGCGTGTGACGGCCCGACGCCCCCCATACGAGGTGCGCCCGTCGAAGGTGGGGTACTGCGAGTGCGTGCACTTGGTCGTGAGTCGTCCGGGGCTGTTGGCGAAGGTGCGAATGATGAGATCTGGAGCAGCACAGCAAACTCTTGCATGAGCTGACCCAACGATGCGATTGATTTTTTGGCGGGCAGGGGCAAGGCCTGTGGTAGGTCTATGAACAGGCCTTTGATCTCGGACAGTACTTGAACGGCCATCTGGAGAAGTGATCAGCAAGTTGAAAAGTAAAATGCGAGCGAAACACACTTTGAGGAAGGCGTTTGCGTCCTCCCAGATGGCCTTGCGCAGCACTGCTGTAGATCCTATTCGGAAGCTGTCCAGGTCGCTTCGTAATCGCCTCGTCACCTCTTGGGAGTCCTCTAGCGTCGCAGCCAGCGCGGGCAAACCGTGCTCTGCGACAATCTCCGACAGAGTACTCCAGACACCACTCGCCACTTCGATGGTATCGTCCATTGTCGCAAACAGGTTTTGGTCCATTGCCGATGCCGCAAGAGGCTGTGGCGGTTGTGCGCGAGCTGGTACCAAGGACGAACTTTGTGATGTTACAAAGCCGTTGTTCATTTCGGTCTCAAATCGCGAGATCTGCGACGACGTGGAGTCGTCTCGTGCGTGGAGTGCCCCATTCGAAAGCGACGGTGCCGACAAGCCATTTCCAAATGAAGGCCCGCCATTGGAGCCTCCCGAGCGACGCAGAGAAAGAGTACCGGGCAAAGCGTCCGAAGATGTAGTTCGAGCGATCTGTATTTCCTTCGTACCGAAGGAGCCTCCTTGCCGTCGTGCTGTCCGTGTCCAACCCATCGCATTCGACGCGCTGCCATTCGAAGAAGGGGATGCCGAGCTTTGCCCGACGTCAGGCGTGACAGGAGAAACCAATGACCGCGATGGTGCGTGAGCCTTCAATCTCGAGGTCTGTAAATAGGGCTGGATCGCCTCGCTGTGCTCTTGGATGGTGTGCCACGATAGCGAGACCTCAGTCATCGACCCGTGTAGAATAAGCAGCAACCATCGAGTATACCGCGGGTCGTGGGTGGCCGTGACAAGGTTGAGCTGCATGTTGAGCACACCGACGACCTTGCCAAAGATCGACACGCTGTCCTTACATGACTGCACGACGCTGCGACAAACGATCGGTGATGGGACTGGCTGCTTCGCTTGCTCGTCGAACCGGTCCAATGCATCGATAAGTTGTGACAAGAACTTCCTGGCGGGGTGAAGGACCTTCATAAGCACACCGGACAAGCCCTCATGCGTGACCGAGACCGTGAACTGCCGCAACGCCTCATACATCTGACTCAGGGCAAAAAATATGCCCCGTGCAGCATCGACCACAGCTAGCAGAGCCGGAGGCGGTCCAGAGCGGTCTGTTGGAGGCGGTCGTTGGACAGAGAACCTCCGGAAGTACGCGTTTCGTTCTGGGTCGACTGAAGACATTTGCGAATCGGTAGTCTGTCCGTTAGATGGTGACGCTGCGTGGTATGATGTTCCGTTCGTTCGGTGCATAGGAGGGAGGAAGCCCGGCGATTGCCCGCTAGGTGAGGGCGAGTAACCTGTGGCACCGAATGACGGAGCAGGCAGCGGCAAGTCGGGCAAATTGGGCCGTTTGGATCGTCGCTGCGCAGGTGCTTCCTGCTGTTGAAACCCAAGGCGCAGGTCCGGCAGGCTTTTGTTAGCTGTGAGCGTAGCCCCGAGTGTTCGCGGTTGGCCTCCCACACTGTACGATGCGTTCCTCGCGTGCAGGGGGTTGACCTGTGGCGAGTCGAGAAGAATTGACTCGCTGTAGAGGTTGCCTGCTGGACCTGAGATACCGTCGATATCGGTGATGCTGATGGAAGAATCAAGCGGGTGTCCAGGAGAAGGAAATGGACTGCGAAAGGACGTCTCGGGCGAAGGCGGCCCATCGGGCTGTGATGTCGTTGTCGACACCGAGTCGATGGAGTACGAGCGGACGTGCGGCGTCAGCAGAATGTGGTCCCCGTTGGACAGATGTGACAAGTCCTCATCACCACTGCAGGGTCGTCAGAGATAGGGTCAACTGTGTGGACCGCGCGGCATGCTTCGCACCTGACGGGATCCACGTCGGACGGTGCGGGGTCGGTACTCTCCTTGACCACGCTGAAGGACGAGACGTCGCCATTCTCCTCTTGTGCCTCTGCAAGGCGGGCTGACTCCTCAAGCCACCGCTTGAGTGCCGCGATCCAATGCTTCATCGCATCTGAATCGTCAACGTCGTCCGGTTCCTCCTTCATACCATCTGGCCACATTATCGGGTTGTGGCTGACCTTGAAGACGGTCAAGTTTTGGAAATTCGCCAGATAGTGGGGGAGTTTGGTGAACCGGTTGCGGCTGATGCTGAAGACCTGAATGCGGGCATTTGCGTGAGACTCTACCAGCGTACTACAACACGACTCAAAGCATACTCTTAGGTTGCGCAGTGCCCCGGGGTCTGGAGGTAGTCGCTTAATGCGATTTCGGCTGATATCAAGAACTTCGAGCGAGGGCATAGTGGTGAGCTGGAAAGCGCGCAAGGTCAGACCACACCGACAGCCAGACTCCTGTCGCGCGTGTACGCACAACGGTTGGGAAATTGGAAAACAGATTTGAACGCAGATTGAGATAGCGAATCCGCACAAGTGCGCTGAAGCCCCGCGGCAGCGAGGTGAGGCGGTTGTAGCCCAGCGCGACACTGCGCGGACCAGTTGGTCAACGGCAAGAGGATGCAACTGACAACACTCACCGCAGAACATTGCTCTCGTCAGTGAATGGGTCGACTGAAGCCCTGGCAAGCTCGCGCGCGTTGGGATCGGTGACCTCTGTCAGAGTCTTGTGGCTCAGGTCCAGCGTCTGACCGTCGTCCTGCGACACGCGCAATGCCTCCGCAATGAGTTCTGAGGAAAGCAGCACCTTTGGCGGAGGCGCATTTCTGTTGGTCGCCAGCGACGTCGAAGAGATCGGGTTTGTGGCCTCCATGTGCGACAGGACAGCTCAAGTGTCAGCGCACGCTCCGGAGCCAGCAGGTGCAAGGTCAAGTGCAAAGTTGACGGTTGCCGAAATTGGCACCTTGATCTCGATCATATGCACCTTGCAGCCGCCGCTGCTCATCAGCCGGGACAATGCTTGGCTTGACAGCTTGAATTCCTACATTTACAGGCACGAATCACGCAAGATATATTGAACATTCAGAGAGCGCGTTCATGTTCAAGCCTACGCTGCCCAGATGTGGACCTCGCGGCCCTGCGCATTCCAAATCTCCCGACCGCTTGTCCCCCACGCGATGTCGCTAACCGCCGAGTCGCCGAGTTGCACAATCGTCTCCCAGGACTTGTGCGCAAACACATGAGTTCCACCAGATCCAGCCACGCCGAGGAACTGTGCGCTTGGGTCGTATGAGACCTTGTTGATCGTGAAGTCGCCCAAATCGATTGACTTCGCGACCGACAGCTTGCGCAGGTCCCAGATGGCGACAGTCGAAGGCGAGCCTGGGGCCATGAGGTGATAGCCGTTCTCCGAGAAAGACGTGGTGTGGACCGCGAAGCCGCCAGCCTCCGCGTCGAGAGAGCTGATCGACGTGCCAGT
>Ga0247815_10000636_pt1 | contig 27557 bp, 20 predicted proteins | sample UWRJL194509B1_FD_181014 | JGI IMG/M metagenome (GOLD analysis project Ga0247815, IMG submission 181014) | Plant litter microbial communities from Arlington Agricultural Research Station in Wisconsin, United States - UWRJ-L194-509B-1 | ecosystem: Environmental > Terrestrial > Plant litter >...
GTACTTCGTGGTGCTCTGTATCTAAAAACTCTGCTACTTTACGGGCAGCAACAGCATCGGGAGCCATGGCATCAAGCCCAATAGAGAATGAATGCAGTTTTTGCGAACCACCTTTCATAAGCCTTGCCGCGATAGATGATGTAAGCGAAGAATCCAGCCCTCCCGAAAGTAATACCCCGATAGGCACATCGCTCATAAGCCTTTTTTCTACAGCTTGTGTTAACGACTGGCGAATGGTTGCAAAATCAACCTCTTCTACCGCTTTAGTCGCATCTTCCCATTGTGGCCTGTAGTATTTTACAAACCCGGTTTTAGGCGTGTAGTAGTGACCAGGAGGGAAAGTAGAAAACGTCTGGCACTGGTCGGCAATAGCTTTCATTTCAGATGCAAAGTATATCCTGCCTCTGTCATCCAGTCCGTAATATAACGGCTTAACACCAAGCGGGTCGCGGCCTGCAATAAAATCGTCGCCATCTATAACCACAAACGCAAAAATACCGTCGAGCATATCGCAAAACTCATAACCATACTGCTCATAAAGGTGAACAATAACCTCAGAATCTGATGTGGTCCTGAATGTGTGGTGGCTTAGCACAGTATCGCGCAGTTTGCGGTGATTGTAAATTTCGCCGTTGTGTACCATCCATGCACTTTTTGTGCCCTGAATGGGTTGCTTACCTGTAGTTAAGTCTACAATAGAAAGGCGTTCGTGCCCCAGCATATGCCCTTTTTGGGTTACATGAATATCACTTTCATCGGGGCCGCGGTGCGACATCCTTTTAGAAAGCTGTGCTACTAATGCCTCATCTTTTCCTTTTCCTATTATTGCTAAAATTCCACACATCCTGATTCTAAATTTAAGTTCTGTGTTAAAAAGCCTTACTTGGTTATTTTCAACAAGACAAAATTGCACTTTTAGTTTAAATTGAAAAACATTAAAACACAATATACTTTTAATTTAAAACATAAAATAGGATTATTAACAAATTACTAAGTAAGAAGCGATATTTGTAGCTGTAAAATTACAGTTCATAAAAAAACCATCCTTGCGGGATGGCTTTAAAATGCTTCATTATGATTAGTAGGCGATATGCAGCTACTGCCAACTGCACCTGGTAACTGAAAACTAAGTTATTTCCTGTATTAAATATTTCGTTCCGTTTATCTCAAAAGTATCTTCTGCACGCATGCCCATCATTTTAGTGCCAAGCGGCGATTGTGGCGAGAGCGCTATAACTGTAACACCATCTACCGTAATTTTAGGCAATGCAGCACTTACAAACAAATACATGTTATTGGCTTTTACAAGGCTGCCAAGGGCTACCCTGTCGGTCACCATCTCCGGGTTTATTTTTTCAAGAATTGCCTTCTGTTCCTGGAACTCGGAAATTTTACGGTTAAGCTTTTCCTGCTCTATGTGCATCATTGATAAGGCTGTTTCATGCTTATCTCCAGCAGAACCTTTTGCATCGTTAGCAGCACCCTCTGTTAAAGCCGCGATCATATCGCGAAAGGCATCAAGTTTGTCGTTTACCTGCTGCAGGTAGTAGGTAAGTATATTTTGTTTTGATGGATTCATTTAAAAATTGAAGATTAAAATATTAAACCAAATAAAAAAATTCCCCATCTAAATGCAATTGCTTTAAAATGGAGAATCTTTATGATGTAACTGAAATATTTAAATTATTAAATCTTTCAATTTTTAATTATTAGAAGTTAAACTTGTACGAAGCACCAATTAAAAACTGGAATCCCTGTACCTGGTAGTTTACCCACCTTTGATAATTTTGATTAGCAATATTGTTTAGCTTAACAAAACCTGTAAGGCGTTCGTTGTACTTGTAACCCACATTTGCATTAAGGTCGAAATAACTTTTAAGCGTTACTAATTGCGTATCAAAAAGTGTAGGATCTGTAAGGTTAGGATTAAACACGCGGTCATACCTGTCGCCTACAAAAAACACATTAACACCTGCAAACCATTTTTCTGTAATTTTCACATCAAGGCTTGAGCCTACTTTAATTTCAGGTAAGTTCCATGCCTGCTCCTGGTCTGTTGTATAACTATTATAAGTACCGTTAATACCAAAAGTTATATTTTGAGAAAAGTCAGCTTTTAATTCTCCAAAGAAGCTTATTGTTTTCAGCTTGTCATAAAGTACACCAAATGAGTTACCATAAGAATATCCTTTAACCTCAGCCTCCGGTGTTATAGCAAATGGGTTGTTACTGGTAAAAAATGCCCTGTCATCTTCGTTCATATAGCTACCGCGAATGTTGTAAGATATGGCATTGGCCAATTTACCCTTTAACCCTACATATAAATCATATTGCTGGCTTGTAGGCACTACGGCAAGCGTAGGCGATACAAACTGGTTCTGGCCAGCAAGATCGGCATACGAGTTTTGGTTAAGCTTACCCTCTGCACCCGCATAAGCTACCATAAGGTCGCCCACTACTTTATAAGATGCTTTAATTTGCGGGTAAATATAAAACTTGTTATCGCTGTCATTGTTTTGTTTGCCCATGCTGTAAAATACTCCCGCACCCAACTGTACCGAAAGGTCGGCCTGCTGGTACACAATGCTTGGCTGTATACCCAGGTTAAAGTTGCTGTAGCTTAGGGCATCGGGTGTATAATAATTATGTTCAAAATCCCCACCTACATAATCAGCAACCAAGTCTACCTTAACTTTAGTTTCAGATATATCCACATCAAACGACGGCTTAATAAAGAAACGGTTTTCGGCAGAGCCAAAGGCATCCCAAAAGCGCTTGTACTGTGCCGATGCCTCATGGAAGAAACTGTCTTTAGTAACAATTTTTCCACCTACATAAAATGTATTGTACGTTTGCTTTTCATCAATGCCTGCAAGTGTAGCATCATCAAAAACCTGGTATTCTACCGGCAGCCCGTACCAGTTGTAACGCTGGTTCTGGAAACCAATATCCGTATTAAAAGTATAGCTTTCTTTACGGTTGCCATACGTAAGGTCTATGCCTGTTGTGCGGTAAGCATCATCAAGCTTTACACCGTCTATACCCCCCTGAGAAGAAAGGTTGCGAAACGTACCGCCTACATATTGGGTATCGTCTATATTTTCTGTAACAAACAACTCTCCGTTAATGGTACCATAGTTACCCAGGCCTAATGTTGCATAGTTTTTAAACAGTTTTTCTTTTTTCTCTTTATCTACCGCTGCAGCCTTACCTTTTGCCGGTGCAAAGGTGGAAGCTACAGGAAATGAGAAAATGTTGTATTTGATCTCTTCTTTAGGAGCATCCTGGGCATCCTCTATAACAGGTGTTTCTTTTACTTTAAAAGCATCTGATATAGTAGGTGTATATGGCTTAACCACATTTACAACTTCGGTACCTATGTTCTCGTCCTTTTTTTGTGCATAGGTTGCCTGCAGGCCTCCTAATACCACTAATATGGCTATCTTATATTGAAACTTGATCTTCATGGCTTTCTTTAATTAATTTTGGATGGATGAGTTGCGTTTTCCCTCTTCGGCTTTAATCCTGTCGAGTTCTGTCTGGGCTTCCTGAACCACATCCTGATATGCGGTAAAGTTTTTAATAACGCTTTCCAGTATGTACGTAGCCTGGAAACTGTCCTTTAATCCGTAAAAATTCTTAGCCATTATAACAAGGCCCTTTGCACCAAAATATTTGTATCCTGAATAGTCTTTACTCAGCTTTTGCACCGTAGTGTTACTTGCCTCATATTTACCTTCCTTGTTTTTAAAATACGCATCATAATACAACGCCTCTGCAGCAAGTTCCCCTTTTGCAATGGTAAGCAGCTTGGCATAAGCCACTTTAGCTTTTACCTCATCGTTTGTTTTTATGGCAGATCGCGCTACGATAATCTGTGCATCACTCTTAACCCTGTCTTCTGTTTTAGTATTGGCAAGAACTTTATCAGCGTATATTACGGCGTTGGCATAATCCTTTTGCTCATAATAACTCTTCATAAGGTTAGACTGGGCAAACGTTTTGTTTTGCGGGTACTCCCCTTCGCTTTCTAAACGCTTAAGCACCGGTGTTGCAGCAGCATAGTCGTTTGTTTTAAGGTAAATTTGCGCCAGCCTTGCAAGTGCCTGCTCTGTATACTCGCTACGTGGTTTAGAAATTACAAACTCGTAGTGAGGTATGGCATTTTTCTCTAACGATTCGGCATAATATGATTGAGCCAAATAGAAGTTAGCCTTAAGCGACGATATTCCGTTAGGGAATTTAGCCACATAACTGCTAAGTGACGATATTGCCTGCTTGGTATTGTTTTGAAGGTATTGCTTCTCTGCAGCTTCAAAGGCCGTGTTGTCAAGGTCGGCATCACTTACATCTACAAAGCCAAGGGTTTTAACCCATGTAGCATACTCATCTGTACGGCCGTTGTCTACATAAATAAGGCGTGCAGTTTCTACAGCCTCCATAGCCTCCGGCGTGTTAGGATATTTAGCTACCACCTCTTTAAACTTAACAAGGGCTTTCTCGTCCTGCTCTGCATTATAGTAAATAAGTGCCTGGCGCATAATAGAACGCGACACATAAGCACTCTCTTTATAATTGGCTATAAGCTTATCGTAAGTGGCAATAGCCTGAGTAGTTTGCTTCTCTGTTACATACGTGTTACCTAACTCGTACATTGCATCATCTGCATATTGCGATTTAGGATATGTTTGTACAAATTTAGTAAGGTCTTCTATCTTCTTTTCATTCCTTGCCACAAAGCCGTAGCTTATAGCTTTTTGGAATAAAGCATAATCGCCGTCAATACCATTCATTTCTATAGCCTTGTTATAAGCTTCCATGGCAGGCCAGTATTTACCGGTAACGAACTGGCTGTCGCCAAGGCGCAGGTACGAATCGTTAAGCCTTACTTTATCATCTTTGGCTGAAGCCGAAGCTACATAATCGCCAAAGAATTTTGCTGCCTGCTCATACTCTTTCTGTTTAAAGTAGGTATAGGCAATATTATAATTAATGTGTTTAAACTCGGGTGTAGTTTTAGCCTCAGCAAAACCTGAAAACTGCTTAAAGCTTATAAGAGCTTCGCTAAACTGGTCTAATACATACTCTGTCTCTGCTTTCCAGAAGGTAGCACGGGCAGTTATCCTTTGGTCTTTTTGCTCAGTTATCGATTTTTTGAATAAAGCCAGCGCGTTTTGATAATCGCCATCAGTATACAATTCCATACCGCGGTAAAAAGTTACCTTTTGGTAAGCCAGCCTGTTCTCCGGCGACTTGTTTTTTTCTAAAAGCACAAGAGCTTCTTTGTAGTTTTTAGACGTAATATAGGAGTTAATAAGCAAATTCTGAACCTCTGTACGGAAAGGCGAAGACGGATATTTTTCCATAAACGCACTTAGCACTCCCGGTACACTTTGGTACGGGTTACCTATTTCGTAGCTTAGCTTGGCATAATTAAGGTAGGCATCTTCCTGAATTTTGGCATCAAATTCCATTTCAGATGCATTTTTAAATGCATTAAGAGCCTGCTGTTTTTTATTGGTTTTAAGGTAGCTTTCGCCCAAATGGTAATACGCATTTTGAGCAACTGCATCGTTACCACCTATAATTTTGTTGAATTCGGCGATGGCATTTTCATAATCGCCCTGCTTATAGTAAGCATAGCCCAACTGGTAAAAGTCGGTATTGTTCCATTTACCTTTAGTGCCCTTATAGTTTTTAAGGTATGGTATAGCCTTGTCATACTGGCCAAGGTTAAAGTAGCTCTCCCCTATTATCTTGTTAAGCTCAGATTTTTCGCTGGCATCACTTTTAGGCAATTGCGGTACACCCACATCTATAGCCTTCTGGAAATTACCTTGTTTAAAGGCCATGTCTGCCTGAAAGTACGACAGCTTTTCGCTATACTTTGCTTTCTCTTCCGTTTGTTCTACCTGCTCAAAATACTGGGTAGCCTTTTTATAATCGTCGCCCTCATAAGCAAGGAAACCCAAATAGTATTTAGCCTGAGTGCCATATACCTTAGAGTCTTTTACCTTGGTAAGGTACTTATCTGCTTCTTTTTTATCGCCATTGCTAAAATAGCTGTAACCTTTCTGGAAGTTATAACGGTCCCTGTCGGCTGTGCCAAGAGCGCTTTCATCTACCTTATCATACCACTCCAGTGCCTCTTTATAGTGGCCCTGGCTAAAGTGGTAACCGGCTACTTCTACAAAAGCCTGGTTTTGCTTGGTACTTGTAGGATAATCTTCTACAAAGTCCTGCATAAGCACATCGGCATTTTTCTGGTTAAGCTTTATGGCACTCACTGCTATATAGTAAGCACAATCTGCCTGAACATCTGTATCCTGGTTATCTGATTTTGTCTTTTCAAAAAGTATCTGCGCGGCCTGGTATTGCTTGTCGTTATACAGCGAAACGGCCTTGTCGTAGTCTTTAAGCTGATGGGTATAAATGGTAGATTGCTGTGCCGAAAGGCTTAACCCCCAGAATGGTAGGGAGTACAGCAGGGCCCTGTTGAGTCTGCGCATGTGTTTAGTGTTTTATGGTAGCCAAATATAGCACTTCTTATTATTATTTAACGGATGTTTTTACGGTTTTAGTATTAGCCCCCCAACCCCTAAAAGTGGAGTCCTGACTGCTGCAATAACGCCAAACCTACAATTACAGATATAAAAGATTAAAAATTTTAACCTAAGATTAACCAAGCTTCGTAAACTTAAAAGCATAATCTGAACCTGTAAATTTTCTATTTTACCACATAGGCACATAGAATGTATGAGATATTCTCATTAGCATATTTAGACAACATAGTTGTAACTCCGGTACAGGTACATAGTATAGTTCACAAGATATGCTAAGTAAACTAACACCAAAGGCGTAAAACCTATGTTTTAAAGATTAATATAATCTATGTGCCTATGTGGTAAATTTTTATAATGAAAAGTATTAAGAAGTAGTTACAACTAATGAAACTAATAAAAATTTTGAATACCGCACTTAACTTATTACTTTTACCACATACTAACATCACACATATGTCCCAGCCTGTATTATCGCTAAATAACGTTACCATTTTTCAGGAAAACAATGCCGTACTTACTAATATTAACCTTGAAGTAAACCACGGTGAGTTTTTATACATTATAGGTAAAACCGGAAGCGGTAAAAGCAGCCTCATGAAAACCCTTTATGGCGACCTTAAGCTTAAAGAAGGCACAGGAGAGTTTGTAGAGTATGACCTTGCTAAACTTAAAGAGCGCGATATACCCTACCTGCGCAGAAAGATAGGTATTGTATTTCAGGATTTTAAATTACTGCCGGACAGGACCGTACACGAAAACCTGCTTTTTGTTCTTAAAGCTACCGGCTGGAAAGAAAAACAGGAAATGAACGTTAAGATTAACGAGGTACTTGATAAGGTAGGGATGAAAAGTGCTGCCAACAAGATGCCGCATCAAATATCCGGCGGGGAACAGCAGCGTGTTGCTGTAGCCCGCGCCCTGCTTAACGACCCCGAAGTTATACTGGCAGATGAGCCTACAGGTAACCTGGATCCGCAAACCAGTGTAGAGGTTATGCAGCTGCTGCGCGAAATTAACCAAAACGGCAAAACCATAATTATGGCTACCCATGATTATGCCCTCATAATGAAATTTCCCGGCAAAACCCTTAAATGCGATAATGGCACCCTGTTTGAAGTGGTACAGAGAACAGTTTAAAGATCAATACATCTTACGAAATTTCGAAGTAACAATTTATGAAAAGTATAGCACTTAAGCTGCACCAATTAAACAGCTTTATGCTGCGAAATCCTTTTAGGGCAATAGTGCTTTTTAGTATTTTATCCCGGCTTTTTGTTATTGCATTATACTGGAATGTTACTATTTTTCCGGATAGCGAAAGTTACAGCAATCTTGCCAAACTTTTACTTCATTTTAATATTGCAGGGTATGACGGCGAGCGAACTCCCGGATATCCCCTTGTACTTGCAATGGCCAATAACTGGTTTCCATTAGTGGTAATCTATCAAATGTTGTTAGGTGTTGTAACGGCAATTTACCTATTTAAAACTTTACAGGTTTTGCAATTTAGCACAAGGGCATCGCTATATATTACGCTGTTACTTAACAGCATGATACATGTTATTTTTTATGAAACTGCCATACTTACAGAGGCTGTTATAGTACTACTGGTAACCGTTAGTTTTTATCATATATTAACATTGCTGCTTAACGGACAGGCAGGTTACAGGCAGGTATTTATAATTAGTTTATTATTAGGGCTGCTTACTTTTGTTAAGCCCTTTTTTATTTTTATGCCTTTTATAGTTTATTGCTTGTATACTTTAAAAGGTTTCAGCTTCTCAAGAATTTTTAACCGGTTACTTATAGTGCCTTTTTTTTCGCTTATAGCTTTTTTAGGCTGGTCTTATATAAATAAAATTAATACGGGTTACTTTGTGTCAACTACCTATTATGGCATTACCACGGCACAAAACTGTGTTTATTTTGCTGAAAAAACTCCCGAAAAATACCACCTCATCAGTTCTATATATGTAAAGTACCGTGACCAGGCCATTGCCGAAGATAAAGATGTAGCTATGAGCATTTGGTATGCGCATGCCGAACTAACAGAAAAAACGGGCCTTAATTTTGTTGATTTATCGCACGAATTAAATGAATTTGCCAAGGTTGCGATATTTAACAATCCCGGAGACTATGCCCGGCAGGTAGCTATATCCTGGAAAGATTTCTGGAAAACATCTATATACTGGAACTACAACGACTTTAATGTAACGTATGCCAACAAAGTTTTTTTGGGAGTATGGTATATACAAAGCTTTATACTTGTAACACTAAAAATTATTTTTGTGCTGCTTATACCTTATCATATTTTAATGTTTTTTAAGAACAGGAAAATCACTCCGCAGTTTGTTATAGTTAGCCTTGTTTTTTCCACCTCCCTTTTACAGGCCATGGCTACTTATGGTACTAATTCCCGCTACAGCTACCCGTTCGAATTTTTAATGATTATATGCCTTCTGCTTACTTTTAAACCTCAGTTAAAACGTTTATTGCTATTAACGTAACAGTTTTGACGTGAAATAATAGTTAGACACACAGCACCTAAAGCCACATAAACCAACGGCGATAGCGAGAGTTTAGGGTTTTTCTTGTTGGGATGAAGGGCATCATTACTTAATGTTGTATCGGCAAATATATTTGTTCAGATACGCATCCAGCAAATAATTATTAGAATGGGCAGGCTTTTAATACATTTGTAATAAATTAATTTAAATGTTGTCTATCCTTATTCCTGTATATAATTATGATATAACCGCACTTGTGCTGGAAGTGCAAAAACAATGCAGTAAAACCGGTACTATGTACGAAATTATAATTGCCAATGACAACCCGCATACTCCACTAAAAGCCATTTACACAAGCGACACGACATTGCCGCACTGCCGTTTTATACAAAACCCACAAAACCTTGGCCGCACCCTTACCCGTAAAAATCTGGCACTTTCAGCACAGTACAATACCCTGCTGTTCCTTGATGCAGATGTTATACCCGTAAACAGCGATTTTATTAGCCTGTATTTACAACATGCCGGTAAACAAAATCAGGTAGTTGTGGGTGGATATGCCTATAAGCCTCAAAAGCCTGTAAAGGGAAACAACTTACGCTACAAATATGGTATAGAGCGCGAACAAAAAACTGCCGAAGAACGAAGTGTAAGCCCTTATGAAAATATTTTTTCGGGAAATTTTATGATCGATAAAGAGGTTTTCCTGACGAATAATTACAACGGTACCGATAACTTTTACGGTATGGATATTTACTTTAGTTATCAGTTATATGTTTATAAGGCAAACGTTATACATATAGATAACCCCATTTATCATTTAGGTTTAGAAAATGATGCTGTTTTTTTTGCAAAATGTGTAGAATCCGTAAAAAGCAGGCATCTGTTACTTGCCAATGCACCGGGAATAGAAAATTTAAATTCGCTTTTGCGATATTACAAAACACTAAAAAAATATAGTCTTGCAGGAATAGTTGGTTTTTCCTTTAAAATCGGAAAACCATTACTTAAAACAATGATTTTAAAAAAAGACCCTAATCTTTTTTGTTTAGACCTGTACCGCTTAGGGTATATGTGTACTTTATAACGACTTAAATAAAGCATCCCACTGCTGCATTATAACATCAAGGTTATATGCACGGGAATTTATTTTAGCCCTCTCCCCCATTTTTAGACGCAGTTCCTCATCTTCAATCAGGGTAATTAATGATTTTGTAAATGCATCTGTATTACCGTCTTCAATTAAAAAACCATCCTCATTATTGGTTATTATTTCTGCAGGGCCTACAGGGCAGTTAAAAGCTATACAGGGCACACCACAGGCCATGGCTTCTAATAAAACCATACCAAAACCTTCGTACCTTGATGTCATGAGGTAAATAGAGGCGTTTTTATAAGCCTCTAAAATATTTTTTGTGGGGGGTAAAAAGTTAACGCCATGGGTAAGGCCACTATCAAGCGCCAATTGCCTTATGTTATAGTCAGGGTCATCATCGCCATAAATATCCAGCGTCCAGTCGGGGTATTTATCTATTACCTGTTTCCAGATAGTAAACATCCGGTCGTAACCTTTTTCGTAAGTATGGCGGCCTACGGCAATAACCCTTTTTGCGGCAAGATTGCTTACCTCAAGTATACTAAACCATAGTGGGTTAGGTATAACATCTAAATTTTTAGCTTTCCATTCGCTTTTTCCCTGCTGTGTTACTGCAACAAATTTGTTAAATCGTGCAGCACTATAATCCATAAACCTGTATAGCAGTATATTGGCCAGGGTTTTAAAAACATTATTAGATGCATGTCTTTCTTTAATAACCCTGGGAGTATGCCTTTCATAAATAAGTTTGCGTTCTTTTTTTAGTATAAACGGGAGTAAAAAACTCTTTAAACCATTGTCGCACATTACTATTACGTCTGGGTCTATGGCATCAATACTTTCATTTAAGAGTTTTGCATACGATTTAAAGTAGGTTATCCTGTCAGGTTTTACAGGGCTTATATCAATACACTTTAATAATGGGTTTACAGGATAAAAGATTTGTTTGCCCGGTTTATCGTTCGTACTAATTATAGTAACATTATAGCCCATACGCTCTGCAAGGTAGCCTGCTTTTAACAGCAGCACCCTTTGTAAACCGCCTGCACCGGTTAGCGTATTAGTAATGTATAAAAGCTTCATTGCTTAGATTCTAAAAAATCTTCATAACTGCGTATGTAATCACTTTCATCAAAAACATCCTGCGCAATTACCAGGCACACCGCTCCTGAAGAAAAATTTTGCAGTTCGCGCCATAAACCTTCAACTACAAAAAGACCTTTACTGGGTCTGTTAAGCGTATACGTTTTTCTTTCTATACTATCATCAAGAATTACATCAAAACTTCCGCTAAGTGCAATTATAACCTGTTTTTGGGCAATATGGGCATGACCTCCCCTTTCGGCACCGCCGGGCACATCAAAAAGGTAATAAACCCTTTTAAAATCATAAGGTACAATTCCCTCCTGTATAAATGTAAGGTTGCCCCGGGCGTCGTGTATAACAGGCAGCTCTATAATTTGTATATCGTTAAGTGTTGTTTTCATGGTAATTTGTTATATGCGGCCCTACCCGCAACGGCTGCTTTAATGGCTGCTACTACATCTATTAACTTTATTTTTTTTGATTTTAATTCGTAAGCTATTTTAAAAAGTACCCATTTGTAATAATCTTTTGTAAACAAGGCTGTAAAAAGCGCGCCCTGAACATAGTACTTGTCCCAAACACCAATCCGCGCATGCGTATCCTCGACTAAATGCATTGCAATGACATGGGGTTCTATAATAATTTGTAGTCCGCTCTCATAAATACGGTTTATAAAAAGTGCTTCTTCGCCCATACAAAACTGCGCCCCTAAGCCAAAGTTCTCGTTAAATTGTATTTTATGCTGCTGCACTACATTACGGTTTACAACCATTTCTATAGACATGATATTTAAACAGTGGCGTAAACCTGTTGTGATTACACGCCCTTCGGGATATTTTTTATACAATACACCCGGAGCCTTTTCCACCCTGAAGCTTATAAATGCTGCTGTTGCGTTTTCATTAAATGCGTTTATTATATGGTTGCAAAAATCTGCCTTAAAAACCACATCATCGTCTGTAATAACACACAGTTTGCCCATTGCATTAGTAAGGGCAAGATTGCGGCTTTTAGCCAGCCCTTTTTCGAACACATTAATTATCCTGACATGAGGATAGTGGGATGTTATCATGGCATCCTGCGTAGTCTGGTTGATAACAAGTATATTAAATTCAGAAAAATGCTGCATCGGGAACATTGGCACTAAAAAATCAAGCGATTGCCGGTTCATGGTGGCTACCAAAATTTCAATATCCGAATTTTTAAACGCTTGTGCCAATTGTTATATATTTACAACAAATATAAAAATTTAAGGTGGTGTAATGAAAATACTTTTAGTAGGCGAATACAGCAGGCTGCATAATTCTTTAAAAGAAGGCCTAACCGCATTAGACCACGATGTAATTGTTGTGGGCACGGGCGATGGCTTTAAACAATTTGGAACCGACTATAGTATTGCCGCTAAGCTGTTTGAAACGTCCTCCCTGATACGGTTTATGAAACGCATAGTAAATAAGCTAACTAAATTTGACCTGGCGCGTACCGAAAAAGGTTACCGTTTTTACCGGCTGCTGCCCCTGTTAAAAGGATATGACCATGTACAGCTTATAAATAGTGATGCTCTCGAAACGCATCCTGCCTTTGCCAAATGGCTTTTAAAAAAACTTTTTGAACAAAATGGCACCATGAGCCTGCTTGTTTGTGGCGACGAAACACCGGTTATAGATTATTGCCTTGCCGAAAAGTTTAAATATTCTATTCTTACACCTTATTTAAATAATAAAAGCCTTAAAAAACAATATGCTTACTCTCTTAAATACACCCATAAAAACCATCGCGATTTGTTTAACTGGGTACGCATTCATGCGCAGAGCATTATAACATCTGATGTTGATTACATGATACCCATGCAGCAAATGGGATATATTGCACCGTTGATACCTAACCCTATTAATACCAATACCATTAAATTTATAAAGCCTACTATAAATAATAAGGTTGTTATTTTTTTAGGTATAAACAGGAACAGTTACGTTAAAAAAGGCATCAAATATTTTGAAGAAGCACTGGCAATTATACAGGAAAAATACCCCGCTAATGTAGAGATAATTGTTACAGAGAACATTCCTTATAATCAATATATTAAGCTATATGACAGTGCGCACATAGTACTCGACCAGGTATTTGCTTACGACCAGGGCTATAATGCCCTCGAAGCTATGGCAAAAGGAAAAGTAGTTTTTACCGGTGCCGATGCAGAGTTTATCAAACATTATAACCTAACCGAAAGAGTTGCCGTAAATGCATTGCCAGACACTGATGCTCTTGTAAAAGAACTAACCTACCTTATAAAAAACCCCACCGAAATTATTGCTACCGCATACAGGGCAAGAGCTTTTATAGAAAAGGAGCATGACTATATTAAAGTAGCAAAAAGATACCTTGAAGTTTGGGGAATAAATTAGTGTTAAGAAGAAATGAAAATTTTCTTCCTGAAGTATATAACCAATACTATTAGATAAATAAGATATGTAAAGGCATGAGCCATTACGGCACCTTCTGCTCCATACTTTACGATAAGCACAGTGCTGGAAACATAAAGTATGCAAAACGACAAAATTTCAGTTATGATAAATGCTACAGTCATTTTTTTGGCAAAAAATTCATAACCTAATATAAGTGAAGATATCTTAAAAAAATCGCCTGCAAGCTGCCATACAAATAAATTTTCCATTGGTAAAAACTGGGAACTAAATAAAAGTTTTATAATAAAAAATCTCAGTATATAGACACTAAATAACCCTATAGCGTAAAGCGGTACAATGCTTTTAAAATAACTTAAAAAAACTTTTTGGGTCTCCTTATTAGTTTTAGCTGTACTAAGTTTAGGTAAAAAATAGAGTGTGAGCAAAGTACTTACAAACATAAGGTAAAAGGAGGCAATACGGCTTAACGATGTATAATATCCTGCATCTGCAATAGTTGCACTTTTGGTAATCATATTACGTATAGATATAGATATTACCGGCGAAAGTATTGCTGTTACCACGCTCATCAGGCTATAAGAAAACAAGCCCTTAAGCAAAGTAGCATCAAAATACCTGAAATTAAAAAACTCAAATGATCGAAAACTTCTCCGTATGTAGTGCAACGAAAAGAAAAATAATATGGCAGGATAAATTATAAGGCCAATAAAAGCACCGGTAAGCCCATATTGCCAAAGTAATACTGCAGATAGCATAACCCCAAAAATATTACCCCATATATTTAAATAAATAACCTGTTTATAATTACCTAAGCCGTTTAAAAGAGCTATAAATACCTGGTTACCCGTATACAGCGGCAGTATTATTGCCAATGCCCTGAACACCCATGCATACTGTACAGTACCACTAAATACCCTGACACTCCAGTATTGTGCCGGCAGTAGCAAAACAAGGATACAAAGTATAATTCCGACAAGGATACTCAAAGATACGGTTGCAATTATATGCCGCAATTTATCGTTGTCCTTTTCATTTTCTGCAGTATACTTTATTATGCCGTTTTGCAAGCCAAGGGTACTAAAAATATCTACTGAAGACAGAAAATCCCGTAAATTTCCTGTAAGCGTCATACCGGCTGGGCCTATAAACAGCGCTATCATTTTAGATGCAAGTAAACCGCCCGCAACCCTTATTAGGATACTTATCGAATTTAACGATGATATGCGGAAAAGCTGCGTCCTGTGTATGTTTTTTACAAAATTCAATTTTATAGATTTCTGATTATCTTTGCGGGATTACCTGCGGCAACCACGTTAGCAGGTATACTTTTAGTAACAACAGAACTGTTGCCAATAACTGAGTTTTGACCTATAGTAACTCCTTTTAAAATTACAACATTCGAACCTAAAAATACATTTTCTTTAATATGTACTCCTGCAGCCGGGGGATTATAATTGTTACGCATATCGGCAGGCAGAAAATGCCCGTCTGTATCTAAAATAGAACAGCTTTCACCTATTAGCACATTGTCATCTATTATTATTGCAGATAAAGCTACTGCGGCAAAACCATTATTAATTGACACATTATTACCTATTATAATCTGGCTGGCATCTCCCCTGGCTTCAATATAACTATAGCCTGAATAATATTTTGGTGAATACTTAACTCCTATTTGAACATTATTTTTAAAAATAATACTACCTGTACCCACAAGCAAAAGCGGCTGTTGTAACAATGGTTTACCCGTAACCCTCCTGCAGGTAGAGAGTATTTTATATTTTTCAATTCTTAAAGTTATAAATAAAAATTTACTCAGCCTGCTTTTTATACTCATTGCAATTTAAATTAAAACATTATTCAAGAGCTCAAAGTTAGCGGTTTCAACTTCATAAAAATCATGAACCATAGTACGGGCACCAAAACTTTCTTTCCAGAAAGCCAGCCCAACATTAAGCTTACGCCCCTGCTGTTCATTCGAAATCCCAAAGTCGAAATATTTTTTATCATTAAAAATGTTGGTTATCAGGTGTGCGTATAAGTAATCAAGGCTGCCCAGCTGGTTTTTATCTTTATTGCCCGATATATACTGTGGATGGGCTACAGTATCTGTAATAAACACAGTCGTGCCGCCTACTATTATATTGTTATGGTACACATTAAAATGCCTTATATTATTGGGGAATTTTTTATAAAGCATTACTATCTCTGCCGCTGTATGTACCGGTTTAGCCTCATGTTTTGCACTGAGGTTAGGAATAAGTATTTCGTTCCAGAACAATTCAAATTCAGGTTCTTCAATAATTTCCAAATTATTCTTTTTCCCTCTGTTAATTGCTTCTCTCCTTGTTTTAGTAATCGCAGGTGCCGATGCTTTTTCTATTACAAATAAACTGTCTCTCCTGATTGTTTTTGCATGGGCAAGAAACAGGGCATACTCCAGCTCTTCAGCCGGGATTTTATGATAAATATGCGGTATGCATTTTATATGAAGCCTGGCAATCCCATTATTGTTAAGAAACTGCAACAAGTCCTTTAAAATCGCAATTACCCCAGAAAGTTTTATATTATTACTTAAAAGTAAACCTCCGTACGTTAAACCCCAATGAGAATAAACTGCACCCTCAACCCTGTGGGCAGGAAGCAGTGCAACTGGTCTATTTCCCTCAAAAAATATCAAAGAGTAATCTTCAAAACGATCGTTATGGTATTCCATAAAATCACGATGAAATAAAAATGTACCGTTTTTAGACTGGGCCACAAATTCATTCCATTGGTTAAAATGGTGTTTAGTATAGCGTTCTATTGTATACATTAATCCTTTTTATCAAAAACAACATTTCCCTGTTCATCAATATATTTATACAGCCCCGCAGGCTTTTCTAACCTTATGTAACTTACATCTTCCTGTAGGTTTTTAAGGTACTTTTTGTCATCGGCTAAAAAAGAAAATACAGTGCGAAACAGGTTTACCGATGTTGCAAGCCTGGTATCAAATTCCTTATATTTAGGGTTATTCCATTTTACGGCCATTGCTACACCAAAAACAGAATTTACTAACAGCTTATTCTTTGTATAATTATTACTCTGCCCTGTATAATCAAAGCCTACAAACCCACCATGATCTGCAGCTATAATAATCAGGGCCTCAGGATCTTTTTGTTCAATATAGCTTACTACTTTTGTAAGCCATTCATTAGCCACTTTTAACTCATTCAGGTACATTTTTTTTTCGGCTGCCGCCCCTGAGGAATGCACTTCTAATCCATGTATATGTCCCGGAGAAAACTTCTCTAAAAAGTAAAAATTACCACCTTTTTGCTGCAATTGTATATGGTTTTGTAAATGTAAGTAAACATCTTGGTTTATATGCCAGCCATCTTTAAGATATGGCAGGTTCCTGAAATTATAATTACTGTCGTCATAATTACTTTGCGGCCTGTTCATTTCCATAAATGGCTTCTCGCTTATAAAGTGCGTTTTATACCCGTTGTTCTTAAGTATCTTCAGTACAGGATTTGTACCCATTATAATGCTTCTTGCCGCGTACTTCTCTACATATTCAGGTATGTAATGGTGTTTCATACTAAACATAGAAGTGTTAGACAATAGCGTAGAGTAATAATTAGATCTAAAGTTGTCGTATAATGTAAAACCATTCTGCTTTAAAAAACCTTCAAAAGCGGCGTTATCAAAATTATAATTGGTATCCTTCAGATTTTTAAAACTGGTATAACCATCGGGCTGAATGTAATAAATATTTGGTGTCTCTTTAAAAACAATAGTGTTTATATCATCGGGGAGCTTTCTCCATTCATCATTAGCTGTTGCTGCAATGTAACCCATATTAAAAAAGGGATAAAGGTTAAACAACGAAAGGAATAATATCATTAGTATCAAAAATTTATAATACTGCTTTAACCTGAATGACAAACCCACTGTTGATACAGCAATGGCTACAAAAAGATATTTTTTAGAAACACCAGCATAACTAATTTGCAACAAATAAAAACTTATAAATAAAATAGTTGCAATAAACAAAAATTGCTTTGCATATTTACCGCCTTTAATCTTTTTTAAAATTTTATAGCCTGTATATATAACAACTATGGGCAGCAGCATATAATAGCTTGTAAAAAAAATGAGTTGCTGTAATGAGTTAGCCAGCCCTAAATTTTTAGAATAATAGTATAGCATCATATAAAGCCCTATACTAAAACCTGCCATAAGCGGCACATCTTTAGGAGAATATATAAAGTTGAGTATTTTTTTTCTTAGTTTTTCTATCATGTGCTATTTACGTTTTAATAAATAGAGTGTGCGGTGGCTACCGGGTATCTGTTCTCTTTCTATAATTGTGTAATATGCGGCATAATCTCTCTCGAAATTCTGAATGCTGTAATAGTCAAAATATCCTGCAAATTCGCGCTTGCTTTTTAATAAAAAACTAACCCAGGAGTCTTCCCTGTCGGGAAATTCTATAATTAGGTATGGTGTGAGCGAAGCAAACATTTGTGCCGACATATTAAACGGAACATTGCCGCTAAGCGATATATGGTGTATTAGGGCCAGCGCAAGGGCAACATCATAATTGTTACTTGCAATGCGTTCCTGCAATGGTGTACGTTCTCTATTATTAAAGCCTATCCCCGGAGCCGGATTTAACAAATCGCTTACCAGCGGAATAATATTTTGCTCGTTATTTTTAAGCACCTGCCTGTAATTGTTGTCTACTGCGTTAGGATCTATATCAGTAACAAGTATTTCTTTTGCATGATCTTTAAGCACACGCGAAAAAGTACCGTCGTTACCACCCAGGTCTACCACTTTATTTGCTTTTATAATGGTATACCATTTTTTAACGAGTTGCTTTTTATAATCAAATGCAGCGGCATCATAATTGGTCACATTATAATAATCTTTCCATTCTGTTTGCTCGTTAAGCGTGAGTCCTTTTATGTAATTATACAGGGCATCTATAATCTTTATCTGCGATTCTTTAGCTACGCTTATTTTTATTTCGGCACCGGCATGTTCATCACTGCTGTATTTGTCTTCATATTTAGCGGTAAGGTAAATATTGGTATACAATATGGGGTTAAGCCGTGCCTTAAAAGGTAATAGTTTTACTACCTGTTGCAACGGTATGCCATCTATATGTTGCTGCAATGTTTTAAGCATTGTAGTACCATAATATTTTGTAAGTACAAGCGGTGCTAAAAAATGCATGAGAAACTGCTTGTAAGCACGCCATGGTTCGCCGTTACTATAACTATCAAACGAAAGCGTGTCTACAAAAACAGGTGCGCCATTATGAAAGGTAACATTAAAGGCGGTAGCATCTTTTAATGTAAAGCCGTGCTGCAACGCATACTTTTGTAATTTAAGAGTATGTAGCGCTGCGTGCTGGTACTGGCTAAAGCTCCACTCGTAAGGATAAGAAAAAAATGGTATTTTCTCCGGCTTTATAATAATGTATTCGCTTGTGGCCTCTGTTTCATTATGAGGTATAAGCAGGCGGGCATCTATAACCTTTTTATAAAAACCGCTCGTTGTTAAAGCTTTATACTGAGAAAAATATACCGGATTAATATGCCTGTACAACTCATTATCCTTAACTACTATATAGCCGGATGGATCCCGAAATGAAGAAGCGTGCCTATTTGTTGTCTGCTCCATCAGCTTTATCTTCAATATCTATATCACCCATTAAGTCCTGCTCCTGCTTTTTACCAAAAAGAGACTGTACCTTCATGATAATTTTTTTATAGAACAAAGCGCCTGCAGCTGCAGTGGCAGCCAGTGCCTGTACTACCAGCGCGCCTGTACCGGGATCGAAATATAAAAAAGGTAATTTCATAGCTATATGTTTAAAGCGTAAAAATAGCAAAAAATACGCGCCATGCTATACAATAAACAAACATGAAGATATTATGTTGTTGTTTTTGTATAAAAAATTTGCCTTTCGTATATTTTTGTTAATTTTAGGAAAAATTATCTGCTGTGAAAAAAAAACTACATCTAATATTCATACTGCTTTTATTTTCGGCTGTAGGGTATAGCCAGGTAAATGTTGGGCTTTATGAGCAGTTTAATGGCCGATACGATTTTACATTTGTAGGAAATACTTTAAACCCTTCCGAAAATAATGGCACTACAGAGTGTACTATAAATACATCTTCGTCTGCCAGCCTTAACCTAACTAACAGCGACACCGTTTTAAAAGCCTATCTATATTGGGCAGGCTCCGGCACCGGCGATTTTGATATTCTTTTAAATAATGTTGCTGTCACAGCACAACGAAATTTTCCTCTTGTATTTGTAACAGATGGTGTATCAAGAAGCTATTTTAGTGCCTTTGCCGATGTTACTGCACAGGTTCAGCAAACCGGTAACGGTTCTTACACAGTATCAGACCTCGACCTTACCCAGTGGGTAGCAAACGACGGTATTTATTGTGCTAACAAAACAAACTTTGGCGGCTGGGCAATTGTTGTGGTATACGAAAATCCTGCGCTGCCCCTTAACCAGCTAAACTTAAATGATGGGCTACAAAACATTCCTTACAGTGTAGATATTAACCTGCCAAGCCTTAATGTAATAGACAATAATGGTGCGAAAATTGGCTTTTTAGCGTGGGAAGGTGATGCCGACCTTAATTTTGGAGAAACTTTACGAATAAACAATAATATTTTAAGTAATGCCTTAAATCCGTCCGACAATGCTTTTAACGGTACCAATACTGTTACAAACTCGTCTACCTTGTACAATATGGATCTTGATATTTATAATATTCAGGACAACATACGTATAGGCGATGAGTCGGCAGATATACAACTTACATCGACAAGAGATTTTGTAATGATTAATGCCATTATTACAAAACTTAACAGCCAGCTACCCGATGCTACCATTATTGCCGATATTGTTAAGCAATGCGGCTCACGTACTATAAATATAAATTATACCGTTCGCAATGTAAACAGTACCGATGTATTGCCTGCCGGCACTAATGTGGGCATTTATATAAATGGCGATTTAATTGCTACCACACAAACCACTGCCGAATTACCCATTGGCGGAAGCGAAAGCGGCACCATTACACTAACCATACCCGAAAGTTATGGCCGCAATTTTGAATTACTTTTTTGGGTAGACAATATAAGGCGTGTTACAGAAACTAATGAAAACAACAATACTTATACTGTAAACGAATCTTTATGGCTACAATATACCCCTAACCCGGCAGATATACATGCCTGCCAGACGAGCCTGGGGAGTAACAGGGGTATTTTTGATTTTTCGGGTTATGCTAGCTCCCTAATGGACGACCCGGACGATGTGGTAACTTTTTACCATAGTGCAGCCGATGCTCTTGTACCGCAAAACGAAATATCCCTTACAGATGCAGCCGCTTACCTTGCTACTGCAAATCCTGAAGAGATATTTTTACGTATTGAGGACAGCCACGGCTGTGTAGCTTTTGCTTCTTTTATACTAATAACAGATGATTGCCTGTTCCCGGATGGTACTGTAGTTATAGATACCATTGCGCAAACCTGCGACTCAAGAAATATTACACTGACCTATACAGTAAGTAACCTTAATGGCTTTAATATTTTACCGACCGCCACACCGGTAGCTATTTATGTTAATCAAACGCTTCTAACTGTAACTGCAACAACGGCAGCAATACCTATAGATGGCAGCCTTACAGCCTCAATAAATTTGTCTATACCTATTAATTTTGGCTTAAACTTTACCATAACCGTAATTGTAGATGATACCGGCAATGGTACAGGAATAGTAAGGGAACTCAACGAAAACAATAACAGCAGCCTCCCTGTAGCCGTTACAATATGGATATCTCCCATATTGCAGCAACCGGCCGATGTTGTTGCCTGCGAAACTTTTAATGGTAGTGGTGTGGGCAGTTTTAATTTCTCGGCATACCTGCAATCGCTTAAAAATATACCGTCAGATGTTATTACATTCCATTTAACACAACAGGATGCTATAGATAGCACTAATGCCATAGGCAATCCTGAGGCGTACATTGGCACTCACAACCAGCAAATATTTGTACGCCTGCAGGATGTTAATGGGTGTTATGATGTAAAATCGTTCAGGCTTATCATTAAAGACTGTTACTTTCCTGACGCTACAGTTACTATAGACGATGTGTACAAACAATGTAATTCACGTATAATACATGTACATTATACGGTAAGCAACATTAATGGTACCGATATATTGCCCGCCGAAACACCGGTAAGCATCTATGTAAATGGCGTGTTTTTAGACTATACCGAAACTCTTGAAGATATTGCCATTGGCGAAAGTGAGGAAAACTTTATTACCCTTACCATACCTATAGGTATACCGCTTGATTTTAACCTTACCTTTGTAGCAGATGATACCGGAGACGGTACCGGTATTGTTATAGAACTGGATGAAACTAATAATGGCAATACCCTACCTGTAAGCCTGGTATTATCGCCGGTAATAATACAGCCGGAAGATATTGTATCCTGCGATCAGGGTTTTGGCAGTGGCACGTTTGATTTTTCTGCCTACGCCAACTCGCTTAAAAATTTTGATAACGAAACAGTTACTTTTTACCGCTACCAGCAGGGTGCAGACCAGGGCATAGACCCTATTTACAATACAAGCCAGTATGTTACAAGTACAAATCCTGAGCGCATATATGTTCGGTTAGATAATGGTACCTGCCACACTACGGCATCATTTTTATTAAAAACTAAAAAGTGTGCCCCTGTTACCTATAACTACATAACACCTAATGGCGACAATATAAACGATGGCTTTTTTGTAAAAGGCCTGCGTAATATATTCCTGAATTTTAAAATGACAATATATAACCGTTGGGGTAATTTAATATGGACGGGATATCATAAAGATTCCGACTGGAATGGTATTGCCGATGTGCAAAAAGTAGGATCTGAAGGGACTGCGGTACCGGCAGGAACATACTATTTTGTATTGGAACTTAACGACCCTGATTTTCCTGAACCTATTGTAGGATGGGTGTATGTATCTATGTAACAATACTAAATTTAATGCCGGGACAAACCACTACAAATTACCTAACACAACTGACATACAATTAATTACAAAATAAATTTATTATATAATTAATATATACCTAATCAGTACAGTAAGTATGTTTCAAAAAAAAAGATGTAACCTGCATAAAGCGGGTTACATCTTTAAAGATGCGTTAAGCAAAAACAACTAACCTATAGTAAAAAACAATTAATTCTTTTTAGAGCTTGCATTGTCGGCAATTGCCGCAGCTAATTTTGCCTTTGTATGCTTATAGTCCCTGTGTATAGGTATATATATAATAGCATTTTGGGTTACACCCTCTGTAGCATCAGGATTGTATTCGTAAATGTCTGCAGGTTTCACTTTATATTTCTTAGAGATAAGTGCAATAGTTTCTCCCATAGCCACTTTATGGCTTACCAGTTCTTCATCTTCATCCGGTGTAGCGGCAGTTTCAGTTTTTTCTGTAGTGGCTGCAGCTTCATCCTGTGCGCTGGCATATCCACTAAACAAGCAGGTAAATAATACTGCAATAAGGTATTTTTTTGCTATCATAAAAAAGTGGTTTTTAGGTTGAAATTTTGTGTATTACAATATACGCACTAAATCAAAGTAAATCAACACTATACATTTTTTTGACAATTTTTACCTAATTATAAATTTGGCTTTATAAAAAACTGCCCATTTAAATATTTATGTTAATTTTTTAGAAATATTCTAATAAATTTTACCCAACAAAACATAAACCTAAATTGTAATGACAGAAAAAGCCTGCTAAATTTGTTTTAAATGCGCTATTCAACAGCCAAAAGACACCATTGGACGTAAAAAAACCGCCATTCGGCGGTTTTAGTTATCATTTAAATATTTAATATCTATATTTTAAATATTGAATTATTCCCATTCTATGGTTGCTGGCGGCTTAGAGCTAATATCATACACAACCCTATTTACACCTTTTACCTTATTTATAATCTCATTACTTATTTTCATAAGGAAATCATACGGTAAGTGCACCCAGTCGGCTGTCATACCATCAGTACTTTCTACTGCACGCAATGCAACAACTTTTTCATACGTACGCTCATCGCCCATAACGCCCACACTATTTACAGGAAGCAATATAGCACCTGCCTGCCATACTTTATCATACAGGCCATGCTCGCGCAGGCCGCTAATAAATACATGGTCTACATCTTGCAGTATTCGTACTTTCTCCGGAGTTATATCTCCAAGTATACGTATAGATAATCCCGGGCCCGGGAAAGGGTGACGGCCTAAAAGCTCAGGGTCTATGCCTAACGTAGCCCCTACCCTGCGCACCTCATCTTTAAACAGCATGCGTAAAGGTTCTACCACCTGAAGTTTCATAAAGTCAGGAAGCCCGCCAACATTGTGGTGCGATTTTATAGTAGCCGATGGCCCTTTTACCGAAACCGACTCTATAACGTCAGGATAAATAGTGCCCTGTGCAAGCCATTTAACATCCGTAAGCTGGTGTGCTTCGTCGTCAAAAACCTCTATAAACACGCGGCCTATGGTTTTACGCTTTGTTTCCGGGTCAGATATTCCTGCAAGCTGCGACAGGAATCGATCGGCAGCATCAACACCTTTTACGTTAAGGCCCATATCTTTATACTGGTGCAGTACGCTTTCAAACTCGTCTTTGCGCAGTAACCCGTTATTTACAAAAATACAGTACAGGTTTGGCCCAATGGCTTTATTTAAAAGTACGGCAGCCACAGTAGAGTCTACCCCGCCCGAAAGGCCAAGCACAACTTTATCATCCTGTATTTTAGCTTTAAGCTCTGCCACGATATCCTCTACAAAAGAATTAGGTGTAAAGCTTTGTGGTACCTCTGCAATTTTTACAAGGAAATTTTCCAGCATTTGTTTCCCATCGGTACTGTGGTACACTTCCGGGTGGTATTGAATGGCGTATGTAGTTTCGCCTTCTATTTTATAAGCAGCATTGGCAACATCTTTAGTGCTGGCAAGTACTACACCATTTGTAGGCAGTTTTTTAATGGTATCACTGTGGCTCATCCATACCTGGCTATTCTCAGAAACACCTTCAAGAAAAGGTTCGTTCTCCTTGATGTAAGACAGGTTGGCACGGCCATACTCGCGTATGTTGCTTGGGGCTACCTCGCCACCATGAAAATGGGCAAGGTATTGCGCACCGTAGCACACCGCCAGTAATGGCAGCTTACCGCGAATTTGCGACAAATCAGGGTGTGGCGCATCGTCTGCTCTTACAGAGAATGGGCTGCCCGAAAGTATTACCGCTTTATACGAAGAAAGGTCTGTGGGTGGGTTGTTATAAGGGAAAATTTCGCAGAAGATGTTAAGCTCGCGAACCCTTCGCGCAATAAGTTGTGTGTATTGCGACCCGAAGTCTAAAATAAGTACGTTGTGTTGCATGTGCAAAAATAAAATATAATTTCGGTAAATGAAATTAGATTTTAAGATTTTTTAGAACGGCCAGATATATGCCGGCAGATATAACCCTAAATGCAATGAAAATAAAATTCACCATCGCAATTTTATTTAAAAAACTTCCATAGCCTGTTTTCACTTAAAGTATATTTTAAAATTTAAAAAGTAGCTTTTGCTTATCGTCAAATGTTATTTAACAAACCTAAATTTTGTTATTCAAAGTCAATAAACAATCAATTAACCCAATTTTAAGGATTAATCATAAACTTAAGACAAAAAAGTTAATTCGATTATATTTATTCAATTATTGAGTAATTTTGATAAAAAATAAATAAGTGCACATTGTTGAATTAAATTTTTTGAGCTATGAAAACTTTACTTTTATCACTATTATTTTGCATTCCGGTTTTAGCACAAACAGGTTTTAAAACCGAAGGCAACGACATTATATGGCAGGGTGTTTTTAGCACCGAAGACGCTAATATTTTAGCTGTACTGGACAGGGATCCTAATTTAAAAATTAGCAATTTTATGGACAGTATGTATAAAGGCCAGGCTGATGAAGTACAAAATACCTGTGATGGCGGCACCGGACTTATGAAAAATAAAATAAAATTTGATTTTGTTATTTTACAGGACCCTGCGGGCTATGTTGTTAAGGTTAGAAACTTAAGGATTATTGAAAAATTTGGCCCTATGCAGGCAAAGACCATTGCTAAAAGGTGTGAAAAATATTTTATGGACAACGGCAAAATAAATACCCAGCCCAACGCAGCCGAAAACATGGCTTGTATGGACAGGTTTTTTGCAGGACTTTTTGGAGTACAGCCTCAATCTACCGAAAAGGCAATTACATCAAATTAATAATTTTGTATAATATTAAAAATCCCCAAGCAACGTGTTGTTTGGGGATTTTTTGCATACGGGAGTTACTCAACCATATCTACAAGCCGTATAAATTCTGCCCTGTAACCCTCCGGGTCGTATAATAAACCTTGTTTTGCAAGTTCTTTAATGGCTTTAGATGATTTTGCAGGAATGAATTTAGAATCCCGTAACTTTAACCCGAACCAGGCTACAGCAGCAGCAAACTTAAAGTCGGCAGAAGTCCTGTCAGCAGATACTACACTATTAGGTATCGTTTTAATTATCTCTGTACTTTTATCCTCGTCAGGTTTTTTGTGCCTGAATTTTATAGTAGCCAATTCATCATTATAATTTCCTGTTGCAGCCTGCACCTGGCTATACTTAAGTTCTGAAGTCGGCGTAAAATAATCACTTTGCACACCGGCAGGAATAATTTCGTAGAGTGCTGTAACAGTATGGCCACTACCCAGTTCGCCTGCATCAACAGTATCGTTAGCAAAATCTTCGTCGCGCAGTTTACGGTTTTCGTATCCTATCAATCGGTACGACTGCACGTGTTTAGGGTTAAACTCTATCTGTATTTTCACATCCTTTGCAATGGCATACATAGACCCTTTAAATTCTTTATCAAGAAAACGGCCGGCCTCCTGCATGTTGTCAATGTAGGCATAATTGCCATTACCTTTATCGGCAAGGGTTTCCAGTTTGCTATCTTTGTAGTTGCCCATACCGTAACCCAGGCACGTAAGGAACACGCCGTTTTTGCGCTTAGCCTCTATGAGGGTTTGCATATCATCATCTGTAGAGGCTCCCACATTAAAATCGCCGTCGGTGGCCAGTATGACACGGTTATTGCCGCCTTTTATAAAATTTTCCTGGGCTGTTTTATAAGCCAACTCTATGCCTTCTCCCCCGGCAGTGCTGCCTCCGGCATTAAGATTATCGAGCGCGGCTATAATTTTATCTTTATCAGCAATACTGGTAGATGGTAATACTAATCCCGCTGCACCGGCATATACTACAATAGCTATCCTGTCTTTAGGACGCATTTGGTTAACCAGTATTTTTATAGACTGTTTAAGCAGTGGCAGCTTATTAGCATCGCTCATGGAACCCGATACATCTATAAGAAATACAAAATTAGATGCCGGTAAATTTTTGGTGGCTATCTCCCTGCCCTGTAAACCAATTTTAAGCAGTTTATGTTTAGGGTTCCACGGAGCATCGCTATACTCTGTATTTATAGAAAATGGATCGTTACCTGATGGCTGAGGATAACTGTATTTAAAAAAGTTGATCATCTCTTCTACCCTTACCGCATCTTTAGGAACCGTTTGCCCGTTGTTTATAAAGCGGCGAATGTTAGTATACGATGCATTGTCTACATCTATAGAAAACGTAGAAAGCGGCGCTGTAGCAGGATTCTCAAATTTGTTTTCTTCGAACGACTCATACTCTTCCTGGTCTATTTTAATTTTTTCAATGGGCACAAATTGTTCCGTAG
>Ga0247815_10000637_pt1 | contig 27557 bp, 25 predicted proteins | sample UWRJL194509B1_FD_181014 | JGI IMG/M metagenome (GOLD analysis project Ga0247815, IMG submission 181014) | Plant litter microbial communities from Arlington Agricultural Research Station in Wisconsin, United States - UWRJ-L194-509B-1 | ecosystem: Environmental > Terrestrial > Plant litter >...
GCACCCGCCGCCACGCCGGCGCCGGCGCCGGCCGCCGCGCCGATCGCGGCCGGCGAAACCAGCGTCTTCAACATGGACAGCCTGATGCGCGTGATGGGCAAGGACGCCAAGGGCCGCGCGGTGATGGTCAAGATGGTGCGCGGCGCCATCGACACCGGCATGCAGCCGGTCGAGCTGGCCGGCCAAGCCTTGCGGGAAGGCCGGCTGCGCGACGCCGCCCGGCTGTTCCACAGCCTGCGCGGCGCGGTCGGCGTGCTGGGCGCCAAGCGGCTGATCCAGGCCACCATCGACGCCGAGGACGCCATCAACGAACTGCGCGAGCATGAGCTCGTCGAGCGCCACCAAACCGTGCGCGCCGAGCTGGAACAGACGCTGGCGCAGGCCCGCGCCTGGCTGGCCCGCGAAGACTCCTGAGCGGCTTCTTTTTCGCTATTTTCGCAATTTTGCAACACTTCTCCCATAGTGGAAACGCGTATCGAAATGGTATTGATAACAATTCGCATTTACGAAAAGGCGGAATGTTGTTACAATCTCACCCATTCGATTACCTACCCTCGGCAGCCGGACGCGAAACGCGGCACTTTTCGCGCGCAGCCAGCCGTCACATTCTGGAAGAAAGAAGCACATGGCAATGATCAAGAGTCGCAAACACGCGCAGTCGCGTTTCAATCAACACATGAGTGCGGCGCTTGCCGTGATGCTGCTGCCGGTCGCGGCCCACGCCGCCGACGCGGCCGCCGTGCCGGACGCCACCCCGCAAAAACTGCAGGAAGTGCAAGTCCAGGGCACCCGCGACGATGGCTTCCGCGCTGAAAAAGCCTCGTCGGCCAAGTACACCGAAAAGCTGGTCGACACCGCCCAGACCCTGACCGTCATCAAAAAAGAACTGATCGAACAGCAAGGCGCCGTCACGCTGACCGAAGCGCTGCGCAACACCCCCGGCGTGGGCGCCTTCTTCCTGGGCGAAAACGGCAACACCACCACCGGCGACGCGATCTACATGCGCGGCTTCGACGCCTCCAGCAGCATCTACGTCGACGGCGTGCGCGACATCGGCTCGATCTCGCGCGACACCTTCAACATCGAACAGATCGAAGTGCTCAAAGGCCCGGCCGGCACCGACAACGGCCGCAGCTCGCCGACCGGCTCGATCAACCTGGTCAGCAAGCAGCCGTTGCTGGAGGACGCCTACTCCGGCTCCGTGACCTTCGGCAGCGGCCAGCAAAAGCGCGGCACCGCCGACATCAACAAGGTGCTCGACGCCGACAGCGGCACCGCCTTCCGCCTCAACCTGCTGGACCAGGACAGCGGCAATCCGGCGCGCGACCAGGTCAAGAACAAGCGCTGGGGCGTGGCGCCGTCGGTCGCCTTCGGCCTCGGCTCGCCGACCCGCGTGATCCTGAGCTACCTGCACATCAAGCAAGACAACGTGCCGGACGGCGGCGTGCTGACCATCGGCCTGCCGGGCTACAGCTCGCCGGCCGCCGCCACCGCGACCGACGCCGAGAAAGCCCGCCTGGCGGTGCTCAACAGCGCGCCGCGCGTCGATCCGAAGAACTTCTACGGCTCGTCGCTGGATCATGACGACGTCACCGCCGACATGTTCACCGTGCGCCTGGAGCACGACTTCGCCAACGGCGTCAAGCTGCAGAACACCACCCGCGCCGGCAAGACCGAGCAGGACTACCTGCTGACCGCGTTCATGGCCACCGGCGCCAACCTGGTGCTGACCGGCCCGCGCGACACCTGGACCATGCGCCGCACCAACCTGACCTACAAAGACACCAGCAACAAGATCTTCACCAACCAGACCACCGCCACCAAGGAATTCGCCACCGGCGAGGTCAAGCACACCGTGGTCGGCGGCCTGGAGATCACCTCCGAGAAGCAGGTCAACTACACCATCGCGGCCACCGGCGGCACCGCGCTGCCTGTGACCGGCATCTACTACCCGAACCCGCAGGCGCCGGTCAACGTCACCTCGGCCCGCACCGGCGCGCAAGGCAACGGCAGCACCGACACCCAGAGCCTGTACCTGTTCGACACCGCCAAGATCGGCGACTGGATCCTGAACGGCGGCGTGCGCGTCGACCACTACACCACCACCTATGACGCGGTGGCGATCCAGGCCGCCGTCACGGCGCCGGCGCCGCAATTGATCCCGATCGGCACCCGCATCGCCACCAACCTGAAAACCGGCGACAGCCTGGTCAACGGCAAGCTGTCGGCGCTGTACAAGCTGACCCCGGAGAGCAGCGTCTACGGCCTGGTGGCCAGCTCGAAATCGCCGCCCGGCGGCACCAACTTCACGCTGAGCGCGGCCGCCAACAGCGCCGCCAACGTCAACTACGATCCGCAGGAAACCACCTCCTACGAGCTCGGCACCAAGTGGGACCTGCTGAAGCAAAAACTGTCGCTGTCGGCAGCGCTGTACCGCACCGACGTCAAGAACGAAGTGGAGGTCGATCCGACCAACGCCGCCGTGTTCTACCAGAACGGCAAGAAGCGCGTCCAGGGCATCGAGCTGGGCGTGACCGGCGAGATCACCCGCGGCTGGCTGATCAGCGCAGGCTACACCCGCATGAACACCAAGGTCGAATCCGGCCGCGTGGTCACCGCCAACGGCGAGAACCAGCTGAGCTACACGCCTAAGCAGGCGTTCACCTCGTGGACCTCGTACACGCTGCCGTTCGGCCTGCAGATCGGCGGCGGCGCCCGCTTCACCGACAAGCTGCTGCGCGGCACCGACGGCGCGGTCGGCACCCCGGCCTACGTCAACTCGTCGTGGGTGTTCGACGCGATGGCCGCGTATCCGATCAACAAAAACTTCGACCTGCGCCTGAACGTGTACAACCTGGCCGACAAAGAGTACGTCGCCCAGATCAACAAATCCGGCTACCGCTACACCCCGGGCAGCCCACGCGCCGCCAGCCTGACCGCCAACGTCAAGTTCTAAGCGCCGGATCGATTCCGTGTCGCCCGGCCCCGCCTTCACCGGCGGGGCGTCGTCGTATACGCCTCACTGCTTTTAAGGAGAGTCATCATGATGCTGCACATCCCCGAGGTGCTGAGCCGCGAACAGGTGGCCGAGCTGCGCCGCCGCCTCGACCAGTCCGACTGGATCGACGGCCGCGCCACCGTCGGCACGCAGGGCGCCAAGGTCAAGCAGAACCGGCAGTTGCCGGAGACCTCGCCGCTGGGCCTGGAGCTGGGGCGGATCGTGCTCGACGCGCTGGGGCGCAGTCCGCTGTTCTTCTCGGCCGCGCTGCCGCTGCGCACGATACCGCCGCTGTTCAACAGCTACGAAGGCGGCGAGCACTACGGCGCCCACATCGACGGCGCGATGCGCCGCATCCCCGGCGGCGGGCCCTGGCTGCGCACCGACGTCTCGTCGACGCTGTTCCTCAGCGATCCGGACGAATACGATGGCGGCGAGCTGATCGTCACCGACGCCTACGGCGAGCACGAGGTGAAACTGCCGGCCGGCGATCTGATCTTGTACCCGTCGACCAGCATCCACCGGGTCGAGCCGGTCACGCGCGGGGCGCGGGTGTGTTCGTTCTTCTGGACCCAGAGCATGGTGCGCGACGACATGCGGCGCGGCCTGCTGCTGGAGCTGGACCAGAACATCCAAAGCCTGCGCGCCCGCCTCGGCGACTGTCCGGAACTGGTCGGCCTGACCGGGCACTACCACAACCTGCTGCGGCAGTGGAGCGAGGTCTAGGCTTACAGCAGCTGCGACACGAAGGCGGTGAACAGCCGCACCTTTTGCGACGGCGTGCGGCCGGCCGGGAAGACGGCGTGCAGGTCGACCGGGTCCAGCTGGTAGCCGGGCAGCGCCGCGACGAGTTGGCCGGACGCCAGCTCGTCGCGGCACATCAGCGTGGCCGCGCGCGCCAGGCCCAGGCCGTGGCGGGCGCCGGCGATCGCCGCCTCCGCCGAATTGAGCAGGAAGCGCGGTTCGACCTTGATGGTGTCGGTCTTGCCGTCGCGCTCGAAGTTCCACGGCCAGTTGGCGGCCACCAGCGGGCCGACGATCAGGTCGTGCCGCGCCAGGTCGTCGGGCACGGCCGGCGCGCCGCGCGCGGCCAGGTAGGCCGGCGAGGCCACCAGCATGCGCTCCAGGCTGGCCAGCTTGCGCGCGCCGAATCCGGAATCGCTCATCTTGCCGAAACGGATCGCGACATCGACGCCGTCGGCCACCAGGTCCTGCATATTGTCCGAGGTGAGGAATTCGATCTTCAGTTGCGGGTGGTCTTTCAGGAACAGCGGCAGGCCGGGGATCAGTATCTTGATGCACAGCACCGACGGCAGCGCCACGCGCAGCACGCCGCGCAGGCTGTCGACGCCGCGCGCCGATTCGTCGGCGTCCTCCAGGTCGTACAGGATTTGGCGCGCTTTGCGCAGGAAGGCCGCGCCGGCTTCGGTGGGCACGATGCGGCGCGTGCTGCGCAGCAGCAGCTTGACGCCCAGCCGCGCCTCCAGCTCCGAAACGATGCGCGACACCGACGGCTGCGACAAGCCGAGGTCGCGCGCGGTGGCGGAAAAGCTGCCGCTGTCGGCGGCCCGCACGAACACCATCAATTCTTGAAAACGGTCGTTCACTGCTCGCTCTCCAATGTGCGCCGGAACAGATCCAGCAGCCGCTCCCAATGCAGCTCGGCGGCTTCCGCATTGTAGACCAGCCGTTCGGGGAAGGCGAAACCGTGCCAGACCTCCGGATACAACTCGACCCGGGCGTCGACGCCGGCCGCCCGCAGCGCGGCGCCGAACGGCGCCATCTGCTCCAGCGGCGCGAACGGATCGATGCCGGCCCAGCCCACATAGATTTCGGCGCGCGCGCCACGCACCACCAGATGCGGGCTGTCGGGCCGGTCGGTCATCAACCGGGTGCCGTAGAAGCAGGCCGCCGCCGTGAAGTCGTCCGGGTAGCGCGCGGCCGCGCTCAAGGCGTACTGGCCGCTCATGCAGTAGCCGACGCAGCCCAACGGGCCGGGCGCCGCCGCGCCATCCGCGCGCGCGTGAGCGATCAGCGCGGCGGTGTCGTCCATCACCATGGCGATGCCGATGCTGTTCATCAAGCGGCCGATCAGCTGCTTGTGCTCCGGCCCCTCGTCGCCGCGGAACGGTCCCATGTCGCCGCTGTGGCCGCGGTGATACAGGTCCGGCAGCATGACGTAATAGCCGGCCGCCGCCAGCCGCCGGCACATCGCGCGCAACTCTTCGCGCATGCCCGGCGCGTCCATGTAGAAGATCAGCGCCGGATGCGCGCCGCCGCCGTCGGGATGAAAGATCCAGGTCGGCATCGCGCCGTCGGCGGTGGCGATGTCGACGCGCCGCTGGCGCACGCCCATGCTCATGCGGCGCGCTTGCCGATCGAGCCGCCGCCGTCGACGTGCAAGGTCTGGCCGGTGATGTAGCCGGCGTCCTCGGACAGCAGGAAGGCGATGGCGGCGGCGATCTCGTCGGGCTGGCCGAAGCGGCCCATCGGCACGAACGACAGCATGCGCGCCTCGTTGTCGCTGCCGGCCGGGCTGTTGGCGCGGAACAGTTCGGTCTCGGTCGGGCCGGGCGCCACCGCGTTGACGGTGATGCCGGTGCTGGCCAGTTCCAGCGCCCAGGTGCGGGCGAAGCTGGTCAGCGCCGACTTGGCGGCGGCGTAGGCGCTGCGCGCCGGCGTGCCCAGGATCGTCAGGCTGGAGATGTTGACCACCCGGCCCCAGCGCTGCTCGCGCATGTGCGGCAGCAGCGCCTGCGTCGCCTGCACCGCCGCGTGCAGGTTGAGGCGCATCACCTCATCCAGGTCGTCCAGCGTGATCGCGCCGAGCAGTTGCGGCCGCACCAGGCCGACGTTGTTGACCAGGCCGTCGAAGCGATGCTCGGCGGTCAGCTGTTCCAGCACCCGCGCGGTGGCGGCGGCGTCGCCCAGGTCGACGCTGACCAGCTTGCCGGGGAAGCCGGCGTCGGCGCCGCGCGCCAGGCCGACCACCTGATGGCCGGCGCGTTGCAGGCGGTGCGCCAGCGCCAGCCCGATGCCTTTGCTGGCGCCGGAGATAAGGTAGCTACGTTGTTGCATGATGAACTCCCGTAAAAAATAAGATGGATCGAGTGTGGCCTGAGTGTGGCCTGAGTGTGGCCTGAGTGTGGCCTATATCGCGCCCGCCTACTATCCAGCCTGAGTGGAATTCAACTATTTGCCCAACGAATAAATACCCCGCATTCGCCCAGCGGATAAATGTCATCCGCCGCCGGCGCCTACTGATACGCGGCTTGCGTCCATAGAATATCAGGCATCAAAACACCTCTCGGAGTGAAAAATGAACAAGGTACTCAACGGTAAAGTGGCGCTGGTCACCGGCGGCTCGCGCGGCATCGGCGCGGCGTCGGCCATGGCCCTGGCGGCGCAAGGCGCCAACGTCGCCATCAGCTACACGGCCAACCCCGACAAGGCGGACGGCGTGGTCGCGGCGCTGCGGGCGCTGGGCGTCAAGGCGGTCGCGTTCCAGGCCGACCAGGGACGGCCGGAGCAAGCCACGGAACTGGTGGCCGAGGTGATCCAGGCCTTCGGCAAGCTCGATATCCTGGTCGCCAACGCCGGCGCCTTCGAGGCCGGCGACAGCATCCACGGCGACACCTCGGTCTTCGACCGCATGCGCGCCGTCAACGTCGACGGCGCGATCGCCACCATCCGCGCCGCCGGCAAGGTGATCGGCGAACACGGCCGCATCATCGCCATGGCCTCGGTGGCGGTGACGCGGGTCGGCGTGCCCGGCCTGGCCGACTACGCGGCCAGCAAGGCGGCGCTGGTCGGCTACGTCAAAGGCGTGGCGCGCGACCTGGGGCCGAAAGGCATCACCGTCAACGCGCTGGGCATCGGCCCGGTCGAGACCGACATGAATCCGAACGTCGGCGACTTCGCCGCCTTCCTGACGTCGACCACGGCGCTGGGCCGCTACGGCCAGCCGGACGAGATCGGCGCGGTGGTGGCCTTCCTGGCGTCGCCGGCGGCCGGCTTCATCACCGGCTGTGTTGTTCCGGTCGACGGCGGCGTGTCGGCGTAACCGGAAATTACTTGCCATAAAGAACGCAACCGTGACATGATAAAGACCAAAGTTTGCCTTTATCGTTGCGCGTTCGTGGCATGCCAGCACCTTTCATGACGCTAGTGGCGACCGACCTCCGCGCCTCGGCAAGAGAATAAAATTTCCTCGTCATTCCATGCTGTTCATGCGTGTTCGCACGCATGGCGTACACGTTGCACCTTAGGAGAAATTATGTTTTCAAACATGAAAGTGGCGACCCGGTTGGCCCTGGGCTTTGGCGCCGTCGTGGTATTGCTGCTAGTGCTGTCCGTGGTCAGTCTGACCCGGATGGCCGAGATGGACAACGGCGTCGACCTGATGATGGAGGACCGCTATCCGAAGGTGGTGCTGGCCAACGAGGCGATGACGCTGACCATCGACAACGGCCGCCAGTTGCGCAGCATGCTGCTGTACACCAACGAGGACGAGCGCGATAAATACAAGGCCGTGGCCGAGACCAACCGCACCCGCGTGGCCGAGGCGCTGGCCAAGCTCGACAAGACGATCAGCAGCGACAAGGGCCGCGCCCTGTTCCGCGAGATCACCGACAAGAGCAGCATGCTGAACGCGGCCTACAGCGAGCTGTACGGCCTGATCAAAAGCGATCCGCAAAAAGCGCTGGCCTATATGAAGGACCAGTTCGTCACGGTCAACAACGGCTACCTGGCGTCGCTGCAGGCGCTGGTCAAGTTCCAGACCGAGCTGATGGAGCAGGGCCGCATCGCCGCCTCCGACAACTATGAGAGCACGCGCCGGCTGGTGTTCATCCTGTCGGGCGCGGCGATCCTGATCGCGGTGGCGGTGGCGTGGCTGATCACCTCCAGCCTGGTCAAGAGCCTCGGCGGCGAGCCGGGCTACGCCGCCGAACTGATGACGCGCATCTCCAACGGCGACCTCAGCGGCGAAGTCCGGACCAGGCCCGGCGACCAGGGCAGCATGCTGCTGGCGGTCAAGGAAATGGTCGCCAAGCTGCAACAGGTGATCGACGGCCAGCGCACGGTGGTGGCGGCCGCCAACCGCGGCAATTTCGAGGCCCGCGTCGACCTCAACGGCCTGCAGGGCTTCCAGCGCGAAATGGGCGAGGGCTTGAACCAGCTGGCGGTCACCACCGGCTCGAGCATCGGCGATGTGGTGCGGGTGATGGGCGCGCTGTCGGAAGGCGACCTGACGCAAAGCATCGACCAGCCGTACGAGGGCGCCTTCGGCGAGCTGAAGGATTACGTCAACAACACCATCGCCAAGCTGGCCGAGGTGGTGGCGGAGGTCAACTCCAACGCCGAGGGCCTGGCCGCCGCGTCGGAAGAGGTCAGCGCCACCTCGCAATCGCTGGCGCAGGCGGCCAGCGAACAGGCCGCCGGCGTCGAGGAGACCTCGGCCTCGGTCGAGCAGATGACGGCGTCGGTGGCGCAGAACACCGACAACGCCAAGGTCACCGACTCGATGGCCAGCCGCGCCGCCCAGGAGGCGACCGAAGGCGGCGACGCGGTGCGCTCGACGGTGTCGGCGATGAAGCAGATCGCCGCCAAGGTGCTGATCATCGACGACATCGCCTACCAGACCAATTTGCTGGCGCTGAACGCGGCCATCGAGGCGGCGCGCGCGGGCGAGCACGGCAAGGGCTTCGCGGTGGTCGCGGCCGAGGTGCGCAAGCTGGCCGAACGCAGCCAGGTGGCGGCGCAGGAAATCGGCGAGGTCGCCACCAGCAGCGTCGACCTGGCCGAACAGGCCGGCAAGATGCTGGGCCAGATGGTGCCGAACATTAAGAAGACCTCCGACCTGGTGCAGGAAATCACCGCCGCGTCGGAGGAGCAATCGTCCGGCCTGGCGCAGATCAACGCCGCCATCGCCCAGCTCAGCCAGACCACCCAGCAAAACGCCGCCGGCTCGGAAGAGCTGGCCTCGACCGCCGAGCAGATGAGCAGCCAGGCCGAGGAATTGCAGCAGGCCATGAGCTTCTTCAAGCTCAGCGGACATGGCGTCAGCGCGCGTCGCAGTTCACCGCCGGCCCGCGCCGTCTCCGGCCGTGCGCCGGCGCGTCCGGTGTCGGTGCGGCAGGTCGCGATGTCCGGCGTGGCGCCGGACGAATCCAAGTTCGTCCGCTATTAAGCCTGGTTGAACGATAGCCGCCGCCGCGCGGCTATCCCCCAAACTGGAACTTATCACCAGCCGCCGATCTCCTTATTATGGTTTTTTTATAATAAGGAGCAGCAATGTCATCCAACGTATCGGCCCTCCGCCCGGCGTCGACGCCGGCCGCGCGCCAGCCCCTGTGGTTCGCGGCGCCGGCCGCCGCGTTCATCTATCCCTTCCCGCTGATGCTGTTCCACGACGCGCTGCGCATGCTCGACGGCGGCGGCGCGCTGCGCTGGCTGGTCGCGGCGCTGTCGCTGGCGCTGGCGATCGCGCTGCCGCTGGCCGCCCTGCTGGTGGCGATGCGGCTGTCGCAAATCGACCGCCCGACCACGGCGCAGCTGCTGGCGCGCCGCGTCGCGCTGCTGGCGGTGGCCGCGCCGCCGCTGTACAGCTTCATCGGCGTGATCTTCCTGCTGCTCGGCGCGCCGACGCTGGATGTCTGGTTCGTCAGCGCGATGTGGCTGTCGCTGGCGCTGATGATCGCCGGCGCCGACAACCGCGCGCCGGCCGACGTGGCGCCGGCGGCGGCGCATCCGAAAACCCGGGTCGCGCACGGCGCGATGGCGGCGCTGGTGCTGGTGTATATCGCCTTCCACTTCAGCAACCATCTGTTCGGCCTGATCGGCTACGAGGCGCATACGGCGGTGCTGAAAATCTTCCGCGTGGTGTACCGCGCGCCGTGGATCGAACCGCTGCTGCTGGCCGGCTTCGCCTTCCTGATCGTCTCGGGCGGGCGCATGGCGTGGCAACTGACCGCGCGCGGCATCGACCGCTACCGCACCTTCCAGATCGCCGCCGGCACCTATCTGATCTTCTTCGTCGTCAGCCATCTGACGGCGGTGCTGTACCTGGCGCGCGCGCATTTCGGCATCGACACCGACTGGGCCTTCGCCATCGGCGCGCCGGGCGGCATGATCAAGGACGCGTGGAATATCCGCCTGGTGCCGTTCTATTTGCTGGGACCGTTCTTCATCATCTCGCACGCGTTCTCCGGATTACGCGGCGTGATGCTGGCGCACGGCGCCCGCCGCGAGCTGGCCGACACCGTGATGTGGTGCGGCGCGGTGTTCGCGGCGCTGCTGGCCACCGTCATCATCCTGGCCATGTGCGGCCTGCGGGCGCGATTCGTTTAATCGAGGGCCCGCGCCAGCGCCGCCGCGCCGGCATCGATCTCGTCCGGCGTGAAGGCGGCAAAGCCCAGCAACAGGCCGGGACGCGACGGACGCTCGACCGCGTAATACGACAGCGGCCGGGTCTCGACGCCGGCCGCCGCCGCGCGCGCCGCGACCAGCCGGTCATCGGCGCCGTCGTCGAGGAAGGCGGAGGCGTCGAGTCCCATGACGATCGGAGGCAAGCGCAGCAAGCCGCCCAGATGGCGCTCCACGGCGTCGCCGAGCGCCTCGGCGCGTTCCGCGTACAGCAGACGCATGCGGCGCAGGTGGCGGCCGTAATAGCCCTCGCTGATGAACTCGTACAACACCGCCTGCTGCTGCGGCGCCACGTAGCGGCCGGTCAGCGACAAGGCCAGCGTGAACGGCTCGATCAGCTTGTCGGGCAGCACCAGGTAGGACAGCCGCAGCGACGAGAACAGCGTCTTGTTCATATTGCCGGCGTAGACCACGTCGCCATTGGCGTCGAGGCTCTTGAGCGCGGCCAGCGGCGCGCCGGTGAAGCGGAACTCGCTGTCGTAGTCGTCCTCGACGATGACGGCGCCGCCGTCGCCGGCCCATTGCAGCAGCGCCAGCCTGCGTTCCAGCGCCAGCGGCATGCCCAGCGGCGATTGCCGTCCCGCCGTCACATACGCCAGCTTGGCGCGCGGCGCCAGCGCCAGGCCGGCGGCGACGTCGATGCCGTTGGCGTCGACCGGCACCGCCGCGATGCGCGCCCCGGCCGCCTGCAGCACCATGCGCGCGCCCGGATAGCCGGGGTCCTCGACCCAGGCCTGGTCGCCGGGATCGAGCAGCAGCCGCGCCAGAATGTCGAGCGCCTGCTGCACGCTGTTGACGATCGCCACCTGCGCGCCGTTGCAGGCGATGCCGCGGGTCTGGCGCAGGTGCGAGGCGATCGCCTCGCGCAGCGGCATGAAGCCGAACACCTCGCCGTTGGCCAGCAGGTGCCGCTTGGCCGAGCGCGACGAGCGGCTATAGATGCGGTTCCAGGTTTGAAACGGGAAGGCCGTCAAGTCAGGCTGGTTGGGGCGGAACGCGCGGCCCGGCAACGGCGCCGGGACGATGGGGAAGGGGCTGGCCGCCAGCAGCCGGCCGCGCGCCGACAGCACCGTCCGCTGTGGCGTGGGCGGCGCCGGGGCGGCCTCCACGGCGTGCGTAGGCAAGCGCGGCGAGACGAAGCTGCCCTTGCCGACCGCGCTGTCGATATAGCCTTCGGCGAGCAGCTGGTCGAAGACCTTGACCACGGTCGAACGCGACACGTTTTGCAGCCGCGCCAGGTCGCGGCTGGCGGGCAGCCGCTCGCCGGGTCCCAGCTGGCCGTCGATGATGGCGCGCTGGATCGACGTGTACAGCCAGCGGTGCCGCGTGACGCCGTCCGGCCGGGGCGCCAGCGCCAGTTGGATGTCGGGTGAGTGTTTCAGATGTGCCTAGTATTGGTGTGCTTTATATCGCCAAAATGGATCTTACCACCAGTCCATTAACTCCTTATGATGGATTTTTTATATTAGGAGCAGTCATGTCTTCCACCGTTTCGGACATCCGTCCGTTGTCGACCCAAACCGGGCGCAACCCGTTGTGGTTCGCCGCGCCGGCCAGCGCGCTGATTTACCCCTTCCCGCTGATGGCCTTCCACGCCGCGACCGGCATGATCGCCGCCGGCGACGTGATCGGCTGGGTCATCGCGGCGCTGTCGCTGACGCTGGCGATCGCGCTGCCGGTGGCCGCCTTGCTGGCCGCGATGCGGCTGTCGCGCGTGCTCCGCCCCACCTCGGCGGAAAAGCTGGCGCGCCGTGTCGCCCTGCTGGCGGTGGCCGCGCCGCCGATCTTCACTTTCGTCGGCGTCATCTTCCTGCTGCTGGGCGCGCCGCAGCTGGATGTCTGGTTCGTCAGCGCGATGTGGCTGTTGCTGTCGCTGGCGATCGGCTGCGCCGACAACCGCGCGCCGGCCGCCGCCGCGCCGCCGTCCTCGCACGCCAAGCTGCGCGTCGCCCACGGCGCGGCGGCGGCGCTGGTGTTGGTGTATATCGGCTTCCACTTCAGCAACCACCTGTTCGGCCTGATCGGCGACGAGGCGCATACGGCGGTGATGAAAATATTCCGCGTGGTGTACCGCGCCGCCTGGGTCGAGCCGGTGTTGCTGGCCGGCTTCGCGTTCCTGATCCTGTCCGGCGCGCGCATGGCCTGGCGCCTGACCGAGCGCGGCACCGACCGCTACCGCACCTTCCAGATCGCCGCCGGCATCTACCTGATCTTCGCCGTCATCAGCCACCTGAACGCGGTGCTGTACCTGGCGCGGGTGCACTTCGGCATCGAGACCGACTGGGCCTTCGCCACCGGCGCGCCGGCCGGCATGCTCAAGGACGCCTGGAACATCCGCCTGGTGCCGTACTACCTGCTGGCGGCGTTCTTCATCGTCACGCACGCGTTTTCCGGACTGCGCGTGGTGATGCTGGCGCACGGCACCCCCAAGCCGCTGGCCGATACGGTGATGCTGTGCGGCTCGGTGTTCGCCGGGGTGCTGGCGATCGTCATCATCCTGGCCATGTGCGGCCTGCGCGTGCATTTCGTTTAAACAGGAGTCGCCATGCTTTATGAATTACGGATTTACCATGTCGTCCCGGGAAAAATGCGGCAGCTGAACGACCGCTTCCAGAACCTGACCCTGGCCTTGTTCAAGAAACACCGCATCGACGCGGTCGGGTTCTGGACCCAGTCGGTGGGGCCGAACAGCAACGCCTTGACGTATATGGTGCGCTGGGAAAACGACGCCGACCGCGTCGCCGCGTGGCAGGCGCTGGCCGATGATCCGGAGTGGATCGCCGGGCGCGACGCCAGCGAGGCCGGCGGCCAGTTGTTCACGCATTGGGAGAACCAGCTGTTGTCGCCGACGGCGTATTCGGCGATGCGCTGATGTAAGTGGAGCCGCCATGGCGGCGGCTCCGATTTGCTTGCTAGTCGATGCGCAAGCTTTGTTCCATCGCGTAGCACTGGTCCCAGATGAACACGTCGAAACCGCCGAGGCGGTTGCGCCATTTCGGCGTCACCTCGTTGACGCACTGCGCGGCGACGCGCGCGGTGAAGTCGCCGAATTTGGCCCACAGATTGGCCTCGTCGGCGGGGTTCAGGCCATCGATCAATTGCAGCGATTTCAGCGCCTTGGCGGCCGCCGCCTTCACATCCTCGTTGAATTCGATTTGCGTCTTGACGTCGTCATGGGTGCCCAGCCGCGTGACGTGGCCGGACACCAGCTTGGTGAACGGTACGGCGTCGATTGCCCGCACCTGCGCGAAGTAGCCGGGCACATCCTGCGCCACGGCGAAGCGGCGGAACGGCATCCAGCCGGGGAACACCACGTCGACCACCATCAAGGTCTTTTGTTCCGGCGCGTAAATGAAGATGTTGCCCGGCTCGTGGCCGTTGCCATGGTAGGACAACTCCAATACCTGGCTGCCCACCTTGAGCGTGTGCGCGGTCTTGAACACCAGCGTCGGCAGTGGCCGCGCCGGGTCGGCGTCGCGCTCCAGCAGCCGCTTGGTCTCCTCCTGCGCGATGATGATAGGCTTGCCGCCAAGCTCGCCGGCACCGCCGATGTGGTCGGTGTGCGAATGGCTGTAGACGATGTGGGTGATCGGCAGCTTGGTCACTTCGGCGATGGCCTGTTTGATTTTGCCGACGTACGAGGTCGGCACATCGATCACCACCACGCCGCTCTCATAGACCAGGAACATCGACTGGTACATATTGTCGGTGATCATGTACAGGCCCCGGCCCAGCGTTTCCAGACGATAGCCTTTGGCTTGGTCCAGCGGCGGCCCCTTGGCGCCGTCCGGCAGGTCGAGATATTTATCCAGTCGCACGCCGATCGGCGCGATCTCCGGCGCCGCCGCGAACGGCTTGCCGGCGTGGCCGGCCGGCGCCTCGGCGGCGTGGACCGTTGACAGGCTGGTGGAGAGGGCCAATGCGACCGCCAGGGCGGTGGACATCGGCGTGACTTTATATTTCATGGCGGGCCTTTCAAAGGATATTGCCTGGGTTGGCTGCCATGGGCGGACTAAGCGGTCGCGCTCAAAGCAGAATGTGGTTGGGCGGTTCATCCGGCGCGGGCAGGCCGCGTTCGCCGAGCATGACGCGCAGCTCGCGCTCGATGCCGGCGCAGATATGGGTGATCGGCACGTCGTTGGCGCCGCCCTCGAACGGGTTTTCTGTGCTCTCGCCGATCTGGTCCAGCGCGACATACATCCACGCCACCAGCACGCTGAACGGCACGCCCAGCAAGGCCATCTGGCCATGCATGAAGCCCGGCGCCGACAGCTGCGCGAATTCCTTGACCACGCCCAGCGGCAGCAGCAGCGCGAACGACCAGACGAACATCGAATTGATGACCGCGTACTGGCGCGGGTAAGGGAAGTTCTTGATCCGCTCGGCGCGCGCGTGCTGGTCGATCAGGTCTTTGAGCGTCTTCTGCATTTCGGTGTGGTGCAGCACCGGGATTTGCTGGCGGGTGAACAGATCGCGGATCGCCGCGCTTTGCTGGCACATCAGCGCGGCCGCCGCGCCGTCGCCGGCCGTCAGCGCAACGATGTCCTCGCGCGGCAGGTACTTTTCCAGCGCGACCTCAAGCGGAGTATCGTGTTCCGCGACGTCGAATAATTTCTTCCGGTATTCGGCGTTCTGGGCACGCGCCGCCGCCTCCCACACGCGCGGCGTCCGCATCTGATAGCGCACCGCCGTCAGCCAGGCGAGATGGCGGTTGATCAGCGCAGGGGCGGCGTCGCCGCCGGCGGGGAAGTCGCGGCTGACCAGGCCCCAGTAGCGGCTGATCGCGGTGATCGAACTCCAGATCTGCTGCGCCTCCACCGTGCGGCTGTAGGTCTGCGCGTTTTTAAAACCGACGATGAAGGACGCGGCGGTGCCCAGCATCGCCAGCACCGGCCACGGCAGCGCCAACCAGCGCCAGCCGCATATCTGGTACAGCCCGGCAACGATGGACGCGCCGGCCACCAGCAGGTAGGCCTTGCGCCGCGTCCAGTACAGCGTTTCGATGAGGCCGTAGGATTTTCCGATGTGCATAAAGTCAGTGTGGGTAAGTGATTTCTACCGCTGCACTATGCCATCGGCGCCGCTGCCCGATTGGTGTTTTGCGGGCACCGGAGCGCGTCACGATTAAAAGTGCAGCACCACCGCGCCGACGGTCTTGCGCTGCTCCATGTCGCTGTGCGCCCGCACCAATTCATTGAACGGATAGACGCGGGTCGGATCGACCTTGATGATGCCGGTCTGGATCGCGTCGAACAGGTCGGCGGCGGCCGCCGCCAGGTCTTCCGGCGTCGACACATAGTGCGGCAGCACCGGCCAGGCCAGGCTCAGCGCGCGCGGCGCCAGCTCGAACGGATCGATCGCCGGCAGGTCGCCCGAGGCTTTGCCGAACACGATCATCGCGCCGCGGATGGCCAGCGTTTTCAGCGAATCCTTGAAGGTGTCCTTGCCGACCGAGTCCAGCACGGCGCGCACGCCCTTGCCGCCGGTGATCTGCATGACGCGCTCGACGAAGTTCTCGGTGCTGTAGTTGATGACGTGCTCGCAGCCGGCCTGGCGCGCCAGCGCGGCCTTGTGCTCGCTCGACACGGTGCCGATCACGTGCAGGCCGAGCGCCGTCGCCCACTGCGTCAGGATCAGGCCGACGCCGCCGGCGGCGGCGTGCACCAGGATCGTGTCGCCGGCTTTGAACGGCACCACTTCCTTGAGCAGGTAGCGCGCGGTCAAGCCCTTGAGGAAGCTGGCGGCGGCCTGGTCGTCGCTGACGCCGTCCGGAATCACGGTCAGGCGGTCGGCCTGGTACAGGCGAGCGGTGGTGTAGGAACCATGGATGTCGTCGCCGTAGACGACGCGGTCGCCCGGCTTGACGTGGGTCACGCCGGCGCCCACCGCCTCCACCACGCCGGACGCCTCGTTGCCCAGCACCGCCGGGAACGACGGCACGCCGAAGGTGCCGCGGCGATAGTACACCTCGACGAAATTGAGGCCGATCACGGTGTTGCGCACCAGCGCCTCGCCGGGGCCGGGATCGGCCAGCGTCATCTCTTCAAACTTCAGGACTTCGGGTGCGCCGTATTCATGGATGCGTGCAACTTTGACGGTACGTGACATGAGCATTTCCTTATCAATATCTGGATGGATGGGGTAAGCGAATTTCCTTGGCGGGAAACTCTTCAACTGGAATCCATCATATTGATTTCGGCGCGATAGATCATCGGGCCAAGGCTTCTCATGGCGTGAAGCCGAACTTCACAATGCTCATACTCCCGGCATAGAAATCGCGTGGGCTATTGGCCTATGTGGCGGCTCACGCCTCGCGCGCGTAGCGCGTCGGCGGCAGTCCGACGTGGCGGGTGAAGGCGACGCTGAAGGCGCTGGCGGAGCCGTAGCCGACGCGCTCGGCGACCTCGGCGACGTTGCCCTCTTTTCCCCGCAGCAGGTGCTTGGCCCGCGCCATGCGCCAGCGCAGCAGGTACTCCATCGGCGCGACGCCGACCGCACGGCTGAAGCGCTCGAAGAACGCCGAGCGCGACAGCGCGGCCTCCTTCGCCAGCTCCGCCACCGTCCAGGAGCGCGTGATGTCTTCGTGCATGCGGCGGATCGCGGCGGCGAGGCGTTCGTCGGCCAGCCCGCGCAGCAGTCCCGGCGAGGCGGCGGTGCCGGCGCCGCAACGCAGCGCTTCGATCAGCAACACTTCCAGCAGGTGCGCCAGGATCACCTCGCGCCCCGGCCGCTGCGCGCGCGATTCCTCGCCCAATAGCTGCACGATGGTGGCCAGCCGGCGCTCGCCGCAAACGTGCACCAGTTGCGGCAGCAGCGAGACCAGCAAGGCCGCGTCCGGCGAGCCGAAATCGCAGTAGCCCAACAGCAGCACGACATCCGGCGCCGCTTCGGGCGCGCCGAGCCGGAACTCGCCCGGCCGCACCATCACCGGCTCGCTGTCGGCGTCCGCCGGCGTCATCGGTTCGAGGCTGGACATGGCGAAGCGGTCGGCCTCGGGGATCAGCACGAAGTCGCCCTGTTGGAGGTCGATCGGCGCGCGGCCGTCCACGGCGAGGCGGCAGGCGCCATCCAGAATGACGCAATAGAAGGGCTGGCCGGCATCCGAGCGGCGAACGCGCCACGGCCCCGCCGCGCTGACGACTTTGGAGAACCTGGCCCGCGGCTGCAGCAGCGTGACAACCTCCGCGAGTGGATCGATCATAACCGGACTCCTGCAAATGAAACACGGACTGTCGATTGTAGCAAGTCCGGCCCTGGACGACTACAGTGTCCGCACTGCAAACCATTTACAGGAGTCGCCATGAAAACCGTCCTCATCACCGGATGCTCGTCCGGTTTCGGCCTTGAAACCGCCCAGTATTTCCTTGATCGCGACTGGAACGTCATCGCCACCATGCGCACGCCGCGCGAGGACGTATTGCCGCGTTCCGCGCGCTTGCGGGTGCTGGCGCTGGACGTCACCGACGCCGACAGCATCCGCCGCGCCGTGGAAGCGGCCGGGCCGATCGACGTGCTGGTCAACAACGCCGGCGTGGGCATGCTGGGCGCGCTCGAAGGCGCGGCGATCGACACCGCGCGCGCCATCTTCGAGACCAACACCATCGGCACGATGGCGATGACCCAGGCGGTGCTGCCGCAATTCCGGCAACGCAAGGCCGGCGTGGTCGTCAACGTCACGTCGAGCGTCACCTTGAAGCCGCTGCCGCTGCTGTCGGTGTACACGGCGAGCAAGGCGGCGGTGAACGCGTTCACCGAATCGCTGGCGCTGGAGCTGCTGCAATTCAATGTGCGGGTCCATATCGTGTTGCCGGGGCGCGCGCCCGAGACCCGCTTCGGCGCCAACGCACAGGCGCGGATACAGATTCCAGAGGAGTACGCCGGCCTGGCGCAGGATGTCTTCGCGGAATGGTCGAAGCAGACCGAGGTCACGCGCGGGAGCGATGTGGCCGAGGCGGTGTGGCGCGCGGCGAACGACCCGGCGTGCCCGATGCGCATCGCCGCCGGCGCGGATGCGGTGGCGTTGTCCGAAATGGACTAAGCCACAACCGTACAGTGTTTAAGTGCGGACGAAAGCCAGAAGCGGCGCATAGTCCCGATTATCCGCCGCTTGTAAAGCGGAGATGTAGCTGGTTCTGGTTTCGGAGGCGTTCACCAAGTTCACACCTGCCGCATGTGCTTGTCCTATCAATCCCACAGCCGCTTCCAATTTTTGTCGAGCAGGTTTCTTTGCGCCGTCAGCACGTCGTTTTTATCGACGGTATCGGTTGGCGCCTGGTCTTCAAGGCGCATGCTGTGCAGCACGCGCGCAACGCGGGTACGCGCGACGGTTTCCGCTCGTTCTTCTACGCGTTGCTTGAGCGATGTACGGGGCACCAGCGTGTATTGCAGATCGCAGTCAAGCGCATCCGCTACTTTGCGCAGCGATTGCAAAGTGATCCTGTCCTCGGCTTCCGATTTCTCCAAGGATCGATAGCTTATAGTAGATCGTTTTTTATATTTCAGGGCTGCCAAGGCCCAATTTTTGTTCCGGCATCGCGCGGTGCACTATACTCGCCATCCATTCCCGATCGCCGGCGCGCAGCCCGCATTCCGACATGACCAACATCTCCGCCGACCAAGCCGTCCCTCCCCGAATCCGTCGCAGCCAAACGCTGGCGCTGGTGCTGCTGGTGGTCTGCGGCGTCATCAACTACCTCGACCGCGCCACCTTGGCCGTGGCCAACGAGTACATCCGCGCCGACCTCGGCCTGTCGCTCGGCCAGATGGGCCTGCTGCTGTCGGCGTTTTCGTGGAGCTATGCGCTGTGCCAGCTGCCGGTCGGCGCGCTGGTTGACAAGGTCGGGCCGCGCTGGCTGCTCGGCATCGGGCTGGTGGTGTGGTCGCTGGCGCAGGCGGCCGGCGGGCTGGCCTCGACCTTCGGCTACTTCGTGATCGCGCGCATCGCGCTCGGCATCGGCGAGGCGCCGCAGTTCCCGGCGGCGGCGCGCGTCGTCAGCAACTGGTTCCCGCAACGCTCGCGCGGCACGCCGACCGGCGTCTACAATTCCGCCTCGCCGCTGGGCGTCGCCCTCGCGCCGCTGTTGCTGTCGCCGTTGATCATCGCCACCAGCTGGCATTGGGCCTTCTTCGTCACCGGCGGGCTCGGCCTGGTGGCGGCGATCGTCTGGATCACGCTGTATCGCGATCCAGTGCCTGCGCAAATGTCCGCCGCCGAGCGCGCCTATCTTGAGGCCGATGACGCGGGGACCGAAAAGCCGGCGACCAGCTTCGCCGCCTGGCGCGCGCTGTTCCGCCACCGCACCACCTGGGGCATGATGCTGGGCTTCTTCGGCTCGGTGTATCTGAATTGGGTGTATCTGACCTGGCTGCCCGGCTACCTGCGCACCGAGCGGCATATGGACCTGGCGTACGCCGGCCTGGCGGCGTCGGTGCCGTTTATTTGCGGCTTCGCCGGCGCGTTGATCGCGGGCTGGGCGTCCGACCGCGTCGCCCGCAACGCGGCCTCGCCGTTGTCCGGCCGCCGCAACGCGGTGGTGGTGTCGACGCTGGGCATGGTGGCGTTCACGATTCCGGCCGCGCTGGTCGAGAGCAACGTCGTGGCGGTGGCCTGCATCTCGATCGTTATTTTCCTCGCCAACGCCTCGTCGGCGTGCGCCTGGTCGCTGGCCACGGTGGCGGCGCCGCCGAGCCGCATCGCTTCGCTCGGCGCGCTGCAGAATTTCGGCGGTTTCCTCGGCGGCGCGCTGGCGCCCATCCTGACGGGTTACATCGCGCAGACCTGGTCCTTCGTGCCGGCCTTGCTGACCGGCGCCGCGATCGCTTTCTGCGGCGCCATGTCGTATCACTTCCTGGTGGTCCGGCCTATCCCTGAGCAATAGCCTCGGCGACCGGCAATCGCGTCACCAGCACCGTGGCGATGCGCCGCTCCAGCACCTCCAGGACTTCGAATCGCAGGCCGTCGACCTCGATCTTTTCGCCGGTTTGCGGCAGCGTGTTGAAGCGCTCCAGCATGAAGCCGGCGAGCGAGGTGTACTCGCCGTCCTCGCAGACCAGCGCGTCGCTGTGCAGAACCTGCTGTAGGTAAAGCAAGTCCGCCGTGCCGTCGACCTTCCACTGGTCGTTGCCGAGCGCCTGGATGACGGGTTGTTCGTCCTCGTCCGGGAATTCGCCGGCGATCGCTTCCAGGATATCGACCGGCGTCACCAGGCCCTGGATGGTGCCGTACTCATCGGCGATCAGCACCAGCTGGCCATGCGAGCGCTTCAGCGTGTCCATCACCTTCAATACGCCGACAGAGTCCGGCATGACGATGGGCTGGCGCAGACTGGCGAGATCGATTTTTCCATGCAGCGACAAGTCGACGATCAAATCCTTCGCCCGCGCCACGCCGACGATATCATCCAGCTGGCCGCGACAGACGGGGAAGAAGCTGTGCGGCGTCTGCAGGATCTGTTGCCGGACCGTCTCGGCGCTGGCGTTCAGGTCGAGCCAGGTCAGGTCCGAGCGCGTGGTCATGATGGAGCGGATCGAGCGCTGCGACAGGCTCAGCACGCCGCTGACCATATTGCGTTCCTCATTGTCGAACGCTGACGCCTCGGCGGTCTCCACGGTGTTTTCCGCCTCCTGGCTGATCTCGGCGCGCGACCGGGTGCCCAGTAGGCGCAGCACGGCGTTGGCGGTGCGGTCGCGCAGCGGCACATGCTCATCCTTCTTGGCGAAGTTTTTGCGCATCAGCTGGTTGAAGAATTCGATGACGATGGAGAAGCCGATCGCGGCGTACAGATAGCCTTTGGGAATCTTGAAGCCGATGCCTTCGGCGACCAGGCTCAGGCCGATCATCAGCAGGAAACTCAGGCACAGCACCACCACCGTCGGATGCGCGTTGACGAAGCGGGTCAGCGGCTTGGAGGCGAAAATCATCACCGCCATCGAGATCACCACGGCCGCCATCATCACGCCCAGCTCGTCGACCATGCCGACGGCGGTGATCACCGCGTCCAGCGAGAACACCGCGTCCAGCACGATGATCTGCGCGATCACCGCGCCCAGGCTGGCGTACACGCGCGGGCCGCTGTGGACGTGGGTTTTGCCCTCGACCCGCTCGTGCAACTCCATGGTCGCCTTGAACAGCAGGAAAACACCGCCCAGCAACAAGATCAAGTCGCGGCCGGAGACATCCTGGCCCAGCACCGCGAACAAGGGCTCGGTCAGCGTCACCATCCACGAGATCATCGTCAGCAGGCCGAGGCGCATCAGCATCGCCAGCGAGAGGCCGATCAGGCGGGCCTTGTCGCGCTGGTGCGGTGGAACCTTCTCCGCCAGGATGGCGATGAAGATCAGATTGTCGATGCCCAGCACGATCTCAAGAACGACCAGCGTCAGCAGACCCACCCAGATGTTGGGGTCAAAAAACCATTCCATTGTGATTACCTATTTTAGTTAAACCAGCACTTGCGAAATCATGAAAACGGCGGCTTTGATCAGGCCCCAGATGACGCCGGACACCAGCGCGGTGGCGGCGGCGGCCGCGGCCACGCCGGCGACGATCGCATAGCCGTCCCGCTCGATCAGGCCGAGCGCGAGCAGGCTGATCGCCAGCGCCGGCAGCATATTCCCCAGCGGGATAGGCAACACCAACACCGTCGCCAGCAGCAGGCAAACCAGGCCGAGCAGATATTCGAACGGTGGGAAGGTCAGGAAGCTGACGCGTGGACGGAGCAATTTTTCCGCCCGCTCCAGCCAGGGTGCGACGTGCTGGACCATTTTATGGAAGTCGGTGCGCGACATCGAGCGCCGGCTGATGAAGCCGGGCAGCCACGGCCGCATGCCGAAGGTGAGCTGAGCCGCGAGGAACACCAGCGGCGCGCCGAGCACGGAGGAGGTGCCCGGCGGCACCGGCAAGATATTAGGAAACGCGAAAATGAACAACAACGCGCCGATGGCGCGGTCGCCGAGGGCTTGCATCAGATCTCCCACGGCGATGCGCTCGCGGGTGGTATCGTCGGCCAGCAGTCGTAAAAGTTGGGAGAGCGCTAGATCATCGCCAACGGCACTCATTTGTTAGGTTTCATTATTCGGTGGCAGGGTGGAGGGAAGGACAACTGGTGTCCAAAATACATTCTGGTGGAGATATCTTAAGCGTTTATTAATCACGCCGATCGATACCGCTATACTGCCACAACGTTCAATCCCGCAGAAAATCAATGAATCGCAGCGCCTTGACGATACTGGTGGTGGAAGACCATCCGACCATCGCCCGCCAGATCGTGGAGTTCCTGGAAGGGCTGAAGTGGCACACCGACCATGCGGCCACCGGCGCGCTCGCCATCGATCTCGCCACGCGCGAGGCCTACGACGTGGTGTTGCTCGACCTGAATCTTCCCGACCTGGACGGGCTCGATGTCTGCCGCGCGATCAAGGCGCGGGCGCCGCGCAACGTGCCGGTGCTGATGCTGACCGCCCGCGACGCGTTCGAGGACAAGGCGCGCGGCTTCAAGCAGGGCGCCGATGATTACCTGACCAAGCCGTTCGACCTGCGCGAGCTGGCCCTGCGCTGCGAAGCGCTGGCGCGACGCGGGCAGTTGCACGTCGACCAGCGGATGCGCGTCGGCCGGCTGACGCTGCTGCCACGCGAGAAGCGCGCGCTGCACAACGACGCGCCGATGCCACTAACGCTGGTCGGCTTCAAGATCCTGCTCATGCTGTGCAACGTGTACCCACAGGCCGTATCGCGGTCCGCGCTGATGCACGAGCTGTGGGGCGCGAATCCGCCGGACAGCGACGCGCTCAAATCGCACATCTACGCCTTGCGCAAGCAGCTGGAACTGGCCGGCGCCGGCAACATGATCGTGACCATTCCCCAACTCGGCTATCGGCTGGAATATGTTTAAGTCGATCCGCCATGGCCTGTTCGCCGCGCTGGCCGGCTTTACCGTGCTGATCTGCGTCTGCTACACCGGGCTCGCGCTGGTGATCGCCTACGTGACCGAGGACATGCTGGTCGATCGCTTGCTGCAACGCGAGGCGGCGGCCATGACCGGGCATTTCCGCCTGCGCGGCGAGATCAGGCCGCCCGGCGATGAGCTGATCCGGGTTTATCGCAGCGTCGAGGCGCTGCCGCCCATCGTGCGCGCGCAGGTCGCCGACGGCCGCGAACGGGCTGAAATCTCCACCGACACCGGCCAGCACTATCACCTGCGCGCGCTTGACCTTCCTGATGCGCAACGCGTCTACCTGCTGGCCGATGTCCGCCCCTTGCTGGTGGTGTCGAAGCTGATCCAGGATGTCGGCGGCGTGCTGATCTTTGTCGCGCTGGGCTTGATTGCGCTGGCGCTGTTGCTGGCCTATCTGCTGTCCAGGCGGCTGGTGTCGCCGTTGCAGGTGCTGGCGCATGAGGTCCGTGAAGGTTCGGTCGAATTCAGCGCCCAGCGGCGTCAGGATGAAATCGGCTACCTGGCGGAAAAGCTCGGCACCACGATGACGGAACTGCATACCTCGCTGGAACGGGAACAGGCTTTTACGCGCGACGTCAGCCATGAATTGCGCACGCCGTTGACGGTGATGAACAACATCGTCGGCCAGGCGGCACTCGACACGGACGACGTGGCGCAGCTGCGGGCCGGCCTCGATGAAATCGGCAATACCATCGACGTGCTGTTCGCGCTGGCGCGCGCGGAGCATATCGCGGACGAGACGTTCGACCTGCGCGGCTGCATCGAGGAAAGCCTATTGCGCTTGCTTGAAGGTGACTGGAACGAAGAACGCCTGGCGCTGGATTTGCCGGATCGGCTGGAGGTGCTGGGCAACCGTCATCTGTCCATGCTGCTCATCAATAACTGCGTCGGCAACGCGCTGTTCCATGGCGGGGCCGAGGCGCGGTTGCGGCTGTCGTTCGAGGACGGCGTGCTCAGCCTAGGCAATACGGTCGATCCCGCGCGGACCGGCACGATGCAGGGTTTCCTGCACGGCCAGCATTTACTGCAGCGCATCGCAAAGGCTATGCGCTGGGAAATCGGCTTCCATGCCGGCGCGGCGGCGTATCGGGTCGAGATCGCGCCGCGTCGCATGCGCTGAAATCGGTCGGATGTCAAACCGGCGCGTATTGCATGTCCCCATTGCCGAATGACCAGTTCTCGCGCTGCACCTCGACCAGATTGATGATCACATCCTCCTTGCGGATGCCGGTCGCGACATGGATGCCATCGGCGATGGCTCGGTAAAACGCCTTCTTTACATCGGTGGTGCGGCCGGCATTCCAGGTAACCTGGATGAAAACGATGTTGGCGCTGTAGCGGATGCCGAGAAAACCGTCTTCAGGATAGATCAGTTCGTCGGCCTCGTGCCTTGAGACGATCTGGAACTTGTCATGTTCCGGCACGCCGGCGACCGAAATCATGGCGTTGTATATGGTGTCGCTGATGGCGCGCAGCACGTCGCCGCCGGTGCTGCGGGGAAGGCTGATTCGGACTAATGGCATGGTGTGACCTCGTTGGTGAATGATGGGGACCTGCGACGGCGCGGGTTCGCCTGTTCAAGGGCGAAGCGGGACTTGCGCTTGTTTCTTCCCGGTCTGCAAAACATAAACGCCGCCGCTGATCAACAACAGCGCGACCGCACTGGCCGGCAGCAAGGCCTCGCGCGCCAGCACGCTGCCGATCAGCATCGCCACCACCGGCGGGATATAGGTGACGCCGGCGGCCCTGACGGCGCCAAGCCGCTCCACGATGAAGTAGTACAAGATAAAAGCGATGCCGGTACCGGTCAGGCCGAGGCCGAACACCAGTCCGCTCAACGCGATCTTATCCTCGAGAATGCGCTCGATGCCGCGCAGGTCGGTCACGAGGAACACCATCAGCAGGGCCAAGCCGATCTGATAGGTCGACAGCGCCACCGGCGAGATGTCTTTGTTCACCAAGAACAGCCGCGCATACACGAACGAACTGCCGACGCTGAGCGAACCGGCAATCATGTACAGCACGCCTTGCGTGTTGACGCCGGCGTCGCCGCCGCTCCACGGACGGGCGATCATAAGCACGCCACCAAAGCCAAGTGCCAAGCCCAGCAAGGTGCGTTGGTTGATGGGCTCCTGGCGCAGGAAGACGAAGGCGACGACAAATGAAAACAGGGGGATGGCGCCGCTTAACATGCCTGCGATACCGGAAGGCAGTAGCGCGCTGCCCTTGGCGAACGCGAAATAGTAGACCGCCGTCGCCAGCAGCGCCATCACCGCGAAATGATGGGTGTCGCGCAGATGGCGCCACTTGAGCGAGCGCCGCGCCAGCGCGAACAGCAGCAGCGGAACGAAGCCGCACAGAATTCGCAGAAGCACGATCTGGCCCGGCGAAATCAATGCCGACGCCCATTTCATGAAAATGAAATTGCTGCCCCATATCAGGCCCAGAAGAGCGAACGCGCCATATACCCGGTTTTTCATGTCCGACTTTCATCGCCAAAGAGCAGCAATCATTGTGGTTGCAGCAGAACTCGGTGACAATCGAATAGTTTTCCTCGATAAAAGAGATTCTCTATCTCATGGACGCATATCCGCCGCTAAAAGCGCTGTTGGCATTCGACGCCGCGATGAAACACCAAAGTTTCGCGAAGGCGGCGGTGGATCTTTCTGTGACGCCGGGCGCGATCGGGCAACAGATCCGCAATCTCGAGGATTGGCTGGGTACGGATCTGTTTGTTCGCTCGGTGCGGCAAGTCCAGCCGACCGCCAGCGCGCATGGCTACTGGGCGGAAATCCAGCCGGCGCTGCGCCGTATTTATTCAGCCAGCCATGCACTGCGATCGCCGCGGTCGGACGAAGTCAGGCTATCGATGCCGCCCAGTCTGGCGGCGAAGTGGTTTGCCCGCCGTATGGGCCGTTTGATGACCTTGCATCCACATATCGTCCTGTATCTGAGCGCCTCCGCCGAGCTGACCGATTTCGCAAGCGAACCGGCCGGGCTGGCGATCCGCTACTTCGACGGCAAGGACCCGCAACTGGAGGCGGCGTTGCTGTGTCGCGACGACGCGCGCCTGTACTGCTCTCCCGACTATGCGGCGCGGTTCAAGCTGCACAGCCCCGACGACCTGGCGCGGACCACCTTGCTGCACTCGACGATGCATCCGCATTGGGAAGAATGGCTGGCCACATTTTCAACCTTGACGAAGTCGGCGATCGCCGCAATCCCGGTGCAGCACTGCGACTTGTCGCTGGTGGCGCTTGAAGCGGCAAAACAAGGGCAGGGCGTTGTGCTGAGCAGTGGATTGCTGACCGAAGACGAGGTGGAGCAGGGCAGCCTGGTTGAACCTTTTCCGCACCGTTTGCCGCTGGCGCGCGCGTACTATGTCGTGCATCGGCGCGGGGCAGCCCTTCATCCCGCCGCGCGGCAGGTGGCCGAATGGCTGGTGACGGCCTGTTGACGTTTCGGTCGATTTTAGCCGGATTTCACCAAGATTTCACCGCCGACTTTCTATGCTGGGTACTCGTCAACTTTCCCTCGGGTACCAGCATGAAAATTCTGATCAGCCTTATCCTCCTCGCCTGCGTCTCTTTTCCCGCGCTGGCGCAGGTGAAATCTTTTATGCACAAAGAAGAGAAACGCCGCTACCTCGTCTACACCCCGCCGTCCTATGCGGCCCAGCCGCAGAAGGCCTTTCCGGTCGTCTTCAATTTCCACGGCAGCGGCATGAGCATGGCCGAACAAATGCTCTACACGCAAATGAACCGCGCGGCCGACCGCCATCAGTTCATCGTCGTCTACCCCTTGGGCCTCAAGCAGGATTGGAACGTCGGCTTCGGCATGTCCTATCTTGAAGGCAGCGACGACATCGGCTTCACCGAAGCGCTGCTCGCCAAGCTCAAGCAGGATTACCGGATCGACGGCCAGCGCGTGTATGCGACCGGTTTGTCGCGCGGCGGCTTCTTCACGCTGCGCATCGCCGCCGAACTGCCGCACCTGTTCGCGGCCGTTGCGTCGGTGGGCGGACCGATGCCGGAACCGGTGGTGCGGCATCATACCAAGCCCGGCAAGATCGGCGTGCTGCTGATCCACGGCACGGCGGACCAGGTGGTGGCCTATGCCGGCAAGCCGGACGGATATTTGTCGGCGGAGGAAACGTACAGCTATTGGTTGAAGCAGAACGG
>Ga0247815_10000638_pt1 | contig 27556 bp, 17 predicted proteins | sample UWRJL194509B1_FD_181014 | JGI IMG/M metagenome (GOLD analysis project Ga0247815, IMG submission 181014) | Plant litter microbial communities from Arlington Agricultural Research Station in Wisconsin, United States - UWRJ-L194-509B-1 | ecosystem: Environmental > Terrestrial > Plant litter >...
GCAGAAGATCAGCCAGTCGGCCGTTTTGGTTTACTTGTTTGACGTAGTGAACCTTTCAGCTTCAGAAATTCGTGAAGATATTGCCAGGTTGCACAAACCAGGTGTTGCTTTTATCGCGGTGGCGAACAAGATGGATCTTTCTTATAGTGACAGGGTGAAGGAATTGAATCTGCCGGTAGATATTCAGTTTATTGGGATCTCTGCAAAGGAGAACCAATTTGTTGAAGAACTGAAAGAGTTGTTATATGAAACTGCGGTAGGGGATAAGTTATCGGAAAACCATACTATGGTTACGAATATCAGACATGTGGAAGCGCTAAGAAAAACACAGGAATCTTTGAGCAGTGTATCGGAAGGGTTGATTAACCCGGTTACTTCAGACTTTTTGGCAACTGATATTAAGCAAGCGCTGTATTATTTGGGGGAGATTACTGGAAAGGTTACTACGGATGACTTGTTGGATAATATCTTTAGTAAGTTTTGCATCGGGAAGTAGGTCTTGTAAGTGATTGGTAATCAGTATTTTACGGCTTAATTGAACAACATTTAAAGAAGTTTTTTAGAAAGCTAGCAGGCTGTAATCTAGGTGATTATGGCCTTTTTTTTGTTTTTATTTGTCTAACTTGTTGTTGTTTATCAATTTTTTGTACCTCATTTGTACCTAAAATATTCATAAATATTCTCTTAAATTAATAATAAATCGTGTCCCTTAAAGACCCTTATTTATGCTTATTTGCCTTTATTTATATTAATTAGAGGTAAATAACTAAAGATGATTTACTAAAATTGTTTTAACGAGGAATTATAATGAAATGATGATCGTTATTTTTTAATTAAGATCTCAAGATCGACTTCCAAACCAACTGCTATTTCGTAGAGATAATAATATGTGGGATTTATGTTTCCTGCCTCCAATCTTTGTACAGATTGCTGATCCTTTCCAATGGAATGGGCAAGATCTTTTTGAGAAATACCCTTCTTATTACGTATCTCACGTATCCTGGCACCAAGATTTTTAAGCAGAGTTTCCTTTTCCATTGGAAACATAAAAGAAGAACAAACAACTTGGATGTTGTACAACGGATGCGTTGTAAATTAAAATGTTTTTTTTAGATTTGCGGCCTGATAACGGGATTTATCAGTAATTGAAGTATGTGGTTATAATTTTTCCAACGTCGTTGGATATAATATTTTGATGCTCGATGTGATTTAAATATATCCCGTTCCAAGTTTTATATAAAATATGAGCTCTAATTTTACAGTGAAAAGGATTTGTGAACAGTGTGAAGGTATATTTGAAGCTAAAACGACTGTAACACGTTTTTGTAGTGCGAGATGTAATAAAAAAAATTACAAGTTAAGGAAGCGTATTAGCGTAATGAAAGAGACAGATAGCAAAGTTCAGGCTATTTTGAATAGACCTATTGAGATATTACAAGCAAAAGAATTTTTGAGCGTGGGTAATGCTGCGAAGCTTTTAAACACATCAACAAAAATGATCTATAGAATGATCGCGGAACGGAAACTAGAGGCTGTAAACCTGTCTGTCCGTAAAACGGTTATATCCCGTAAAGAAATCGATCGATTGTTTGAAACCAAAGAACAGAATAAACTCTCTGAAGAGAAGATCTTGGTTAGGCCCAAGATAAGGGATAGTTATTCTATGACAGAAGCACAAAAGAAATTTAAAATTTCAGAGGCTGGTTTGTATCATCTGATTAAACGGCATAAGATATCTAAATTTAAAAATGGCTGGTATACTTATGTAGCAAAAAAAGATCTTGATGCAATTTTTGATATTAATATAAAATAATGTCTAAGGTTACCGTAAGGCGTAAAGCCATTTCAAAAGCTAGGCATACAATATATCTTGATCTCTACCCGCCAATTCTTAACCCATATACAGGAAAGCTACAGCGGACAGAATATTTAAAGCTATATACCTATGATAAGCCGTCTAATAAGGCGGAAAGATTGCACAATAAGGAAACGTCAAATCTTGTTGAATTTGTACGTGCCAGTCGCCAGATTGATATTCAAAACAGGAGATTTGGATTTTTGTCTTATACTATTAGAGATTCTAAGTTTATAAAATACTTTAAGGACTTAACCGTTAAAAAGCAAAAGTCTGAATCAGATAATCATGCAATGGCTCTTCGTTATTTTATAGCCTTCGCTGGGGAAGATATTAAGTTGAGTGATTTGAATGACTTTCTCTGCGAAGATTACAAAAACTTCCTGTTAAGCGGGCCTGGAATAAGTAGGACCGGAAAGGCTATAAATAAGAATACAGCAGTGAATTATTTTGCCAAATTTCGTTCGGTTCTTAAGGATATATTTAAAAAAGGGCTGATTGATATTGATTTATATGAGATTGTTCTACCTATCAAACCTAAAGAGACACATAGAGATCGTCTGGAAATTGAAGAATTTCAGCGATTAGCATCTGCACCTTCATCATCTGATCTTATGAAAAGGGCGGCGTTGTTTTCTGGTCTTACGGGACTAAGATTTTCGGATGTACAGACTTTAACTTATTCAGAGGTGAGGGGCAGTCCTGGTAATTATTATTTACAATATTTCCAGGGAAAAACTGAGAATGCTGAAGTGTTGCCTATTTCTGATCAGGCAGTGGAACTTATGGGAAAAATAGGAGAACCGGAAGAGTTAGTGTTTGAAAATTTAATTTACTCAAGACTAAAACCTTTTTTTGTAAGCTGGTATCTAAGGCAAGAATAAATAAGAATATTACTTTTCATAGTCTAAGGCATACTCATGCAACACTACAGCTTGAATTTGGCACTGATATTTTTACGCTTTCAAAAATGCTTGGACATAGAAGTTTGAAAAGTACGCAGGTTTATGCAAAGGTTGTTGACAAGAAAAAGACGGAGGCTGCAGGGAGGATAGTTCTCGATTTGGATGAATTGTAATAGTGTTTTTATAAAAACAACATGACGATTTGCCGGATAAACCCTTGTACAGTCCTTCGTCTCTGACTTATCTAGATAGAGTAATTGCTATTTATAATTTCAAAAGCGACTGGTTTTAAACCTTAATTCGCAAATGTTGCTGTGCTATAGTTTGACCGTTTTTGATTTAATATTCCACAGATTCGTTTATGGTTTTGGTTGGGTTGAATTTTGCCAGTCTTAAAATGCACAAAAAAACAAGAACCGCATTGCTTATGGTGTAGTCAAATGGCTTGTAAAATGAATGAGCGACGTTATTTCTAATATTGAAACCTTTACTGGTAAACGTGTACTTGAATAAGTTCAAGTCATCTTCATTAAAATTTTTGCCGATCACATTTGAGCGTAACAGCTCATCCAGTAGCAAGTCTGTGGTGTTTCCTTTATCATCGACTTTTGTGACTACGCCTCCTAAAAGCCCAATCATATCACGAAGAATGCCTTCAAATTTCAACGAGAGAAAATCTGTCGTAAATCTCCAGTCCGGCTGCAAGTGTCTTAGTGATAAACCACATTGTTTAAAAAAGTCCGCAAGTCCAATGTCGATCATTCCGAAAATGTCGTAGGTCATTTCCTCGCCATTGCGTGTAATAATGAGTTCCTGTCCAAAGAAAGTTGTCGTGAGCAGAAATTTTGACAGCTTGTTGTAGTTCAGCTTCTTTTTTAGAATGCTGAACATGATAATATCAGTAGTAAACCTCAACGTTCGATCCAAGCAAAGTGAATACAGCCTGAATCTACGATCTTCTGTGGCTTCTGTCTGTTTTTGGTTGTTGTTGAGGTCATTTCTCAGTTGTTGGAGATACTCGTCAGCGTAGGGGCTGGGCTGTTCGTCCGCACTTTTGTTTAGGAAAATGTTCGGCACAAAAAGCAAGTTGTTTCCATAAATCAGTTCAGCGACGATGTTCCTGGTCGGCGCATTGATAATGGCTAGGAACTGCTCATTGATAAAGCGCTCGATCTCCTCATGGTTTTCTTGCTGCCTGATTGGTACGCTTATTTTTAAGAATTTTAATTGCTTTTTGATGGAGTTGTAGGCGAGCAGGGCTTCATCGCGTTTCAGATCCTGTTTTGCATTTTTATAGTACTGGATAATCTTGATATAGGTACTGCTGTTGCTATGTGGTATCAGTATACTTTCCGGTTTGCCGTCGTAGGGCATTATTTTTTTGTATTCATTGTCACCCAGTAATTCGTTGATCTTTCTCTGTAACGCAGTGTCTTGTAGTTTCACAGAAATTTCAAGACCTGATTCTAGGTTGATTTCGATGAAACGGTGTTCTGATTCTTTTTCTGCCAGTTCACAGCACAGTTCCGGGAGACCACGAAGTTCCTCCGTGTTGAAAAAACTGGATTCAGAGATCGATAGGATAATCCAGGTTTTTAACCTGCCGTACATCTCTTGATTGGCAAGGTATCCATTGATTTTCGCTTTCAGTTCCTCCTTTTTGTATTTGAGTTTTTGCGTCAAACTGATGATCACGTCCAGCAGTCCATTGAATTTGACGTAATTACCTTGATTAGTATCATCTGCGTAACAATTGTTAAGCGCTTTCTCGTAAGCTTGAATGGCGTTTTTGCCATTTTCGTTGTACTTGTTTAGGGCATATAAGAAATGATAATATTTTGCTCTGAGCAAGTCGTTAGCAGTTGTTTTAAGCCTATCCAATAAATAGCTTTCTGTCTCCCGTGCCTGATCATGGAATATTTTTGAAATGTGCTCCGGATTGATTCGGGAAAGGGCATTTTGCTCTATACATAATCTAAACCTTAGCTCAGTGCTGCTCTGGTCCCAATCAAAATCCTCGGGCTTCAAAAATGATACATATTCATTAATGTCCTCTAAACGGAGATAATAGTTTTTCAGTTGAGTATTTTCCAGATCATCCATCATTTTCATCTTCCGGTTGTATATCATCTATTTTGCAAATGTAGCCAATTATAGTTGTTGAGTTTATTCAGTGTTTGGTCTATCTTGATCGGGAAATTATCCTTTACTTGAAACAGTTGCTAAGTAAGCATTTAATAGCTTAGATAAGGTCATATGAACAATTTCTAGACACTGTAGGCGCTCGGATCTTTGGTATTACCGTCTATGATCACTACTACCTGCCTTGGTGGGAATTCCATATCTTCTGTTTTGTAACCATGTACTTCAGGGGTGATCATTTTGATGTTATTCCTGGGCGGGGCCGGTGGTGAGTTTTTTTCAGTTAGATCAAGGATGCAAAGAATAGAGAGCTGTTTACCGTTGCCTGATGAGTAAGCGACTGGCTGTTTCCCATACTTGGCGATCAGTTGGTTCCGGTCTGAGATTTTTGCCTCCGACTTAAGCTCAGCGATAATACCTTTATACCCGATTTCTACCCGGCCTCCTGCCAGATGCGCTTCTTTGATGATTTGTTCGCCGAGGTAGGGTACCCCTACCAGGTGTTGAATTAGCCTGTCTCTGAAGACATTTTCCAGTACCTTACTTTCATTTTTATAAGTGCCATGCTGAAGGCAAAACCCCTGATAATTTAGTATACCACGAAGGAGATGCAGGAAGTCTTTCAGCTCTGTTCGATCAAGGTTAGGCAGTTCTGTTTGAAGTTTGGTATTGATTTCCGCGATTGCACTGCTCATGGAACTGAACCCGGTCATAAATTCATGGGAATTGGGATCTAAGACTTTAGCAATCAGTTGATCATAACCAATAACCACTGGTAACAACTTCGATCCATCTAGTTTCTGAAAGTAACAAAGCAGTTTAATGACCATATTATCATCGAAACTATGCTGGGGATATCTAAAAACGACATGTCCCGAAATTTCTGTGCTCTGAGTTTTAAAGGGAGAAATGGGGGGCAAGCTTAATTCATATGCATTCTGGTTCTGAGAGGAAACAGGGATCAGGGTCATTTGATCGCATCCTTGTGGCCATTCGTTGATCCTGATCCTTCCTTTGATCACATATATTTTTTCCGGCTGAAGGATTTGGGGATTCGCCCATGGCTCTTCGTCAACCAAGAATTCGATTGATACTACCGTCTCCTTGGGTTCTTCTTTTGTTTCAGGTGTGTTTACCGGATTCCGGTCCTTTTTAAAACTGACCATAGGATCGGTCTCGATACAGTATAGATAAGGGAATGGAAGCTTTGCAAGACTCTCAAAAATGTTCTTTACTGTGCTGATATCATTTTCCAGGTTGCTTATTTCTTCCCTGAATCGGGTGATTCCGCTCTTGAAACTTTTGGGGTATGGATAAGCATTCAAATCAATCAGGCTGCTGTTCGCTTTTGCTGCCTGCAAGTGGGACTGCGTCTTTGACGAACCGGCGAGAATAGCAGTTGTCCACCGGATTAGATGGAAAATAGCTTTTGTCTGATAACTGTAGTGATTAAAAAAGACTTCATCGGTCGAACCTTCGACCTGTTCCTGAATTTTTTGAAAGTGCCCTTCTACAGCAGGCTCTTTCTTCAGATATGCTTCTGCCTTCGAGAAATCGAAACCATAATAAATGGTCAGAAGCTCGTTCCGCAGTAATTCTTCAAAGTTGAGCACCTCTGGTGCATATTTTTTATGGTTACGCATGGATCAGCTGTTGAATATGAGAATGGTCTAGACTTGCTGAAGCTACTTTTTGCTCTGTGCTCGAAATCCTTTCGGCCTGTTGGTTAAGTTTATGTGCAAAGGCAAGCGGCTTGGTATCTGGGACTGTTTTTTTGAAGAACTTGGTTAGTTCCAGCAGCTCCTCCCAGAGACAAAAATAAGCGGCAATTGCATAAGTGTCAACCAAATCGATCATTACGCGGTCGTTTAGCCTGCTGATCCGATCTCTGGCAAAGGTTAATAATAAATCTTTGTTTCTCCGAATCAAATCTTCTGGTAAAGTATAAAAGAAATCTATAAATTTTTTCCGTTCATCATTGCCAGAATAGTTAGGGTCTGGTTGCGTCCTGGTCAAAAAGCGAGTTGCTTCTATCATCCAAATATCAGTCAGTGTTTGATTTTTTTTTGCCAAATTAGTCAATTCCTCCAGAGCTTCACGATCTGTCTCATAGTTCTTGCAGTCACAGTATTTGATCAGGATTTGCTGAGTTATGTTTTTATGAATGACTGTTTGCTCTGCACTCAGGTACAGCAGGATTCTGGTTAGTTCCAGTCCGTATGAAACATCTTTCTCTTTGTAATAATGATTTTCAAGGTCCAGTATGCCACTCACCCACTTCTTAAGATCTCTTTTTTCCAGAAATGGATAAACATTGTACGCAAAATCAGCTGCTGCCTTGTGAACAAAAACATACTTGTCGAATAGCATGGACCGAATATGTTCAAAACAGGCAGTTTCTGCATATTCTGGAAACTCACGGATGATAAGCCCATAGGCATGAATTGCCCTCCCACGCACACCAACAGAAATATCCTTCAAAAAAACCTTGACCAGATCAACGAATGTCTAGGTGACCAGCTGAGGGAAATGAATCAGGACATGTATAAAGTAGTTCATGCCACTACCCCGTACGTCTTCAGAGTCCGGATCTTGCAAATAACCATAGATAGCGGGTAATAATTTACTGACACTCACAATATCTTTTAAACCTTTCTGTAAAATATCTATGATTTTGGATTTAAATGGGCCCTCTGTTTTACTGTCTAGTTTTTGTAAAACCGCCGTGATTCCCGGAAAGTGCTTCTCTGGCTGCCGGGTTATATATTTTGTAATCAGGTTGGCTGTTCCACGAAAGTCATTATGCATACCCTGTTCTATGTTTTGAATATCCAGGAATGACATGCCAATAAGTGGATTGAATGTAGTGGCAGGCTGGCTGGAATTTGCGGCATCTTGCCGATACCAATTGAATTGCTTCCGATCTATATTAAGCTGTACCAAGTGTCCAACAAAAGCTTCAAAATATGGATCCAATATCTCTGGTCTACTATGTTGTATACTTTCAATAGCATGCATGGCAGCTTCTCTGAGTTCCTCTGGAGACTCTGAATGCATCAAATATCCAACCAAACATTCGAGGAAAATTTCAGCGCATCCAGCATGGATCTTGTAAAGTTCTTCTTCTTTTAAAACGTCCTCATATAGTCTAACCAGTTCTGCCTTTCCCCAGCCCGATAAATTCAGGCCTTCAGTGCCAACAAGTTCCTGTATACTCAAGGGGGCAATTCTATAAAGTTCTTTAAGCGTCCCAATAGTTCTGTAGTCTGCCGAATCTCCGCTACGTGAATTGTCACTGAATTCCAGAGAGCGAATCAGTAAACCTGCAAATGAAAGTAGGTCACATTTGCTAGACTGGATCAGGTCTTTTAGCAATCCGTTGATGTTAATTCTTGTCTTTTTATCCTTGTTTTTCAGCTGATCAGCAATCAAATTTTTGAATTTTGAGTGATCAGTTTGATATAACCTTTCCAGAATGGTAATCGTTTGAGGATAGGATCCTGCTCTTTCAGGGTGAAAGCCATATTCATTTAGGTAATCACAGTTGGTAATTACTTTTTCAAGCAATGCATCGCTGGATGCAAGCTCCGAGTCGGCTATGGCATTGGCCCAAATCCCCGCGGCAATGTCTGTTTGGATGCCGTTTTCTATCGCCGCGACAATAAACTGTATAGTAAAAGGTGATAATTGGTGACCATTTTGCTGAAGAATGGCTATGGTGTCAAAGGTTATTTTTTCAATTTCCTCGTTTTTGGTGAAAATTGCGAGGTAATCAATAGCCGCCGCGCTGAAAAATTCAGGAGAAAGCCTTGCGGCCTCATGTAAGTAGACCACTGTTTTTACTGCTTCGGCAGGATCAACAAGTTTTTGCAAGAGATTAATAATCGATAATATTTTTACCTCTGCAGAAGTCTTCTCTTTTTTGATCAGGACTTCCGCATCATTGAGCAATCTTAGTCTCAGTTCTTCTTCAGCCAGAGCTTCCGCTTCGTTCTGTCTCTTACGTTCATAATAATCCTGCGCTGTTTTTAGGCCGAAATTATCCCCGGAAAGCGGTTCGTGCTTCGAGCATTCCAAGCAATTCTCAGTAATAAAATCTCTGGCGTTCCATTCCAAATTTGGACCTTCATACCCACCATTCTTTGCATGAGGGCAGCCAATTGTGGTAGACATGGGGATGTTCATCATTTCTCCCATCATACTCGCTAGCCGACCATTAACAACAATATGTTTGCACCATTGCTGAACAGATGGAATAAGTTCCTTATTTTTTTCTCCCAGTTGTGTTGCCTCCAAAAAATGCTTTTCGCTATGGCCTTCTTTTGACATATTTCGATTTGATGTGATAAAGGTAAGGTTAAATTTTTTTTTCGTTCAACTGGACTTCTTGTCAAACACTATGATGACATTTCAAATAAGGTGATTTCCATAATTCCGCCGTTCGTTTGAAAATAAAGAAGTTTAAAGATTTCCTTTTCAATCTTTTCAGCCTGTCCAATTCCGGTTAGAATTTCCATTTTGTCATTCGGTCCAGTATCAAACATGACTTTTACCGCAATGGTATGTAGGTCCGGAATTAGGAGTAGGGTTGTCTTAGAAAACGTCTAGGAACAAGATTAGATTCATGATTTTTGAATGTGTTTTTGTTCTATATTTGTACCACGAACCTCGCAATAATCTGTAATCAAGTAATTTTAAATTAAATGTTGCTTGAATTTATTTACAGGTCTTGTTTTCATAATATTCTTTTTAATTATTGACTTCTGTGCTGACCGATATCACTGGGAATTGGAAATATTCATGTTGCAAGTAACTAATAAATTCTTCGAACGTAAGATAGCTTTTCCAGGTCGACCTGCCCACATTGACGGTATATTTATCATTGTCGAGCCTAGTCTGAATCTCGCCGGAATTATAGCTACTAATGGTGGCCAATCCATCTTCCATTCCGTCAACTTTTGATTTGACAACCTCACCAATTTTCAAGATAAAGCGGGCATTACTGATGAAGTAGTCCTTATCCACCAAAGTATCATGCTGCTCCCTCAATACCACACAAAGTGCATATCTTTCTTTATAATCTCTAGCTCTACAACCCTGTGTTCGGGACATTTTGACGGTCTCGTGGTGTGCAACAGTACTTTTGATCTCAAGTAGGTAGGGACTGTTGGTATGATGGTGTATCTCAAAATCATATCCATTGTCTGGATTGGTAAGGTTTAATGGTTCGATCTCCGCAATTGCCGCAATAAAAGCTTGCTCAGCGGCATCGCCAACGGCATGTCTCCATGCTGCATCTTCGGCAGATTGCCTAATTTCGCTTGCCACACTCATCAATTTGTCCGTTCCTCCTGCTAATTTTGATGCTGTTATTAATACATTGAGCTCTACGGCGGTCATTTCCAATTCTGCAAATGCCTGTATCTCTTCTGGGGTTTTATCGATTTTAGATAGCGCCATCACCATTTTGCTAACCTCAGATCCAAAGGCCTTGACGTATAAGACAGGCCTTTCTTTACGGAAATGTGGAAATAAAACTCCCCTTACAACTTCATCGTTCCCGAACCAATCATTCAGGCTATGAAACAATGGATTGAAGGGCATTCCAGATTCTACATTCTGTTGGATATCGGGAGTGATGAAAAGTTCGTCAATCGGCTTTGCAAGCAGATCAACTGTAGTCCAGGGTAATAACTCTATGGTAATTTCATTTGCCACTAATAGGTCTGTGGCATTACCTTTGGCAGTATAGGTAGAATATAGCTCCTTCAGTACAGGGTCAAACCGTTCTTTTTTGTCCTCTCTGTATACATTTTGTTCAAGTCTTCGAAACTTACCACTCTGCATTGGTATGACTGCATTGGTGGAAAGCAGAGCCTGATAATCAGTGGTCCTGTACAAGATTTCGATCATGGTATTGAGCCAGGAATAGGCTGCTGACTGATCATCTTGAAAATAGATGGTGCAGAAGGCTTTGAAGCTCTGTGTTCTATCGATGAGCCAACATACATATTTTATAGAAGCAAGCTCAGAAGACCCAAAGTTAAAGTCTTCCATGTTGGTGACAATTTTCCTCTCTGGAACTAGCATTGGCAGCAACTGGCTGATCTGAAGGTGCCATTTATTGCGCTCCCTAGAAAGATCATTTGGAAACATACTAACCAATTCGAAGACAGCCCTGAATCTATCAAGATTTTCCTCGGATGGAATTAATGCACCTATAAATGTATTAATGCCTGTGAAATAAGCCTTGATATCAAATATGTCTATGTCTTCAAGTTGATCAATATCTTGGTGGACTAAGGTTTCGTATATCTTTTGGCCCAATCGATCTCCAACTTTCTTGAGTAAATCACTAAGATGGCTATCTTTTCTGAGCGCTTCCTTTTTATGGAGTTCTCCTTTGGTGTTAGGGTAGATCGGAAAACCGTCCGCTAGGTCATGTCTACCTATCCGATGCAAGAAGTTAATCAATTGGTTCAGCCACCCTGTTTCGGTTTCTTCCTTACCAAGCTTTAGCTGTTCAAGGCCTTTAGGAGAAATAACTACGTTGAGTAGATCTTCTTCACTGCAAGTAAGCGAGGTTCCCCAACTTTCTTCATCTTGTGATATGATTCTTTGCCAATCAATGAGATTTTTTTCATCAGGGAACTGATCCTGAAAAAGCTTCACTGCCAGCTTGTAAAATTCCAAATTGGCTTCCTCGGTGTCAAAAATCCTTGGGATCTTAGCAAGAGGCAGTGAAATTTGTTTTCCAGAAGCAGTCAATAATAAAGGGTGTGTGCTGAAAAAATCCCTTAGCGGTTTCTGGATGTGCTCACTATACCATTGCCTTGCGGTGTATTCGATTTTCTCCTCGGGAAGGCCACTTTCGGAAAGTAGGTATAGGTTTTTTACACCAGCGTTTTGAAGGTTTTGAAAAAAACTCATCACCGCCCCTTTGTAAGCGAGCAACGTGTTTCGGTTGATATCTGCTGTTGAATCTTCTCTATCTTCGTTGTCTTTGAAGGTTCTGATTCCATCTCTTGGTTCTGAAGGTAGAAACCGCGATGAATGTAGCATAAATGGCAGATGCCATGTTTCGGTACCGATAAGGGGAAATTCTTTATAAAGCTTGATCTCTTTCTCTATCTTTTGAATCCACCAGCTCCCGTTTTGATAGCTCACAGGAACAGCTATAGTAAGATCTTCACTAGTAAAGTGTAACAATCCTTGCTTCTGATCTTCGGATCTGATTTTGCCTTTGAGTTCTGAAAACATGACACCAGAAAATATTTCCTCCGGTTGGGAAAGAGAGTAGGCGGTTGTTTCATTGTCTACCGTAACGGTTGCCGTACCAATTCCTGACTTATCTTGAACTGAATTGATTAACAATGTAAATGGCAGATTTTTTATAAAATCTTCGATGCTCTTTTGGGCAAGTTCCAAGGCATCTGAATCAAGTTCATACCAGTATACGGTAGATACGTTTGTATCAATTGGAACTACCTCGGCTTCAAAAAATGAATTGATTGTTCCGAATGCCTCATTAAGGGCGCTTTCTAGTTCTGAGAATTCATCACTTCTCCTATCAACCGGAATAACGAATTTTAGTAAGCCACCTCTAGCCTCCATCAATCCCGAAACCCTAGCCAATCGGTTCAGGGCATGTGTGGTGACAAAGCCAGTACCGAACTTACCTGTATTTCCATCGGAGTTGTCAAAGGATTTCGTGCTCGTCCTCCTTACTAGTGCCAGTAAATCGTTGAGGGTGAATGGTATTCCGTCATGACTGAAACTAAGATGATTTTCTGTAAGATTAACCTCAACATTCACTGTTCTTTCGGAAGAGGTTCCTATCTTTTTTGCACAGTCCTTAGCATTCTGTAAAAGCTCCCATATCCATCTTCTTCTTTTACCCAGAGGTACTGTCTTCAATCTTTCTAGATCCTGAAGGATTGCTTTAATCTCACTTTTTTTTCGATCTTGGTCCAGTGCGATATCAACAGCACTTTTTTGTGTTTCACTCATGAGTAAGAGTTTTTTTTAACCTGTGGATACTAATTGTTTTAAGTGAAGTGACTTAGTTTAGCTAAAGTAACATTTCAGCTTTGTCTCTGTCATTTCGACTATCGTAGCGTAAACCGAGCCTAAAAATGAGTTGATGTCGTTGTTCATGCTGTCAGTGCTGATACCAGGTTGTGCTATTGCAAATTCGAATTTTACATCGGTATATTTTAGTGCTTTTCTGATCTGTTCTGCATCTCTTCCAGTTCCGTGATAGTAACGGTTTCCCTTGAGCACCCCGGTTCCGTTACGTCTTTCCATATGCTTTAACAACTCCTCTGGTTTCCATTTGTAGCGAAGGGAGACAATGGCCTGCCCACACACTTCAAACAGATCATTTTTGCGTGCGCCAGATTTTGCCTTTGAATATTTACAATGCACTAGTTCAAACCTTATACGGTCATTTTCTTCGAAAATAGCAATAACATCGGCTGATTCTCCTGCATTGTCATCATTGAATACGATAGTTGCCCCTTGGTCAATCATGCGCGTCATGATGTATTCCTGTACCGAATTGTCCCTAACAACGCCATTTTTGTACATTGATTCGGTTGTAAAATTGACTTTTTCCCATAAAAGGGATTCAATTTGTTCTGATGGGATTACAAGGTTAGGCTTTTCTCCAGGATTGAATTCGGTCTGGATGCAGCCAGCAATCGTACTGCCATTGATCAAAAATATAGTAGGGGGATTTTCTTCAAAAAACTTTTTCAGAGGCTGCGGATCGCTTTTGAGACCGACGATATTTATTTTGCAATCGTCTAGTCCTTCTACGTTGTGTCCATTCTCACCTCCAATTGTAATAAAAAAGGCAATTTCCGTTTCGAAGATCGACATCACAAAAGCTGCACTTATTCCTCCAACCGATACGCTTTTTAGTGTGCATTCTGAGAGCATGAGCTGCTTGGTGCCTGGTCCATCGAGCGAGAGTTTGTGCATCTTGCTGTAAAGCTCTTCGTTCCAGTCAGTAGCTAGGACAATTAAATTACTAGGATATTTCGTTAGCTGGGTTTTCTTCGCCGAATCCTTGAGCAACTGATTAGCATCGATCGATTCGTCAGTGATCAAAGCGCCCATTTTTAAACACCACATTTTCCACTGTGTGATATCGCCGATTCTAGCGGGACTCCATATTTTACCTTTTACCGAAGCTCCAACGCTTTCTGGTGTGCCGTCGCGAAAACCGATCCCCACAAAGTCTGATTTTTTGATGCTTTGACCCTGTTTCCACTTGGACAGTTCTGTGGTTACATCAGCTCCACTCAAACGCGAATAACGATGCAGGTGATTGGCCGGTTTGAATATACCCGCATGTACAATACTAAGTCTCTTGATCGCGTTGAATGAGCGGAAGACACAATCTCCATTTAACTGAAAAGGCTCTTTGCTACTGAGGTGACCGGCTAGGGTCTGAGCATCTACGGATTTGTCTGAATGATGGATGTAAAGGAGTTTTGTTTCCTTATCCCAGTGCATTACGATGAGGGTCCAGGTCTGGTCGCTGATCTTATTAGTCTTTGCCCATTTTACCCTTTCGCGTTTTTGGGTGGTAAAATAGAATACGTTCTCTTTTTCGTTATAGTAGGGCTGGGTAATGGCAAATTTCCTTAAGTCAAAAGCCAGTTTGAAATTTTTCCATTCCGGCTTTTCTGTACGAAAGCAGACACAGCTCAAAGCAGGATAGACTGTTTTTGGGTTGAGTTCGATGTTCGGTGAATCAAAACCAGAATAGGGCTTGCATCCTTGTAAAAAAGTAAGCAGTGTTTCAGCCTCGAGTTTTTTTGCATCGGCGATCTCACTGATCACGTGTTCCCAACCATCTCCTTCCTGTAGCAGGTTTTCCATTTCCAGCGATAAGGTGTCATCGGCATAGTTTACAATAAATGATGCGTCTCCAAGACCCTTTTCAACTCGGGTAAACCTGCCGATGAACTGGAGCAGTACACCAAGGGACTGGTGGAGTCTATGAACTGCTGCAATTTTGAATTCTGGAAAATCGAATCCCTCTTTGAGCATGTCAACGCATATGATGATGTCGAATTCCCCATTCTTGATACGATCTACCAAATTCCTTTTACCAGTAGTTTCCGAATTTATCATGGTGATTCGTTCATTAGGAAACCATTCCTGGTATTTCTCATAAAGGGTTTTTGCGTGAGCCATCTTATCTACCCGCACCATCATCTTGTGCCTTATCCAACCATTTTCTCTGTCTGCTCTAAGTCTGGCCATGGCAGCTTCTGCAATCGCCTTGTCCTTTTTCATTGGATGGCGCTCATCGATAGATATTAGGGAAATTTGTGCGAAACATTTATCTACTAATGCCTGGGAAAGGGGATAATTATAGACTATTTTTCCATCGATGGGTTTTCTGTCGTTCCTATATGGCGTTGCGGTAAATTGTACAACTTTAGTTGTTTTAAAAAGGTTTTTAATAGAGTCCCATTCGGTTGCTTTGACATGTTGGGCCTCATCAAAGAAAACATGAGAAAATAAAGTTTTCAGGTTCGTTTTTATATGTGCATGTGCCCTTGCCAAAAATGCTGGGGTGGTTATTACGACCTGCGCGTTTTCAATAGCCGGAATAAATGTTGGGTCCATCAGAATCTTTTCGAGCACCAGCACCTTTGGATTAGGGGTGGCATAGGTAATCACTCCTAGTTTTCTCAAAATACCCCAGTTCTGGAACTTAGATGCTGTCTGATTTTTCAGGTCGATTGAAGGTACAATTATCAATGTGCGATTGGCATTATCAGCTAAGGTGGTAACTAGCATGGTTTCGGTCTTTCCCGTTCCAGTTGGAAGAACAATAGTTGAGACGTCGTTGGAAAGAGACCAGTGACTCATCAGTGCGTAAATAGCACCTGTCTGGGCAGGACGTAGGTGACTACCATCTTCACCTTGACCATTGATCCGTAAATCAATAGTCTGTCCAGTAGTTGCGGTGACAAAGTGCTTAGCAAAGCCTTTAATCTTGTAGACCTTATTGCGATGTTCTAGTTGGGCAAGAAAAACATTGCCGTCTTGACAGGTTATTTTATGAAGATCTTCACTATACTGCTCAATTTTTACCGTATGGTCTCCAGCTTTTAAGCAAAGTTGCGAAAGTATCCCAAACTTATATTTGGTAAAAAGGAAGTATAGAGTTTTTTCTAAATGCAACTGTATGCTGAAGGAAAGGTTTAGGAGGAATTGATTGTTGTCATTTGTTTTCATGAGAGCGATTTATTCGAATTTAGGCAAAAGTTTGAAATGATCGTTCGCAATCTTTCAACAAACCAGTACTCTTGAATATGTTATTCAGTAATTGATAATCGGATTTGTATCTCTAGATAAGATATGAGGCAGTGAAGGACAGCATTATTTTTTAGTTTTAATGATAGTTTTCCCTTTTTGTATCCTGCAAAAGGGGATTAATTGAATATCATTTATTTACTAAGCACCGTTTCTAAAACTAAAAGGTGGTGGAAATTAATGTCAAAAAAATTGCGTACTGCCTATTCGCAAACTATTTTACCAAATATTAGGAATGGCTTTTTAATACAAAAACTTCTACTTGAACCTGAGCAAGGTGAAAATCTGTTCCTGATCCACCAGATTTGCTTTAGTTGCTCTCGTCCGATTACAATAACCTGCTGATCTACTCGTACAAAACTTGGTACATTTGCATTGGTGAAAACCACAACTGTAGTGTGCCGGGGTAAGTCTGTTCAGTCCTAATAATTTCAGCCCGTTCAAGTATGGAATGAATAGCGACTTTCAACCGAGTATTGTTGAATAATTTCAACTCGAAAAGATAGGGACGACAATTCAACGAACCAGCGATATCAGCTACTTGTCGAAAATTCTCCAAACCAATGAATCGATGGCGATGAGGTAATATTAGAATCAGAAAAAATAGAAAATTATTCCTTCTGATTTTACGTAATTTTTTAACAGTTGGAATTCTAAATGAATATTATTATATTAGCTAACTGCTTGGTTTTGAATTCTTAAATCGGATATGATAAGATGAAAGTCGAGTACCCATTTGTTAATTTTTTACAATAGAAATGTTTCGCTCTCGAAAAATCAACATCTCTACTACAAATTTAAATGGTAGATTATTCTTGTTCTTCTTGGTATGTGTAAGTACAGATGTCTTTTCCCAACAGCTGCTAAGCGATACGGTTCTTTTCAATGCTGATCGGGACTCAACAGTATTTTATCTCGATTGGTGGAAGATGGAACCAAGTACTAAAGCCGGGTTCGTTAAAGCTTTTGGGGAAATAGCCAAGAGAAATGATTTCTATAATTTTGCTACTGTTCAGCCCCAGGAAAACATCAGTATTCTTATTAAGCGATATTATGATGTTGCTGAAGGCGAGAACAAAAGTACCTTTCTAGCGCTGATATCTGTTTTAAGGGATATAAATAGTCTGGACGAGAAGAATACGTTGATTGCAGGCCAAGTGGTTAAGATGCCGCGTCTCCCGATAAAGCAGGGTGTCGGGCACTCAACCACCTTTACCCAGTTTTTTGATCCGTATATCAAACAGGCTTATATTCTATCTACCTCCGATGCGGTAAAGGAGAATCTGGGTGTTGCGCAGCCAAAAGTAGATTTTTCAAAAGGAGGGCTATATGCTTATAAACTCAGTCCAGCAGATCTTAGTATTGTTAAGTCTGCTTTAAGTTCAAAAACATATAAGAACCTTTTAGGAAAGGCGATTCTCACATTGGACAGTATAAAGATTTCCACTGTACGATTTCCCGAACGTGGTGGAGGAAATGTAGAAACAACGATTGCTCCGATGAACATTGACACTGTGATTAGGAACTACTTGGCCGGAATCGACAAAAAATATTTTGGAACTTATATTGTGTTCGATAGTTTCAATGCGAAATCAAAACATGGGCTGAAGGTTATGGACGTCATTAACGCACGCTTTGCAAGTTATGGACTAGATACCTCGGGTTTATCTATTCGGCGCATCCCCATTAATTATTTTGATAATTTGGAATTTGGTCGAGACGTATTTTCCAAATATTTTGCTTTTGATGCAAAGGAGAAAGATAGCATTCCTGGGATAAACATACAGTACGAAAGTAACAAGCTAATTAATATGGATCCTACTAAATATTCCTTTGCCAACTGTAGCGACTGTATTCCGGAGGTCTATCTACATGCGCTGTTCGGCTATTATTTCCGTACAGATCCAGATGTAATTTCAAGTTCGTTCTGGGCAGATATGCAAATTAAAGGCGTACTTCCTCGCTTAAACTCAAGTTCTAAAACTAGCTTAGTGACCGCTGGGCTCAATGAGGATGGGGAAATGGAAAACAAGCTGATGAATATCCTCGCAGACCAAGAACTACTTGTTGGCCAGATACAGCCCCTAAACGACTATTTTACTTCATATGATGTCAGTGGAGCTATGATTATTGGCAATAGATTAAAAAAGGGTCACTATGTTGGCTCATATGGAAATCGCGTGACGACAACGGGTCTTGGGGTAGGCTGGATTGGAAAGGAGATCACCCCTATCGATACCGGGACAAGTTTTGCAACGCCAGATGTTGCATCGAAAATCTATATTGCCAAAGCTTATTGGAGGTTTAAGAGGGTAGATAAAAAAATAACCCCTGCAGAAGCTAGGCTTCGCGTATTGCTTGCAACTGATATTGATTCGGCTTTGGTCGGAAAATTTGATTCCGGAGGAGGTTTAAATCTGCTCAAGCTACTGCAAGTAGGAAACTATGCCGAACTCACCTCAGGAGAGATCGTGCCTGTCACAAATATTAATTTTGCTGATTCAGGGATTAGTAGCTCCCGAAACGATGCGATGCGCTTTGGAAGAAAAATGAAAATTTCAGGAGAGACTAAGGATGGGATATGTGGCTTTGCTTGCATTGATGGAACATTTTTCAAGTTATCAGAGTTCAATTCGAAATGGGAACCGGTCACTTTCAAAGATGTATTCTTGTCGTTGAACTTGCCTAGTGGACATGTCGAAATCAGTAGTAAACAGCAATTTGGAAAAATTTTTAAACAACTCATAATATTAACGAACTAATGAAAACAACATTCAAACTATTCATCGCCGTCTGCTTTACACTGACGGCCTCTTATGCACAGGGGCAAAACTATGGCAAGCTTCTGAAATCAGCAATTAAAGCCCAATTAGGTAACGATTTGAAAGGCTACCAGGTATTTGACAGTCCTACTGACAATTTTGGTCTCATCACCACTTACAAAAAAAACACAAAGGATGCGAATTTCGAATGTGATATGTTCGATTGCATTGGCGTGACTGCACCATCATCTTTAGATCAAAACTGGATGAAGATGAATGGCTTCGCCGCTACTGGCGACAATGGTAGAACAATTAATCTTAGTCAAGATGTGCAAAAAGAATTGGGAATAACTGCGGTACTTCCGAAAATTTTCAAAGTAGTTGGGTTATCAACAAGTTTCACAGACGAACAGATTTCTCATCTAGATCTTACTCTTGGTAAAGTCTATTTTCGGAAGTTAAGAAAAACGCCGATGCAAGGATATCTCATGGGTCTGGATAAGGAATCCAGGCACTATAAGCTTTTCAACTCTGGCCAGATGGTGCTTATTGTAGCTGATGTAGTGATCGAAAGCATGGATGTTGAGATTACACTTAAAGATACATCAGCAACCGCCATAGACACCAAGTTCGGATGGTCTGGGAATACAGTTGCTGCTAAAATATTGGACAGCGCCGCTTTGGGAATTAAAATTACTAAACAGTCCGCGGGTAAATATAAGTTTACACTCAGTCATCCTGTTATATTTGCAAGGCTAGCAGCCAAACAGCCGAAAGCTGGAGAACTTGGTGCAGCTAACAGCGACAATTTTGACGAATGGATCGTAACTGATGAGAATATAGAAATTGACCCTACTAAAATTCCTTCGAAGTCGAAGGATGAGTATTACCAAAAGAACTGATTTTAACGGCCCATTACCTAAGCAATTTGCATATGCAACTGGTGTTAAGTAATTTCCGATACGGTATAAGGGAAACAAACAAAGCCGGACTAAAATTTTGTTCGGCTTTGTTTGTTTTTGATAGGTAAATATGTTTCGATTTTTCTAATCAATCGCGTTTTTGAGGTAGCTCTTGTGAAGTTCGGCTTTCGCTGAATGAGTTGACCGAGACATTGCAGGAAGTATTAGAGGACGGAATTGCACTGTGGCGGGTTGAACTTTGATGCGAGAATCCTTCAGAATTCCATCAATGTCATGTATCTGTTCTGTGCGCACATTTGCAGATGAATTTTGTTAGGAGATTAATTGCAGCAGGAAGATCAGGTTGGAGCGGTATAGCTCGTTTGATCCTGATTCGGGAAGGAATTTTAAGAGGGTTGATTTTGCTTTTTGAGCTGAGGAATATCTTCTCAATGCGCAGACAATGTTAGATAGGCCTTGGCTTTCAGCAAGAGTTTAAGTTTGATAAGTTTTAGATTGATCGTAAAATCTGCTAAATTAGCAATGTTCAGCATCTTCCAAGATATATTTTCCTCATCTGCATTTAAGTTGTTGTTAATTGTGTTTGATAGGTAATATATAGTTTCACTTTGGATCATATGACGAACATGACTTAACGCATCTAAGATATGAAACTGAATTTTGAACTTTGGTCAGAAGGAGACTATTTTTCCGAGAATGCACGTGGTCTTTTCAAAGCATCCGCAGATTGTTACAAGGCCCAGGTCTATACCGCTTCACTGTTGATGGCCTATCTTGGTTTTCTTGTTGTATTAAAAGAAAGGGTAATGAGAGCTGCGAAGCCCGCAATTTTTCCCGAGGGGCTTTGGGATAATATGATTTTGAAGCTCAAGGATGAGGACAGATGGGAAGAGGCAATTTTCGATGCAGCTGTTCAACGTGAAAAACCGGAAGGCTCAGTAGGTTCAGATAGGACCCGGGATCCAGTATTTGTGATTAATGACAATCTACGTTTGCAGATTAAATATTGGAAGGACAGGCGCAATGACTGTGTGCACAACAAGGATAATAGGATCACTATCTCTCATGTGGAAAGCTTTTGGAATTTTCTGGAGTCGAATCTGCAGAAAATCACAATAGAAGGGGGAAAGATGAGCCTGCTTAACAAGTTCACCCGACATTATGACAATTCCTATACTTCGGTAAATGAAAGTGTGATACCATTGATATTGGAAATCAAGGGCGCAGTTCCAAAAACCGAAATGCATGATTTCTGGAAATCTCTCATTGAAATAGTGACCGATATGTGGGATTATAGCCGAGAAATCGATCTTTTCAAGAAAATACTGTCCGTTAACGACAGCGAACTCACCAGTTCGCTGATCGACTATGTAAAATCGGAGAATAACCTGTTGAAGGCATTTATAAATGAGCATCCAACGGTCATCGGACAACTGGGCTGGTCAGCCCAGGAGATTCGCAATTTTTGGAACAAAAAGCTAGGGCCGATGCAGAATGCGATGGGGTGCTACGCATCCATGCTCAGAAACGGACTGATTCCCGCCGGCGAAATCGCTGAGGCCAATCAGAAGTTGGCTTGTCTGTATAAATACCCCAGCAGTCTAGAAGACCATTATGTGCTGTCTGCAAACGGTTTTGGGGAGGTGATCTATAACCAGCTTTTTGTCGTCAATAGTCCCGGGGAACTTTTGTACTGGAAGTTTATGAACAAACATTATGGTCTATTTACTAGGTATGTAGAAATGTATCCTTTAAAGAATGAGGTAATAACAATACTTTGCCAGGAACTGGGCAAAGAAGAATGGGTATCATTTTTCTTAAGGGACAGTTTGGGCCGACTGTTTACAGATAATCCCAGAAAGAAGAGGGAGTTTATCGATAGAGCAAAGGAGCTGGAAATTGATTTACCATCGGGTATAATCGAACTACATCAGTAAAATATCCATGATCTAGCAGACCATAGATATTTTTAGTTTCGACTTGATTTCGTTATTTTCTAATTGAGTAACCAAATAGTAGAGCTTTTTCGGACGGATTGTAGTATCATCAATCATAACAAGCGAGGATGAAAATTTCGATAGAGGTCTGGTTGGGCTGGTCGGGTCGTTTAAAGGGCATCGATCTAATCTTCCCAATCAAAGTAAATCCTCTCGGATCTTTTTCGAAGAGAGGATTTTAGGTAAAGCTTAATATTATATTGCTATAGTTTAAATAGTTAATAATGGGTTGTGTTAAATGATTGTTGGTTGTTTGTTTATGGAAAATATATTACTTTTTTTGATTTTTACTTATATTAATTAAGTAAAAATCAAAAAAAAAGAATGTATACAGAGCTTATAAAAATTATAGAAGTCGGACTTAGTAAAGACACTAGAAAAGTTTCAAATTATGCTAAACTTTTAGCTGAGTAAGTAGGTGTTTATATTATTGGTAATCAGTTTTTTGCGTTTTTGTTTGTCGGACATTAAATTTTTTTTGAGTTAATTAAATAGCTGTTTTAGTATGATTAAGGCCGTTTGCCATCAGTGTTTTGTTGTTATTTGTCAATTTTTTATACCTCAAGCGTCTTCATAAATATTCTTAAGGATTATTAAAAAATAGTGTTTCTTATAGACTTTTATATATGCTTATTTACCCTAATTTATGTTAATTAGGGGTAAATAACTATTAATACTTTACAGATCATTTTAGGAAGATTGTTTATTTAGATATTATAATGAAATGATGATCATTATTTTTTAATTAAAACCTCCAAATAAATTGGTGTAGGAAGATTTGAGGAGTCTATGTTGTGCTTCAGGTTAGTGTGGCCTAATATCCTTTTTTATTTATATAAACTGAAATTTGCTGTTGTCCCTCTCTAAAATTTCGGTTTGACTGCCGTAGTATTCCCTCACTGGAAAATTGTACATGGTTAGGAAAGATAAGATAGATTCTTTTTTTTATCATCCCTTTTATTATTTTCAGATAAAGGAATAAATGATATTTCAGTATGATCTTTAATTCATATTTACCTTTCTCAGTAGTAAGACATTGTTGGGATAAAGGCTGAGCTTTTCGCTGGGCACAACCATTGCTGGCTTTAGCACCATCACCCGCAACGCTTCCCAAAAAGGCGATAACCTTGACCCGGAAGAACACCAGCACTACAAAGACATACCAAACCAGATTGAGCACAATTGACTCAATCAGAAACCGTCCCCAAGAAAATTGCTATAGCATAAAATAAATTCAACCATCAGGTCTCATTGCCCTCAGAGCGAGAGCAAAATTGGAAAGGGTGTAAACCGAACTTTGACAATCCCCTAAGGTCTCACCAATCACTTGTTTCACCATTTCTCCAAGATATTAGGGTCAAAAATTCTGGTAACGCTATTGACAACCAGATTAGTTGTATTTTAGTTCCCAACTTTGTATCATTGTTTTATATTAATGCCTCTTATGGAACTGCTTTATCTTTACATCCCAGATGATGGAATGACTATTATCGATCAGTCCTTCAATCTTTCTAGTCGGTTTATTTTCACCCTAAATAAAGTCAATGATCAGGAAATGAATCTTAAAATCAACAAAAACCCTCTGTATCTGACAAATTTTGTGGGAGAGGATCATGAAGCTGGTTTTACAGACGGGTATCTTATGAATATCACTGGTATAATTGGAGAAAATGGTGTAGGAAAGACAAACTTGATGCATTACCTCATCAAGATCTTTAATGATGAGGTACCCTACGGAGAGCCATTTATAATAGCCGCATTAAAAGATCAAAGTAATATTGAAATCTATCATACACTTGAAGGAATACTTCTAACGGTTGAAATTGACTTTGAATTTCCGACTGTTTCCCTGCCGGTTGAACAGAAAACAGAACACATTCCAGGTTTTGGGAATTATTTTAAAACTCCAAACAAACTGTTCCATGACCCCCAGGTAATCTATTACAATCCCAATTTCGACACAAGTGAAGTGGGTGCAGGTATTTCAGTAGACAACAAGAGCTATGTTGACATATCAACCCGCGCCCTCATCACACGGGATCTGTCCGACTACAATGATAGCTATGCCGATGAAGTCGATAGTTTGACTTTGTATAGGTCTGGTAATACGAGAAGGCAATTTTCTATGCTCCTTGATGAAAAACTACTTGTTGTAAAAGGGATTAACCTCCCGAGCGAAATTGATATCCGTTTTCCTAGAAGCCATTTCTATCCAGATCAGAATAAAAGAAACCTCACAGACGAGAACAGAAGGATTTTCGCTCATCTAGATGATCTGGTCAAACAAGGTTTTGCGGAGGTAAATTCAAAGCTAAACCATCTTGAACATAAAGTGGAACGCGGCACGAAATCAGAAGAATATAAAGATGCCTTACGAGAAAAATTAAATGTCGAATTCAGTTACGCATTTATTCATAATTTTTTCTACAACCTCAATATGGAGTATAATGTGGATCTTGGAGTTAAATTGGACGAAATCCAAGGAGAGGGTTTATTAGAGCGCACTGGTAATTTCCTATCTAGGCAAAGTTGGAATGGAAAAAATGGAAGAGTGAAGGCCGATGATTTTTATTATCTGGTCACAAAAATCATTTGGGATCTTGATAGTTATGTAAGCGATAATGACGGGCATTTTAGTGTTCACGTAAAGGTTGGGTCGCTAATTATCGAAATGTATGAATCTTATCACGACTCGTTACCAATTGAATACAAACGACATCTTCTATTGTATGGGTGGAGAAATATAAGTTCTGGTGAGAACGCGTTACTAGACCTTTACACTCGGCTTTACTTTGCCCGAAACAAACGTCTCAAAGAACCCCGGGAAAACGGAAACAAACTTTACATACTTATTGACGAGGGAGATGCTACGTTTCACCCCCAATGGCAAAGAGACTATCTTGCCAACCTGGTACCTTTTATCAAAGGCATGTTTTCAGGTTACCAGATACAACTATTCCTTACTTCCCACTCTCCTTATCTGGTATCAGATTTACCAAGAGAAAACTTGATCTTTCTTGAGAAAGTGAAGGGGTTTTGCAAAGTAAGCTCACTTGTAAACGATGAAACCAATCAATTAGGATTTTCCCAACCGACATTGGCCGCCAACATCAACAGGCTTTTAGGTGATAGATTTTTTATGAAAACAGGAGCGATTGGAAAGTTCGCGTGGGAATTGATCGAGCGAGAACTCGGGCCACTAGAGCCCAATTCGAAGCTTGCAATTGACGAAGACCGTATCAGGAAGCTAGCACTGCTCATTGGTGAACAGGTCTTAAGTTCAAAGATAAATGAGGTATTAGCTAATAAACTAAAAAACTAATATGTTTTTGGTTAGCAAGGGAAAATCGCTCAGCTTGACTTCGATTTGTAGTGAATACTGGGAAAAACTAAATAAGACCAAGTCCTCTGGCGCACATCATGATAATGCCTTAAAAAAGAAAATTACGAAGGCATTACGCAATGAGACTGATGAAAAACTATTCTTCTTTTATGCCTTGTTGGCGAAAAACAAATGGGCTTTGCTAAAAGAACTAGTTGTTGCGAAACCAGACAGGCTTTTACAACTTTCGCAGGAAATGGACAAAAGAACTTTAGCAGGAAAAATACCAGCATTTTGGGAAACAGTTAATGGAAAGGTTAAGGCTACATCGCATGGGACGAAGGTAATGGATATCTTCAACTATTCTGGTCTTAGGGGGTCATATGTTTTTACTTGGCTATCCCACACCTTAGATCTGCCTATCTGCCCATATTGTAATTTTGAAAACACTATTAGTATCAAAAAGGAAGTGCTGAATAAATCTGGAAAAAAAATACTTGTAGACCAGCATCTGTTCACTTATGATCATTTTATGATCAAATCGATGTATCCTTATTTATCAGCTTCTTTTTGGAACCTGGTACCAAGTTGCCACAATTGCAACAGCAACCTGAAGGGGGATGATACATTCGTACCAGGCACTGATGTCCATCCTTACGTTGACGACGTTTCAAAAATTTCTGCATTTACACTAGGTGGTATTCCAACGGTTGGTACGAGGAGCTTTAACTTGCGGTTCATTCCAAAAAATGCTGTACAGTCTGAAATTGATCAGGTACGCAGATTTGACAAAGTCTTTCAAATTGAGCAGAGGTATAAACATTTTCAATCTGACATGTTCTATCTAAATACAGAAAGGATGTATTATGACGATAGTTCGAAAGAAAACCTTTTGAATAGTGGGTTTACAGCTCTTCGTTTCGCGGATATGAAGGAGGTAGTAAGGCATATTGCCGAGCGTGTTCGGATTCCGCTCGACAATTCAGATGCATTGAGACAAACAAAAGGTAAATTAATGATGGACCTTGCCTATGAATTAGGAATTACTACATATAAAGGTACTGCCCCATGATGCATTTTATCTCATTGACATTGGCGCATAGGCATCCCGATCATCGTTCCTTTTGTTTCACCATCCTTTCTATTGCATCTAAAAACAGGTATTCAACATCGATTTTAATCGCTTTTTCTCAGTAAAGCGAATAAATATCTAGACAGATTGATTTGGTAATGTTGCTTAAACACCCTCACGCTACTCGCATGATGGAAGAAAAGTTTTTTTGGAAATGAAAAAAGCAATATCAAACACGAAACATTTCGTACTAGAGACATCCTTGTCACATCCCGATTACTGGAAATATATAGGTATGTTTGAGTCAACTGGATATCAGGTTCAACTCAACTATCTCTGCTTGGATAAGGTAGGGGATTGTATTGGTAGGGTTGAACAAAGAGTTCTTGAAGGTGGGTATCTTGTCAGACCAGATACAATTAAAGGTGTATTTAATGATAATTTGATGCATATCAATAGTCAGTACCAAAGTTTTCAAAGAGTAGAGCTATATGATGGAATGAGAGTTCCAACATTGCTTTGTAGTTTGGATAATAATATCATTGAATATTTGTCTCCTAAAGCACTAAAGAAAAATTGGATCAAAAAGATTATCATTATTTTATACTAAACTCAAACACTTTAAAGTTAAATAGTTGATTTAGTGATATCTACGCTTACTGTAAAAGTAAAAAAAATGGTTCTGACTTTTTGTACCTCATTTGTACCTCGTCTATGGTAAATATCTGATTATCAATTGAATGAATATGTTGCATTGGGAAATAGGCACATCTGATTTTTTCCATGATGCCTTATTGCATCTCTTTAAGGGACGTTTTCTACAAGAGCTTCATATTATAGTGGTCAGCCTACATTTGAGGAAATCATTAGACGCATCCAAAGTTATTTGCATCGGATATAATACATTATAATTAGGAACAGATTTTGTACCACGTTTGTATCATGAACCTTGTAACAGTCTGTAAAAATGGCGGATAAGGAGAAGAATATATTGAATATTATTTCCGATACTTAGATAAGAAGCCGGCGATTGACATGTTTCAATTTATCTATTAGCTATATCCTGGTTGCGCAAAATATCCTAAACTAATCATGATATGATTATATTCATTTTTATAGCACAATTATGAATTAATTAGTATCCAGTCGGTTACGAGCACTTTGATAAGCGCTAAATTCCCTTTTAATGCTATTGCTTTTTATGGTCTTCCGGCACCTTTCCCGCCTTTCTTTATTTC
>Ga0247815_10000639_pt1 | contig 27487 bp, 20 predicted proteins | sample UWRJL194509B1_FD_181014 | JGI IMG/M metagenome (GOLD analysis project Ga0247815, IMG submission 181014) | Plant litter microbial communities from Arlington Agricultural Research Station in Wisconsin, United States - UWRJ-L194-509B-1 | ecosystem: Environmental > Terrestrial > Plant litter >...
CACCCGGGCACCACCGATGAAGACATGATGAACCTCGCCTTGTGGCTCAAGGGCAACGGTTTCCGCGCCGATCAGGTGCAGGCGTTCTATCCGTCGCCAATGGCGACCGCGACCGCCATGTATCACTCGGGCAAGAACCCGCTGCGCAAAGTGACCTACAAGAGCGACGCAGTGACCATCGTCAAGAGCGAGGATCAGCGTCGCTTGCACAAGGCGTTCCTGCGCTATCACGACCCGAAAGGCTGGCCGACACTGCGCGAAGCATTGATCCGCATGGGCCGTGCCGACCTGATCGGTTCGGGCAAGGATCAGCTGATTCCAGCCCATCAGCCGGCCACCGACGGCTATCAGAGCGCACGTCGCAAGAACTCCACGCCAGCGGGTAGCCATAAAGTCGCCAGCCCTAAAGCGCCGAAAACCACGCTGATCCAGACCCAGCACACCGGCCTGCCGCCGCGTGCCAGTGACGGCAGCAAGCCGTGGGACAAGCGCGAAGAAGCCAAGGCCGCGGCGATGGTCCGTAACAAGCAGGCAGCCAAGGATCGCGTTGACGCGGCCAAGGGCAAAGGCCCGAAACCGCCGAAGCGCAAGCCAGCCGTTCCGCGCTGATACTGTTTGCCTGAATCGCATAACGCCAACCTCCGGGTTGGCGTTATGCATTTCAGCGTTCTGATTTTTATGTCCTGACGACGATGGGTCAGTAACCACGGACAAAGAAACAGGACATTTCATACACGACGTCTGCACTCTTCCAGCATCCAGCAAGGCGATGAATCCCTACCCTCGTTTTCTTCATTGAAAGCGCGAGTGCTGCCAGCAGCCCAAGTCAGGGAGAGTCGCCGTGGTCATCATCAACAGCCATAACAATCCAGTGAGAACTCAGCCGGTTGCCACCAGTGCGGGGATTAATCCTCAGGCCCCGGCATCCGCGAATGCTGAAAAACAACCGGCCAGTCAAACCCCTTCCGACAGCTCTGTTTCACTGCTGGCCCGCCAGCTCGGTGCGTCGGCGACGCAGGCGCAGATAAGGGATGCAGCGCTCGACCCACAATCCCTTGGCCAGAAAGCGTCGCAGGTTTTAACCGAGCTATCGGGTCGCGTCGGCGGCCCACACAGTGGCGCGTTTGAGGGGATGCCTCGGGATCAACTGGCGCTGATTACCTATGCCGAGCACGGGGAGTTCACTGTTGAAGAGCGCGTGTCAGCCTGGCAGGAAACCGCCAGACAGGAACAGCTCTGGCGCCAGAGTGCGGCGACGCGGGCGTTGGACGAGTACAGCTCGACGGGCAAAATGACCGGACTCCTCGGCGAGGCGCTTGCTCACTTCAAGTCGCTCCCGGTTATCGAGCAGGCTCAGTATCCGACCGGTTATGCGGATGATCTCTTGAGCAAAATCGACCTTGATTCAAGCGATGCGCCAATCACGCAACTTCGCGCGGCCAGCCCGATGGAGATTGTCCGAGGACTGCTTCCTGAAACGGGGTTTTCCAGGTTGTCCAACACGCATGAGCCAGCGGCCGATGCCCGTGGCCGCCAGATAATGCTGGATCGCTTGTACGGCGGGCGTGAGCCGCCAGTCATGGACTCTACGGGGGGATTGACCTTTACGCACCTCTGTCATTCGAGCAATGACTTCCTCACTAAAAATGATCGCCAGCTGCTTTCTGATATCTATACGTATGCACAGGACAAGGATGTTGACATGGCATACGTCGATCGCATCGCTTGGAATATTGGACACTACCGACTATTTGGTAATGGTCGTTTTATTGGAGGGTTTAACGGGAATACCTATGACCTTCAAGGTTGGCAAAAAACTATTAGCTTCCCTGAGCCAGATGCCGCTATCGCATCGCGAGTGCTGAATGGGTCGGCAATAAATAGCACCCGGTTTGATCAAGGCTTCCTGCGGCATATTCTGGATCCAAGCTTTGGTGCGATCAACAATTCAGGATATTTTGGATTTATGGAGCATGTGGTGACCAAGTTCTCTGCTGAATCCCACACTGCCGATCCTCTGGAGAACCAGTTCGCTACCTATGTACCTAAGCCGAGGGAGGAGTATTACGTGATGACGACGTCAAGTACGGTGAGGCTCCATTTACCGGAGCCGGATTTCATCACTGAAAATGGAGTGAGGCGCCTCACCGAAAAGGGGCGAGCCCTTGGTTATACGTTGGAAGAATTTACCGGAGCGGCGGTTCGCCCACACCTTGAACTAGTGCGAGCCAAAAGCGGAGTGGAGATACTACGACAATGTTTCGGCAATGAGCGCAATCCCGGATTATCGGGCCGGCTTGTCAGCCTGTGGGAGCGGCTTGGAAAAATGTAGGGCGGGCATTCATTCTTTGTCGACAGGTAAGGGTGGCGCCTGGCAAATTTCTCGCGAATGAATTCGCGCCTACGGATCGCTTCCGGTCTGCCACACTTGAAAAATTCACTCCGCCCGCTCTTTTTCTGTGCAACGCTTGCACCGCAGGGCAGGGGGAGCGCTTTAATGGTGCTTTGGTCTGCCGTTGTCTCGCGCAACCGCCATATTTGCCCGGATGGCATAAGTCTTGCGCGGTTGCATTACCGTCCAGGCTCGCAGGAGGCACGCCGTGTCGATTCATATTGCCTTGCACCACGTCACGCATTACCGCTACGACCGAGCGGTGGAACTGGGGCCGCAGATTGTTCGCCTGCGTCCGGCCGCTCACAGTCGCACCCGGGTTTTGTCCTATTCCCTGAAAGTCTTGCCTGAAAACCACTTCATCAACTGGCAGCAAGACCCTCAAGGCAACTATCTGGCGCGTCTGGTGTTCCCGGAGAAGACCCGCGAGTTGCGGGTCGAGGTTGATCTGGTCGCCGAAATGGCGGTGTTCAATCCGTTCGACTTTTTCCTGGAGCCTTACGCCGAGAAGATCCCGTTCTTCTACGCCAGTGACGAGCAGCGCGAACTCGCGCCCTATCTGGAAACGCTGCCGCTGACGCCGCGATTTGCCGCGTATCTGGCGAGCATCGACCGCACGCCATTGCCCGCCATCGACTTTCTAGTGGGCCTGAACCAGCGCCTGAGCCAGGACATCGATTACCTGATTCGCATGGAACCCGGCGTGCAAACTCCGGAGTTCACCCTTGAAAACGCGTCCGGCTCCTGCCGCGACTCGGCGTGGTTGCTGGTGCAATTGCTGCGTCATCTGGGCATGGCGGCGCGTTTTGTCTCGGGTTACCTGATCCAGCTCAAGGCCGACGTCGAAGCCCTCGACGGGCCGTCCGGCACCGATGTGGATTTCACCGACCTGCACGCCTGGTGCGAGGTGTATTTGCCCGGCGCCGGTTGGGTCGGGCTCGATGCCACGTCCGGGCTGTTTGCCGGCGAAGGCCATATTCCGTTGGCCTGCAGCCCGGAGCCTTCGTCCGCTGCGCCGATCAGCGGCCTGGTCGAACCGTGCGAAACCGAATTCATGCACGAAATGTCCGTGGAGCGCATCTGGGAAGCGCCGCGCGTCACCAAGCCCTATAGCGAAGAGCAATGGCTGGCGATTCAAGCCCTCGGGCGGCAGATCGACAGCGATCTGGTCCGCGATGACGTGCGCCTGACCATGGGCGGCGAGCCGACGTTCGTGTCCATCGATGACCGCGACGGTGATGAATGGAACACCGCAGCGTTGGGTCCGAAAAAGCGTGAACTGTCCGCCGAGCTGTTCCAGCGCATGCGCAAACATTACGCGCCGCTGGGCATCGTGCATTTTGGTCAGGGCAAATGGTATCCGGGCGAGCAATTGCCGCGCTGGTCGCTGAACTGCTTCTGGCGCAAGGACGGTCAGCCGGTCTGGCACAACAACGCCTTGATCGCCGATGAAAATCAGGATTACGGCGCGACCGGCGAGCTGGCTGGCCGGTTTCTCGCCAGCGTCGCCGAACGCCTGAAGCTGCCGGCACGCTTCGTGTTCCCGGCCTACGAAGACAATTTCTATTACCTGTGGCGTGAAGGCGCGCTGCCGGTCAACGTCAGTGCCGAGGATTCGCGGCTCGGCGATGAGCTGGAGCGTGCGCGCCTGCGCAAAGTCTTTGCTCAGGGCCTGGACAAAATCATTGGCCAGGTGCTGCCGTTGGCGCGCAATGCTGCCGGGGATCGCTGGCAGAGCGGTCGCTGGTACCTGCGCGACAACCATTGTCGGCTGGTGCCGGGTGATTCCGCGCTGGGTTATCGGTTGCCGCTGGCGTCCCAACCTTGGGTCAAGGCGGCGGAATATCCGTTTATCCATCCCACTGACCACAACCAGGATTTTCTTGAGTTGCCGGGCAGCGCGCAGATTCAGTCGCAACTGAGCGGCTTGATCGAGCAGCCGGACGCTAACGCCGAACGCATGCCGAAGATTGACGAGTCTGCCGATTGGCTGACCCGCACCGCGCTGTGCGCCGAAGCGCGGGACGGACGGCTGTACGTGTTCATGCCGCCGCTTGAGGCGCTTGAGGATTATCTGGAGCTGGTCGCTGCGGTCGAAGCGAGCGCCGAGGAACTGCGTTGCCCGGTTTTACTTGAAGGCTACGAGCCGCCGAGCGATCCGCGTCTGGCCAATTTCCGGATTACACCAGATCCGGGCGTCATCGAAGTCAACGTGCAGCCGTCCGCCACTTGGGATGAGCTGGTCGAGCGCACCGAGTTTCTCTACGAACAAGCGCGTCTGACGCGCCTGACCACCGAGAAATTCATGATCGACGGACGTCACACCGGCACCGGTGGCGGCAACCACTTCGTCATGGGCGGCGCCACACCAGCCGACTCGCCATTCCTGCGGCGCCCGGATGTGCTGCGCAGCCTGCTCAGCTACTGGCATAACCACCCTTCGCTGTCTTACCTGTTTTCCGGGTTGTTCATTGGCCCGACGTCTCAGGCGCCACGGGTCGACGAAGCGCGCAACGATTCGCTGTACGAGATGGAAATCGCATTCGCGCAGATGCCGAAACCGGGCGAAGAAGTCGCGCCGTGGCTGGTGGATCGCCTGCTGCGTAACCTGCTGATCGACGTTACTGGCAACACGCACCGCGCCGAATTCTGCGTCGACAAACTGTATTCCCCCGATGGCGCAACCGGCCGCCTGGGATTGCTGGAACTGCGCGCCTTCGAAATGCCGCCCCATGCGCGCATGAGCCTGGCTCAGCAATTGCTGTTGCGCGCCCTGGTTGCGCGGTTCTGGCGTGAGCCTTATGCACCGGCCAAGCTGGCGCGCTGGGGCACGCAGCTGCATGACCGCTTCATGCTGCCGCACTTTATCGAGCAGGATTTTGCCGACGTCATTGTCGAGCTCAACAGTGCGGGTTATCCGCTGCGCGCTGAATGGTTCGCCGCGCATCTGGAGTTCCGTTTCCCGAAAGTCGGCGACTACGCGGTGAGCGGCATCGAGCTGGAACTGCGTCAGGCGCTGGAGCCTTGGCATGTGCTGGGTGAAGAAGGTGCGGCGGGTGGCGCGGTGCGTTATGTGGATTCGTCCCTTGAGCGCTTGCAGGTGAAAATCAATGGCCTGCCACCACAGCGTTACCTGCTGACCTGCAATGGCATTCCGGTGCCGTTGCAGCCAACCGGTCGCGTCGGTGAGTTCGTCGCCGGCGTGCGTTATCGCGCCTGGCAACCGGCCAATTGCCTGCAACCGACCATTCCAGTCCACGCGCCGCTGGTTTTTGACCTGGTTGATACATGGATGCAGCGCTCACTGGGCGGCTGCGAGTATCATGTCGCGCATCCTGGTGGTCGCAACTACGAAACTTTGCCGGTCAACGCCAACGAAGCGGAAAGCCGGCGCCTGGCGCGATTCTTCAGGATCGGCCACACCCCCGGCAAACTGGAAGTGCCGCTGCTGACCATCAATGACGAGTTGCCCATGACGCTGGATATGCGTCTGCACTAAAAAGTGTTAATGCCCGCGCGGTAACCTGCCGATGACTTGGTCGTCGGCATGTTGCGTGCCTGCACTAATCTGAATTCTTTAGTCTCTGCCGAGCCTTCCATGCCTGATTTGCTTGACCGCTACCCGCTTTCTGCGGGTACTTATCATGAAATGCTTGAGCCCGACGGGGCTGTTCGCCCGCATTGGCAGCGTTTATATGAGCATCTGCAACGCAGCACTCCGGCGCAACTGGTTCAGCGTCAGGCGCTGCTGGCTCGGCAAATCCAGGAAAACGGCGTCACCTACAACGTCTACGCCGATCCCAAGGGCGCTGACCGGCCGTGGGAGCTGGACCTGCTGCCGCATCTGATCCCCGCTGATGAATGGCAACACGTCGCCGCCGGCATCGCCCAGCGAGCGCGACTGCTTAATGCGGTGCTGGCTGATCTTTACGGCCCGCAAACCCTGATCGCCAACGGCCTGCTGCCTGCCGAGCTGGTGTTCGGCCATAACAATTTTCTCTGGCCCTGCCAGGGCGTACAGCCGCCGGAAGGCATCTTTCTGCATATGTACGCCGTGGACCTGGCGCGTACGCCGGATGGCCGCTGGTGGGTGACCGCCGACCGGACCCAGGCGCCGTCGGGTGCCGGTTATGCGCTGGAAAACCGCCAGATCGTTTCCAGGGCGTTCCCGGAAACCTACCGCGACTTGCAGGTTCAGCACCTGTCGGGATTCTTCCGCGCCTTGCAGGACACCCTTGCCCGGCAGGCGCCGTCCAGCAGCGAAGCGCCGCTGGTCGTGGTGCTGACGCCTGGCCGTTTCAACGAAAGCTATTTCGAGCATTTGTATCTGGCGCGCCAGCTGGGTTATCCGCTGGTCGAAGGCGGCGACCTCACGGTGCGCGATGCCACGGTTTATCTGAAAACCCTGAGTGGTTTGCGGCGGGTCCACGCGATCATGCGCCGCCTGGACGATGACTTCTGCGATCCACTGGAGTTGCGCACCGATTCGGCGCTGGGCGTGCCCGGCTTGCTCGAAGCGGTTCGTCAGGGCCGGGTCTTGGTGGCCAACGCGCTGGGCAGCGGCGTGCTGGAATCGCCAGGGCTGTTGGGTTTTCTGCCGAAGATCTGTCAGCACCTGTTTGGCGAAGAACTGATTTTGCCTTCAGTGGCGACCTGGTGGTGCGGCGAACCGCCGGTGCTGGCTCAGGCGCTGGAAAAAATGCCCGAGCTGTTGATCAAACCGGCGTTTCCTTCACAAAGCTTCGCGCCGGTATTCGGTCGCGATCTGACCGAAGAACAGCGCGCGGCGTTGGCGCTGCGTATGCAGGCGCGTCCTTACGCTTACGTGGCTCAGGAATTGGCCCAGTTGTCCCACGCGCCGATCTGGCAGCCGGACGGCGAACACCTGCAACCGCGCGCCATCGGCATGCGCGTCTACGCCGTGGCCAGCGCCGAGGGTTATCGCGTGCTGCCGGGTGGCCTGACCCGTGTCGCGGCCGAGGCCGACGCCGATGTGGTGTCGATGCAACGGGGTGGCGCGAGCAAGGACACGTGGGTGCTGGGCGACCGCTCCAACGGCGGCGAGCCCTGGAAGAGCCAGCGCACCCTTGGCGTGCATGACCTGATTCGTCGCGATCCTTATCTGCCGTCGCGGGTGGTGGAAAACCTGTTCTGGTTCGGTCGCTATTGCGAGCGTTGTGATGACAGCGCGCGATTGCTGCGCATTATTCTCGCGCGCTACGTCGACGGCGACGATCCGGTGGCCCTTGAGGCTGCTGTGGCGCTGGGCGAAAGCCTTGGCCTGCTGCCCGACGAAGAAGAGGGCGGCGAGCTGCACGATCGCTTGCTGGCTGCCTTGCTGGGCGACGACTGGCCATTCAGCCTGCGCTCCAACCTGCAACGCTTGCAGTGGGCCGCTTCGCAAGTGCGTGGCAAGCTTTCCCGGGAAAACTGGCAGGCGCTGGTGGAGCTGCAACGCGAAGCCATGAGCCTGGAAAGCGAGGAGCCGGATTTAGGCGAGCTGCTGGATTTCCTCAACCGTCTGGTGATGTCCCTGGCGGCGTTGTCCGGCTTTGCGCTGGATGACATGACCCGTGACGAAGGCTGGCGCTTCCTGATGATGGGCCGGCGTATCGAACGCTTGAAGTTTCTCAGCAACAGCCTGGCGGCGTTCCTGCGCGGTGTCGCGGTCTCCGATCAGGCCGGGCTGGAGTGGTTGCTGGAGCTGGGCAACAGCAGCATCACGTACCGCTCGCGCTATCTGGCCGTGCCGCAGTTGATTCCGGTGCTTGACCTGCTGCTGCTCGACGACCAGAACCCCCACGCCGTGTTGTTCCAGCTCAAGCTGGTCTCGCGCTCATTGAATCGCTTGAACGAAGACTTCGGCGCGCCACGGGATGCGAGCCTGGGCACCTTGGTGCGGCGTTTGTCGAGTTTCGATCTGGGCACGCTGGAGAATCCATTGTTCGGCGAAAGCAGCGTGCAAGCGGTACTCGAAGGGCTGGCCGATCTGCTGTTAAGCATCGGCGAGGCCAGCGGGCAAGTGTCGGATCGACTGGCCCTGCGCCATTTCGCCCATGTCGATGATGTCAGCCAGCGCACGGTGTCCGTCTGATGAGCGCCCATTACCAGATCCTCCACGATACGCATTACAAGTACGACAGCCCGGTTTCCCTGGCTCAGCAGCTTGCGCATCTGTGGCCGCGCCGCAGCCCGTGGCAGCGCTGCACTGAACAGCAATTGCTGATCAGCCCGATTCCTACGGTCCGTCGCGACGAACTCGATGTGTTCGGCAATCCGCTGACCCGCCTGGCGTTCGAGCGCCCCCACGATGAGTTGCAAGTCAACGCACGTTTGCGCGTGGAAGTGCTGCAACGCCCGCATCTGGATTTCCATCAGTCGCCCGCCTGGGACCTGACCCGCAACGGCATGACCTACAACGCCAAGCCGATGTCGGCGGACATTCTCGAAGCCTGTCGTTATCGCTTCGAGTCGCCTTACGTGCACCTCAAGCAATCGTTCGCGGATTTCTCCGCCGTGTGTTTCCCGCTGGGCGCGCCGTTGATGCTGTGCGTGCAGGCCTTGATGGAGAAAATCTTCCGCGAATTCACCTTCGACGACGAAGCCACGCAAGTCGCGACGCCGCTGGTGGAAGTGCTGGAAAGCCGTCGCGGCGTCTGTCAGGACTTCGCCCACTTGATGCTCGCGTGTCTGCGTTCGCGTGGTTTGTCGGCGCGCTACGTGAGTGGTTACTTGCTGACCCAGCCACCGCCGGGCCAGCCACGCTTGATCGGCGCGGATGCGTCCCATGCGTGGGTGTCGGTGTTTTGTCCGGTGCTGGGCTGGGTCGATTTCGATCCGACCAACAACGTACAGCCGGCGCTGGAGCACATCAGTCTGGCGTGGGGGAGGGATTTTTCAGATGTATCGCCGTTGCGCGGGGTCATTCTGGGCGGCGGCGTCCACGACCCGGAAGTGCGGGTGACGGTAATGCCAATCAGCGGTTGAGGTCAGGCGGGGAAGTGAGGCGCCTGGGTCTGCCGCGTTGGCGGCAGACTAGGGTCTGGCGTGTTCGAATGAACATGCCGGTGGTGATCAGTTGGCAGGCTTGTCGTCAGCAGTGTTTTCAGCAACGGTCTGCTCGGACTCCGGCGCTCCGTCGGCAGGCTCCTGGCCTTCAACGGTTTCGCCTTCAGCGCCAGTTTCGGCCAGAGCAGCGTTCTTCTTCTGCAGCTTTTCCTCTTTCTTCTGCTCTTTTGCCAGATCTCTCTGACGTTTGGCGAAGGAATAGTTAGGTTTAGCCATGGGCGATCCTCTGTTTAGGCGGGAAATGCCGCCATTCTGCCTGAGAACGGCAGCCGGCACACGGCGTTGTGCATCCGGCGGTCCAAAGTGCGCCGCCAGCGGGGCCACAAATCGTGTTTTTTGCTGTTCAAAGCAGCTCGGCAGGGGAGTGCGCAATGCAGCCGCCACTGGCGCCACACGCATAAGCGGCGAAGACACTATAAAACAGACTCGAAAGTAGCATGGCGATTTGCTCCTGCAAAAGTAACGATGGGCCATGCTCGCTCGTTTTTAAGAGCCTGACTGTTAGATTGTCTCCATCAGGCCGATAGGTGGCGTCTGGACATGAGTCTCGCCTGACGCAGATCATTGGAACTTGGTGTTATATAAGGCAATCTTTACAGAAATAAACAGAACACCCTGCCTTGGAGATTCACCATGATTCGCAAGCTTGTTGCTGCCTCGCTGTTGACCCTGGTTAGTGGCCATCTATTGGCGGCCGAATGCAGCGTTACCGTCGACTCTACCGACCAGATGTCCTTCAACACCAAAGCCATCGAAATCGACAAAAGCTGCAAGACCTTCACCGTCAACCTCGAACACTCCGGCAGCTTGCCGAAAGCCGTCATGGGTCATAACTGGGTGTTGAGTAAAGAAGCCGACGCACAGCCAATCGCCACCGACGGCCTGAGCGCTGGCATCGACAAGAACTATCTGAAGGAAGGCGACGCTCGCGTGATCGCGCATACCAAAGTGATCGGCGCTGGCGAGAAAGACTCGGTGACCTTCGACGTGTCCAAGCTGGACGCGGCTGAAAAGTACCAGTTTTTCTGCTCGTTCCCAGGCCACATCAGCATGATGAAAGGTTCTGTGACGCTTAAGTAACCGCGTTCGGAACGAAAAAACCCGGCAATTGCCGGGTTTTTTGCGATCTGTAGGAACGGCTTCAGCCGGGAGGGCGAATTCATTCCAGTCTAGAGTTGTTTCGACTCAGTCATCTTGAAGATGCCCTGGGCATTGCTGCTGTCGAAATTCAGGTCGATGCGGCCCGTATCCGGGTCGGTCTTGCGCTGAATGAATTCCACGAATGATCCCGGCACCTGGTGCTCCTGCAAGCGGCCATCGGCATCGATCAGGCCGCGTTTGACCGTGCACGCGCGGTAAGCGGTCTGCATCACGCGCCCGGACGTCGAGACTTCGATAGTGGCTTTCATCGGGCGATCGATGCGGTGTTGTTCAGCAACCACCGCCTCCAGGTCCACCACGCGATCGGTCAAGTGATTGAAGCTGTTGCCCTCGGTGGCAATCCAGGCCATTTCCGCGCTTTCGCTGAGCAATTGCTGATAGTCGGAGTGCTGCACAACGCCGTGTTGGCGGTCGAACGCCTGATACAGCGCCGGTAACAGTTCGCCAGCTTCCTGCAGACTGCAATGGCGGGTCAGGCGCAGGCGCTGGAGGATGCTCAGGTGTTGGGCTTGCAGCGGGTCGCGACTGGAGCTGATCACGCGGGTCACGGCGCTCTGGAAGGTTTCGCTGAAGCGGCCGGGGTGCAGTTCGGAGACGAAGAATTGCGCGATGTCTTCCGGCAGGTCTTGCTGGCGATAGGCCCAGCCGGTCATGTTGAGTTTGGTCAGCGGATAAGTGCGCACATCGGTGAAGCCCAACGGCTCCAGCAAGCGCGCGAAGGCTTGGCAGCCGCGAGGCAATTCGCCGTTTTCCGGCCAGTCCACGGTACGAATGGCGCCGTGATCGAACACCACTTTGCGGCCTTGCTCGACTTGCTCGTCCACATATTGGCGACCGGCCGGCACCGCTTCCACCAGCTTGTGCAGCAGGCACAGATTCAGCGCTTCGGCCAGCCAGGCGCGATGCAGCGCCGCTTCATGCCAGGCAAAGGCGTGCAGACCTTGGGGGACTTCAACGTGGCGTTCAAGCCAATCGGCGGCGGGTTGGCCAACAGTGCGAGCGACGAGCGAGAAGAGACCTTCGAACGAGGACATGGGGGCGGCTCTGACGGTGAAAGTTAGGCCGCTATCTAAGCCCCAATGGCCGAACCCGACAAGCGAAAAAAAACGCCGGGGTCATTCCGTTTTCTATTGCTGGAGAAGCGCTGTACGCGCGATCTGGTAGGAGGGGACTCGTCCCCGAAGGCGTTCTGGCCGATTGCCTTCGGGGACAAGTCCCCTCCTACGGATTACCGCGGGCACTTCACGGCGCGTACGGCAGCTCCCGCTTGTGCTGGGTTTTGCGGTACGTATCACAAATGATCTTGAACGCTTCTTCGCGCACCGGCTCGCCGTGCAGGAAGGCGTCGATCTCGGCGTAGGTCACGCCGTGGGACGCTTCATCCGGTTTGCCAGGTACCAGGTCTTCGAGGTCGGCAGTCGGAATTTTCTCGACCAGGGATTCCGGCGCACCAAAGTGACGGGCAATCGCCCGCACCTGATTTTTGACCAGGCCGCTGAGCGGTGCCAGATCACACGCGCCGTCGCCAAACTTGGTGAAGAAACCCATCACCGCTTCGGCCGCATGATCGGTGCCGATCACCAGGCCCTGATGCGCGCCGGCGATGGTGTATTGAGCGACCATGCGCATGCGCGCCTTGGTATTACCCACCACGAAGTCCACGGCGCTGGCATGCTGGCCTTCGAACGCTTTGACTTCGGTCGCCAACGCCTTGACCGCCGGGCCGATATTCACGGTGTGCCGCTCATCCGGCTTGATGAAATCCACGGAAGCCTGGGCTTCGTGCTCGTCGTGCTGCACCAGATAAGGCAGGCGCACCGCGATGAACCGATAGCTGTCGTCGCCGGTACTGCTGCGCAGCTCTTCGACTGCGCGCTGGGCGAGCAAACCGGCGGTGAGGGAATCGACCCCGCCGCTGATGCCCAACACCAGGGTCTTGAGTCGCGCGTTTTGCAGGCAATCCTGAATGAACACGATGCGCCGGGCGACTTCCGCCTGCAGTGCGCTTTCGTCGGCGAATGGAGGTTGGACCTTCAATTGTTCGGCAATCTGGAGTTGTACGCCTTGCATGATTCACTCCTTGGTAAGTTGAAGACGGCGATTCGTGTGCGACTGATTTAAGCGGGCACTTTGAACACGTGTCGCAGGTAGGCGACGAAATTCGGATCCTTGCACTGCGTCTTGCCGGGCTCATCGGAAATCTTTGCCACTGGCTGACCCGCGCAGGCGGTCATTTTCAGCACGATGCTCATGGGCTCGACGCCGGGGATGTCGGCAGTCAGGTTGGTGCCAATCCCGAAGCTGACATTGATGCGACCACGCAAAGCGCGAAATATTTCCAGCGCCTTGGGTAAAGTCAGCCCGTCCGAGAACACCAGTGTCTTGGTCATCGGATCAATGCCGATCTTCTGGTAATGCGAGATGCATTTTTCGGCCCACTTCACCGGATCGCCCGAATCATGACGCAAGCCATCGAACAGCTTGGCGAAGTAAAGATCGAAATCCTGCAGGAAAGCGTCGGTGGTGATGCAGTCGGTCAGGGCGATGCCCAGCAAGCCTCGGTATTCATGAACCCAGCAATCGAGCGCGGCAATCTGGCTGTCGATCAGCCGTGGCCCCAGTTGTTGATGGGCCATGATCCATTCATGGGCCATGGTGCCCAACGGCTTGAGGTCCAGCTTGCGGGCCAGATCCACGTTGCTGGTGCCGACGAACTGGCCGGGAAAATCGCGCTTGAGCACGCTGACCACTTCTTCCTGGACACGATAGGAAAAGCGTCGACGCGTGCCGAAGTCGGCCACTTTCAGTGCGGCCAACTCATCGGGCTGCGCGTTGGCGGTCAGCCAGTCGAATTTGCGGTGCAGCTGATCTGTGGCCTGACTGAGCAGAATCTGCGGATGGCGATGACGATTGCGCACTTCGCTGACAATCGCCAGCACTGGCACTTCGAACAGAATCACGTGCAGCCACGGCCCTTGCAGGCGAATACACAGCTGATCGTCTTCGATGCTGCATTTGATATAGCGGGTATTGAAGCGGAACAGACCGAGAAACCTCAGGAAATCCGGCTTCATGAAGTTGATGCGCTCCAGAAAACCCAATTCTTCGGCGCCCAGGGACAACTCACAGAGAAGCTCGACCTGATGCTGGATCTCGCCGAGATAAGGCCGCAGGTCCTCGCCGTTGCGGCAGCGAAACTCCCACTCGACGTCGACGTTGGGGTATTTATGCAGGACCGCCTGCATCATGGACAGCTTGTACAGATCGGTGTCGAGCAAGTTTTGCACGATGCGATTGGAGAATGCGCTCTCGCTCATTGGGTCGCTCCAGCAGGACCGGCCGCCACACGCGGCCAAAACGAATCTGAATCAGTGTTGTTTGACGATGGCGGACATAATGCCAGCCGAGGCTGACGAGGGGCAGTTTTCTTTGGTTCGCAGGCACCTGCACGTGTAGGAGGGGACTTGTCCCCGAAGCGGTCTTTCGGGCGGCATCAGTGTCCGGATATTCCCGCACACCAACCCACCGCTTTCGGGGACAAGTCCCCTCCTGCCGGTCGCGTTCATTCACCTCGACTGCTCCACCATCCATTCAACAAAATCCCGGATTTTCGGCACTTCGGCGGCGTGTTCGGGGTAGGCCATGTAATAGGCATCGGTGCTCGGCAGGGCGTGTTGCCAAGGGATGACCAGTTTGCCGTCGGCCAGTTCTTCTTCCACCAGAAAGCGCGGCAGCAGTGCCACGCCGCAGCCGACTTGTGCCGCGCGGATGCACATATAGAAGGTTTCGAAGCGCGGCCCGTGATAGCTGTGTTCGGTGTGATAACCCTGGCTTTCGAACCAGTCGTGCCAGCCTTGCGGGCGCGAAGCGCTTTGCAGCAGCACCAGGTCGGTGAGTTGCGTCGGGTCGCTGAACGGCTGATCCGGCAGGCAGCCCGGCGCGCAGACCGGGATCAGTTCTTCGCCGAACAACTTGATGCTTTCCGCGCCGGGGCGCGCGCCCTGGCCGAAATAGAACGCCAGGTCGCAGCGGCTCTGCGCCAGATCATCGGTTTCCTGCTCGTTGACCAGGTCCAGATGGATGTGCGGGTGCCGCAGCCGCCAGCCTTTGAGGCGTGGCACCAGCCAGCGGGCGCCGAACGTCGAGGGCGTCGACACGCGCAATACTTCGGTTTCGCCACCATAAGAGCGCAGGAACAGCGTGGACATCTCCACCTGACTGAGGATCTTGCGCACTTCCCCCAGATACAGCGCGCCGGCCGGAGTCAGTTGCAAGCGGCGGCGGACCCGGCGAAACAGCAAGTGTTGCACCAGTTCTTCCAGCTGCGCCACTTGCTTGCTGACCGCACTTTGCGTGAGGTTCATCTCTTCGGCGGCGCGGGTGAAGCTCAAGTGGCGCGTGACAGCTTCGAAGCATTGCAGGGCAGTAATCGACGGTAAGTGGCGTTTGTTCAGCATGTTCGGGCCTTTTTGCCTGTTCCGGTGCTCAGCATGAATAAACGGAATGATATCTCGCCTAATGGTCGTTTGTTGAGGCGCGTTTACCCAGCTATTACTAGAGGCTGAGGATTTACCCGTATTTTCAGCATTCCCGAAATCAGGAGAGAACATGCTTACCGACTTGCTAACCCGTCTCGGTGTCGACCCCGCGCTTTATCAGAAGGGCGACAAGCCTGTTCACACCCCCATCGACGGCAGCCGCATCGGCGCTGTGAATTGGGAAGGTGCCGCGGAAGTCGAACAACAAATCAGCCGTGCCGACGTGGCTTTCGAGGCCTGGCGCAAAGTACCGGCACCGCGCCGTGGCGAACTGATCCGTTTGTTCGGCGAAGCGTTGCGCAAGCACAAGGCTGATCTGGGCGAGCTGGTTTCCTGGGAAGCCGGCAAGATCACTCAGGAAGGCTTGGGTGAAGTTCAGGAAATGATCGATATCTGCGATTTCGCGGTCGGTCTGTCCCGCCAGTTGTACGGTTTGACCATCGCCTCCGAGCGTCCAGGCCACCACATGCGTGAAACCTGGCACCCGCTGGGCGTCGTCGGCGTGATCAGCGCGTTCAATTTCCCGGTTGCGGTCTGGGCCTGGAACACCACGCTGGCGCTGGTCTGCGGTAATTCGGTGCTGTGGAAACCTTCGGAAAAAACTCCGTTGACCGGTCTGGCCTGCCAGGCGCTGTTCGACAAAGTGGCCAGCGAATTCGCCGATGCTCCGAAATATCTGGCTCAGGTGATCATCGGCGGCCGCGCGGCTGGCGAAGCGCTGGTCGATGATCCGCGCGTGGCCCTGATCAGCGCCACCGGCAGCACCCGCATGGGCCGTGAAGTCGCGCCGAAAGTCGCCGCACGTTTTGCCCGCAGCATTCTTGAACTGGGCGGCAACAACGCGATGATCCTCAGCCCGAGCGCTGACCTGGATCTGGCCGTGCGCGCCATTCTGTTCAGCGCTGTCGGTACTGCCGGCCAGCGCTGCACCAGCCTGCGGCGCCTGATTGCTCACGAATCGGTCAAGGCCGAGATCGTTGCGCGTCTGAAAACCGCTTACGAGAAAATCCGCATCGGTCACCCGCTGGAAGGCAATCTGATCGGCCCGCTGATCGACAAGCAGAGCTTCGAAAACATGCAGGACGCGCTGGAACAGGCGTTGAGCGAAGGCGGCAAGGTCTTCGGCGGCAAGCGTCAGCTGGAAGATAAATTCCCCAATGCTTATTACGTTTCCCCGTCCATCGTGGAAATGCCTGAGCAGAGCGATGTGGTCTGCACCGAAACCTTCGCGCCGATCCTGTATGTCGTTGGCTACGAAGATTTCAACGAGGCGCTGCGCCTGAACAACGCGGTACCGCAAGGCCTGTCGTCGTGCATTTTCACCACTGACGTGCGTGAAGCCGAGCAGTTCATGTCCGCGCTGGGCAGCGACTGCGGTATCGCCAACGTCAACATCGGGCCGAGCGGCGCAGAAATCGGCGGCGCATTCGGCGGCGAGAAAGAAACCGGTGGCGGCCGTGAATCCGGCTCCGATTCGTGGCGCGCCTACATGCGTCGCCAGACGGCGACCGTGAACTACTCGCTGGAGTTGCCGTTGGCGCAGGGGATTACCTTCGATTGATGTGATGCGGTATGCCTGACGTACCGCGGCGACTGATTCGCGGGCAAGCCTCGCTCCAACGGATATAGCTGTTGGAGCGAGGCTTGCCCGCGAAGGCGTCGGATGAGGCGACGTATTTTCCGAGATCTGAATCATGGTTTTCCGGGGTTTTGCGATGCCGCTACGCGAAGAATGTCTGTGGGAAACGCTGACGCCCCAACGCCCTGAAGCCCAGGCGTTGCGGGGGGAGTTGACGGTCGATGTGTGCGTCATTGGCGCAGGCATCACCGGTTTGTCGGCAGCGGTTCACTTGCTCGAACAAGGTAAACGGGTGGCCGTGCTGGAAGCCCATCGCACCGGCCATGGTGGTTCGGGGCGCAACGTAGGGTTGGTAAACGCCGGGCTGTGGATTCCTCCGGATGATATCGAAGCCGGTTTCGGCAAGGCGATTGGCAGCCAGTTGAACCAGATGCTCGGTGCAGCGCCCGCGCTGGTGTTCAGCCTGATCGACAAATACGGCATTGATTGCCAGCTGCGTCGTGAAGGCACGCTGCACATGGCGCATAACGCCAAGGGTGTGGCCGATCTGCGCAGTCGCGAGCAGCAATGGCAGCGGCGCGGCGCTCCAGTCGAGCTGTTGACCGGCAAGGCCTGCGAAGAAGCCACCGGCACCACGAAAATCACTGCTGCGTTGCTGGATCGGCGCGCCGGTACGTTCAATCCGATGGCGTACACCAGCGGGCTGGCGTCGGCGGTGGGTCGTCTGGGTGGGCAATTGTTCGATCATTCGCCCGTTACCCGTCTCGAACGCCAGGGCGCTAAATGGTGCGTTGTCACCGAGCATGGCGCGGTGCTGGCCGAGAAGGTGGTGATCGCCTCCAACGCCTACACCGAAGGCCAATGGACCGAACTGCGGCGCAGTTTTTTCCCCGGTTATTACTATCAGGTGGCGTCAACGCCGATGAGCGACGAGGCGGCGCAGCAAGTCCTGCCGTTTGGTCAGGGTTCGTGGGACACGCGCCAGGTGCTGAGCAGCATTCGTCGCGATGCCGACGGTCGCCTGTTGCTGGGCAGCCTGGGCAATGGCAATCAAAAGCCGGGCTGGTTCCTGAAGGCGTGGGCGGATCGTGTGCAGCAGCACTATTACCCGTACCTGAAAAATGTGGAATGGCAATGCACCTGGACCGGCTGCATCTCATTTACGCCCGATCATCTGTTACGCATGTTCGAACCTGCCCCAGGTCTGGTCGCAGTAACAGGTTACAACGGTCGCGGAAACACCACCGGCACTGTGGTGGGAAAGGCCTTTGCCGATTATCTGTGCACAGGCGACACAAACGTGCTGCCAATCCCGTTTACGCCCATGGCGCCGTTGGTTGGCGTCGGGCTGCGCAGCGCGTTATATGAAGCTGGATTCTCCCTGTATCACGCCGGTCAGTGCCTGCGCGTCGTGATCTGACCAAAAACCGCTGCTTTATCAGGCGCTTTGCTCTTAATCCACTAACCTCAATTGGTGCGTCTCGTAGCGCGAACGCACCTACGGTGTGCACTTCGGTGACGCAGGCTGTTACAGCAAGGTTGTACGTGGCTTACTGGACGGGTTGCTAGTTTTGTTCGCTAGGGTTGCGCTTTTTTTCATCGGGGTTGCACCTGGCGCGTCCTAGACGGTTGCACGCCCTGCAACGAAGGCTCTAAACGAACGACTTTCAACAAATCCATGAGTTTTTGCAGAATAAAAAATGAATGGCACGCCACTTGCTCAGAGCAATCTCTGTAGTCGCAGTGCTAATCAAAAAAAAACTTCAGGAGCACCACTCATGTCGCAGACGTTTTACAGGAAAGGCTTTCTGGCAATCGCAGTCGCTACTGCATTGGGCGTGTCTTCGTTTGCTCAGGCTGATATCAAGATCGGCGTTGCTGGCCCGATGACCGGCGCTAACGCGTCGTTTGGCGAGCAATACATGAAAGGCGCTCAAGCGGCTGCTGACGCCATCAACAAGGCTGGCGGGGTCAACGGTGAGAAAATCGCGTTGACGGCGTATGACGATGCTTGCGAACCGAAACAAGCCGTTGCCGTCGCCAACAAGGCGGCCTCGGACAAAGTGGCTGGCGTCGTCGGTCACTTCTGCTCATCGTCGACCATCCCAGCTTCGGAAGTGTATGACGAAGCGGGCATCATCGCGATTACCCCTGGCTCCACCAACCCGACCGTCACCGAGCGCGGCCTGAACGCCATGTTCCGCATGTGTGGTCGTGACGATCAGCAAGGCATCGTCGCCGGCGATTACATTGTCGATGTTCTGAAAGGCAAGAAAATCGCGGTCATCAATGACAAGGACACCTACGGCAAAGGCCTGGCTGACGCTACCGCCAAGCAGTTGACCAAACGTGGCGTCAAGCCGGTGCTCGAAGAAGGCCTGACCCGTGGCGAGAAAGACTTCAGCGCCCTGGTGACCAAAATCCGTTCCGTTGGCACTGACGTTGTTTACTTCGGCGGCCTGCACCCTGAAGCCGGTCCTCTGGTTCGTCAGCTGCGTGAACAAGGCCTCAAAGACGTCAAGTTCATGTCCGATGACGGTATCGTGACCGACGAACTGGTGACCACTGCTGGTGGTAAGCAGTACGTTGACGGCGTGTACATGACCTTCGGTGCCGATCCGCGCATGCTGCCTGACAGCAAGGTAGTCGTTGATGAGTTCCGCAAGTCCGGTTACGAGCCTGAAGGTTACACGCTGTACGCCTACGCTTCGGTTCAGGCTCTGGCGGCTGGCTTCAATGGCGCCAAATCCAACAAAGGCGAAGATGCCAGCAAATGGTTGAAAGCCAACCCGGTGAAAACCGTCATGGGCGAGAAAACCTGGGATGCCAAAGGCGACCTGAAGGTTTCCGACTACGTGGTTTACCAGTGGGACAAAGAAGGTAAATACCATCAGCTCGAAAAGCAGAAGTGAGATAGCCGCACTGGCGTTTCCGGACGCCGGTTCGTCTACGTAATGGGGCGTGGGGTTGGCGCCCCTTGAGTTCTTCTGTTGCCACATGATGTCGGCCCGGTGCACCTCACGAGGGGGTATTCGGGCCGAATTCAAATGGCCTTTCAAGATTCGTGAGCGTGCGTGATGGATGGTATTTTCCTGCAGCAAATGATCAACGGCCTGACCCTCGGGTCGGTTTACGGTCTGATCGCCATCGGTTATACGATGGTTTACGGCATCATCGGCATGATCAACTTCGCCCACGGCGACGTTTACATGATCTCCGCTTACCTGGCCGCCATCGGTCTGGCAGTCTTGTCTTTCTTCGGGGTTGAGTCCTTCCCGTTCCTTATTCTGGGTACGCTGATCTTCACCATTGTGGTGACGGGCGTGTACGGCTTTGTCATTGAGCGGGTGGCGTACAAACCACTGCGCAACTCGACCCGGCTGGCACCGCTGATCAGTGCGATTGGTATTTCCCTGATCCTGCAGAACTATGCGCAAATCGCCCAGGGGCCGCGCCAGCAAGGCGTGCCGACGCTGCTTGAAGGCGCGTGGCGTTTTGAGATTGGCAGCGGCTTCGTGCAGATCACCTACACCAAGATCTTCATCCTGATTGCCGCATTCGTTGGCATGGGCGTGCTGACCTACATCATCAAGTACACCAAGCTGGGCCGGATGTGCCGCGCGACCCAACAGGATCGCAAGATGGCATCGATCCTGGGCATCAACACCGACCGGGTGATTTCCTACGTGTTCATCATCGGTGCGGCCATGGCGGCACTGGCTGGCGTGCTGATCACCATGAACTACGGCACGTTTGACTTCTATGCCGGCTTCATCATCGGCATCAAGGCGTTTACCGCTGCGGTGTTGGGCGGTATTGGCTCACTGCCAGGGGCGATGCTCGGCGGGTTGATCCTGGGGGTTGCCGAGTCGCAGTTCTCCGGTCTGATCAATTCCGACTACAAAGACGTGTTCAGTTTCGGCCTGCTGGTGGTGATTCTGATTTTCCGTCCTCAAGGCCTGTTGGGTCGCCCTCTCGTGGCGAAGGTATAACTATGTCTGCTCCTACAAAACCCATCGATATCAAACAAAGCCTGATCGACGCAGTCATTGCCGGACTGCTGGCTCTCATCGTTTTCGGCCCGATTGTGGGCGTGGTGCTCGACGGTTACGGCTTCAATCTGCAACCGACGCGCGTGGCTGTCCTGGTCGGCGTAGTAATGGTCGGTCGTCTGCTGCTGAGCCTGTTCATGCAGACCCCGAAAGGCGTGATCATTGCGCAGAGCTTCGAAAGCTCCAGCTCCGGCGTGCATGTGTTGGCACCGGACTACAAGTCGCGTCTGCGCTACATCATTCCGGCGATGGTGGTCATTGCCATCGTGTTCCCGGTATTTGCGGACAAATACGTGCTGACCGTGGTCATTCTCGGCTTGATCTATGTGTTGCTGGGCCTTGGCCTGAACATCGTGGTCGGCCTGGCGGGCCTGCTCGACCTGGGCTACGTGGCGTTCTATGCGATTGGCGCTTATGGGCTGGCCTTGGGTTACCAATACCTGGGCCTGGGTTTCTGGTCGGCATTGCCTCTGGCGGCGATTGCGGCGGCGTTGGCCGGATGTATCCTCGGCTTTCCGGTGTTGCGCATGCACGGTGACTATCTGGCCATCGTGACCCTGGGTTTCGGCGAGATCATTCGTCTGGTGTTGAACAACTGGCTGTCGTTCACTGGCGGACCCAATGGCGTGCCGGTGCCTTCGCCGACTTTCTTCGGCCTGGAGTTCGGTCGCCGTGCCAAAGAGGGCGGGGTGCCGATTCATGAATTCTTCGGCTTCGATTACAACCCGGACCTGAAATTCATCTTTATCTATGCGGTGTTGTTCCTGGTCGTGCTGGCGGTGCTGTATATCAAACATCGCCTGACGCGCATGCCGGTCGGTCGCGCCTGGGAAGCCCTGCGCGAAGATGAGATCGCCTGCCGCGCCATGGGTCTGAATCACGTATTGGTCAAGCTTTCGGCATTCACCATCGGTGCATCCACTGCGGGTCTGGCCGGGGTGTTTTTTGCCAGCTATCAGGGCTTCATCAACCCGACTTCGTTTACGTTCTTCGAGTCGGCCTTGATCCTCGCCATCGTGGTACTCGGCGGCATGGGCTCGACGGTTGGCGTGGTCATCGCCGCCTTTGTCTTGACGGTCGCTCCCGAGTTGCTGCGCAGCTTTGCCGAATACCGCGTTCTGCTGTTCGGGATCCTCATGGTGTTAATGATGATCTGGCGCCCACGTGGCCTGATCCGCATCAGCCGGACCGGCGTGCGCCCGCGCAAGGGTGTGCTGGTTGATCCCAATGCCACTGCGAAACAGGGAGTTACGCCATGAGCAGCGAAATCATTCTCTCTGTCGAACACCTGATGATGCACTTCGGCGGTATCAAGGCGCTCAGCGACGTCAGCATCAAGGTCCGCAAGAACTCGATCTTCGCCCTGATCGGCCCCAACGGCGCGGGCAAGACCACGGTGTTCAACTGCCTGACCGGGTTCTACAAAGCCACCGGTGGGCGCATCGAGCTGCATACGCGCGGAACATCGACCAACGTCATCAAGCTGCTGGGCGAACCCTTCCAGGTCACGGACTTTGTCTCGCCGAAAAGCTTCCTCAGCCGCGTGTATTACAAAATGTTCGGCGGCACCCACCTGGTGAATCGCGCCGGGCTGGCGCGAACCTTCCAGAACATTCGCCTGTTCAAGGAAATGTCGGTGCTGGAAAACCTGTTGGTCGCCCAGCACATGTGGGTCAACCGCAGCATGCTGGCCGGCATCCTCAACACCAAGGGCTATCGCCAGGCCGAAGAAGACGCGATCAACACCGCGTTCTACTGGCTGGAAGTCGTCGATCTGGTGGACTGCGCCAACCGTCTTGCCGGTGAATTGTCCTACGGCCAGCAACGCCGTCTGGAAATCGCCCGGGCCATGTGCACGCGGCCGCAGGTGATCTGCCTGGACGAACCGGCAGCGGGCCTCAATCCGCAGGAAACCGAAGCCTTGAGCGGCATGATCCGCTTGCTGCGCGACGAACACGACATGACCATCGTGCTGATCGAGCACGACATGGGCATGGTCATGGGTATTTCCGACGATATTGTGGTGCTCGACCACGGCAACGTGATTGCCGCCGGTGGGCCGGAACAGATCCGCAACGATCCGAAAGTGATCGCCGCGTACCTGGGCGCTGATGAAGAGGAGTTGGTATGAGTAAGCCGATCCTCGAATTGAAAGAGATCGATGTGTATTACGGGCCGATCCAGGCCCTGAAAAAAGTCTCGCTGCACATCAATGAAGGCGAAACCGTGAGCCTGATCGGCTCCAACGGCGCGGGCAAGTCCACGCTGTTGATGTCGATCTTCGGCCAGCCCCGCGCGGCCAGCGGGCAGATCATCTATCAGGGCACCGACATCACCCACAAGTCGTCGCACTACATCGCGTCCAACGGCATTGCGCAGTCGCCGGAAGGCCGGCGGGTATTCCCCGACATGTCGGTGGAAGAAAACCTGATGATGGGCACCATCCCGATTGGCGACAAACACTCGGCTGAAGACATGCAGCGCATGTTCGAGTTGTTTCCGCGTCTCAAGGAGCGCCGCAACCAGCGCGCCATGACCATGTCCGGCGGCGAGCAGCAAATGCTCGCCATCGCCCGCGCCCTGATGAGCCGGCCCAAACTGCTGCTGCTCGACGAGCCAAGCCTGGGTCTGGCACCGATCATCGTCAAACAGATCTTCTCGACTCTGCGCGAGCTGGCGGCCACCGGCATGACCATCTTCCTCGTCGAGCAGAACGCCAACCACGCGTTGAAGCTGTCTGATCGGGCCTACGTGATGGTCAACGGCGAAATCCGCCTGACCGGCACCGGCAAGGAGTTGCTGGTCAACGAAGAAGTCAGGAACGCTTACCTGGGCGGGCATTGATGGCCTGATACCGGGGAGAACAAAGAAAGAGGCTTCGGCCTCTTTTTTGTTTAGGGGCTGACGCTGCGATTCGTAGGATTCAGGAGGCTTTTTGTGCTTGCCGCCAATTGTGGAAAACATTTTTGACGCGCCACTAAACCGCGACATAAAGCCGCTGCAAATAGTTGTTTTGTCACGCTTTTGACTTGTTCAGGTTTACTGTGGAGGTGCCTGTGAATAACGTGGGAGTAGCTGGCTGAAGCCCTTTGTTTATAAGGGCTGTAGCGATGTGATCAATTTTTGATCAGCGGTTTTTTCGTTTCCGTTGACGGGGTTTGTCAACGTTTTAAAGACTGGTTTTTCATACAGCTTTTATATCGGTCCAGCCTGTGGATAAGTCTGTGGGCAAGCGTTGGAAATAGTCGGCAAAGTGCCGGTTGGTCTGGCTCGCAGCAGCCACAGCGAATTTCCCCGGTTGATCTTGTTTCACAGCCTTTACAGATGCCGGGCGTGACGTCAAGGGGAAAACCCCCGCCTTTCTTTCTGCAGGCCGCGCCATGCCTCGCTTGGACTGTTTTGCACTTACTCCCAAAGACTGTGGGTCTGGCTGTGGATAACGTGGGTAAAACTGCGTGCAGGCCATGCGCGGACTGGCCCGGCTCTGGCTGGTTGTTTTTTGTACAACTGGATGAATGTTTTATCCACAGACTTGCCCGTAACCGGTCTGGGCGGGCATTCTGCTGGCCTTGTTCAATTTAACGCTTCCAAGGGGCAGCCTTGCCTCGTGCCACTTCAGGAGAACGAAATGACTTCCACTGTGTTCATTACCGGTGCTACTTCCGGATTTGGCGAAGCCTGTGCGCGCCGTTTTGCCGAAGCCGGATGGTCGCTGATCCTGACCGGTCGCCGTGAAGAGCGCCTCAACGCCCTGAGCGCTGAATTGTCGAAACAGACCAAGGTGCACACGCTGGTGCTGGACGTGCGTGATCGTGGCGCCATGGAGGCCGCTATCGAGGGGCTGCCGGCCGAGTTCGCCAAGATCACCGGTCTGATCAACAACGCCGGTCTGGCGCTGGGCATCGATCCTGCGCCGAAATGCGATCTGGACGATTGGGACACCATGATCGACACCAACATCAAGGGTCTGGTCTACAGCACGCGCTTGCTGCTGCCGCGCCTGATCGCTCATGGTCGCGGGGCAAGCATCGTCAACCTGGGTTCGGTTGCGGGCAACTATCCGTATCCGGGCGGCAACGTCTACGGCGGCACCAAGGCATTTGTCGGTCAATTCTCGCTGAACCTGCGCAATGACCTGATCGGCACCGGCGTGCGGGTCACCAATCTGGAGCCGGGCCTGTGCGAGAGCGAGTTCTCGCTGGTGCGTTTCGGGGGCGACCAGACCAAGTACGACGCCACTTATGCCGGCGCCGAGCCGATTCAACCGCAGGACATTGCCGACACGATCTTCTGGATCATGAACACCCCGGCGCACGTGAACATCAACAGCCTTGAGCTGATGCCGGTAAGCCAGACCTGGGCCGGGTTTGCGATTGATCGCAATCGCGGCTGACTCCTGACGCCAAGGTCACCGTAGGACTGGCTTTAGCCGGGAGAGCATTCTCGCGGCTAAAACCGCTCCTACGGTCTATTGGCCGATTCAATCAGCCCCGAAAATACTCCGCCAACCCGATATAACAGGTCGCCAAGTGATACGGCGTAGTCGACGGCATGTCGCTGCGGCTGACCTTACCCGCGTTGTCCAGGCACTCATTCCAGCCGCTGGCGTGCAGAAAGCGCGTTTGCAGCGCGCGCAACTCGCGGCCTAACGCCGCTTCACTGTCTGGCCGCAACGCCAGCGCTCGCAGGTATTCCGCTTGCGCCCAGATGCGCTGGGTGCCGTCGCGAACCGTGCCGTCCACTTCCAGCATCGCCACTACTGCGCCCGTCTGCGAATCCACGCCTTGCGCTTCGGCATGGGCGAACGCCTGGGTCAGCGATGTGTGCAGCGGACTGCCCCGCAGGCGTGACGAAGAATCCAGCAGGAAGAACCATTCGAACTGATGACCGGGCTCGTACCAGTTATCCACAGCGCCCAGCGGTTTTTCCAGCATCACCCCGTGGGCGTTATCCACAAAGCGCTCTTGCATGCCGCGCACCAGATCATCCAGCGCGCCGATGGTGGCGGCGTCTTCACGCACCGCGAGGGTTGCGAGGAAGGCTTCCGCCAGGTGCATGAGCGGATTTTGCAGCGGGCCGGTGTTCAGCGAGGACCAGTCTTCGCCCAGCATCGCTTCGTACAGCCCGGTGCCATCGGCAAAACGCTCGGCCACGACGGTCAGCGCCGCATTGAACACGGATTCCACCAGTGGCTCGCGGACCTTGGCCCAATAATGCGCGCAGGCAAAAATGATGAAGGCGTGGGTGTAGAGATCCTTGCGACGGTCCAGCGGCGCGCCCTGCGGGTCAATGCTGTAGAACCAGCCGCCATGTTCGGCGTCGTGGAAGTGACTTTGCAGCGAGCGAAACAACGCCCCGGCGCGGCTCGCAGCTTCAGGCACCGACGGATGATCGATCAGGCTGGAAAACACGAACAACTGTCGCGCACACGCCATGGCCCGGTAGCGCTGTGGCGGCAATGGGCGATGCTCGGCATCCACGGCTTCGTAAGGCAACGCCAGATCAGCATTCCAGCCCGGACCCAGCCAGAGCGGCACGATCACGCGCAGGAAATGCTCCTCAAGGGCGGCGAAAACCGTGTTCGAGTCAGAGTGGGAGGCGGAGCTGGAAACATCGGGCATCGGCTGGCGTCACGGCAAGGGCGAATTGCGCGACATGGTAGCAGGAGCGCGAATTGATGTGTCGCGCAGCAATCTTGTGGGACCGGCTTTAGCCGGGAAGATATCAGTTCAAACGATGGATATCATGCGTCTGTACCAGCCTCTTCCTGGCTAAAGCCGGTCCCACCTTGGCTCACGCAGCCAGCAACCAAACCCCCGCAGCGGCCGACAGTGCACCGGCAACCCGCACCAGCGGCGCAGCGGCGGTTGGCAGGAAGCGCACGACAGCGTAACCGACGGCATGCAGCGCAGCGGTGGCGGCCACAAAACCGGCCGCATAAGCCCAAGGGCTGGACATGTCCGGCAGCTCAAGGCCGTGAGCGACGCCGTGGAACAGCGCGAACAACGCCGTGGCGCCAACAGCCATGAACAGCGGTGGACGCACCGCCAGTGCCACCGCCAGGCCCAGCGCCAGCACCGAGGCGGCAATCCCGCTTTCCAGCGCTGGCAGGTCAAGGCCTTCGAAACCCAGCAAACCGCCGATCAGCATGGTGCCAACGAAGGTGCACGGCAGCGCCCAGCGTGCCGCGCCTTTTTGTTGCGCCGCCCACAAACCCACCGCAATCATCGCCAGCAAGTGATCCAGACCGCCGATGGGATGGCTGATGCCCGCCACCAGGCCATTATCTCCATGTCCAGGGTGAGCGAAGGCCAGGGCCGGAACCAGCAGCAGGGCGAGGGCGCCGAAGGCTTTTGTGTAATTCATTGAAAGGCTTCCTTGATGAAGTGGAGTCACGCGGCTTCGGTCAGCAGACCCTGGCGCTCGATAAAGGCAATGATCTGTTCCAGACCCTGGCCGGTTTTCTGGTTGCTGAACACGAACGGCTTTTCGCCACGCATCTTTTTCGTGTCGCGGTCCATCATTTCCAGCGACGCGCCAACCAGCGGTGCGAGGTCGATCTTGTTGATCACCAGCAGGTCGGATTTGCAGATGCCGGGACCGCCCTTGCGTGGCAGTTTGTCGCCGGCCGACACGTCGATCACGTAAATGGTCAGGTCCGACAGCTCCGGGCTGAAGGTCGCCGACAGGTTGTCGC